>Ga0214168_1000671_pt1 | contig 13808 bp, 18 predicted proteins | sample LakMenepilimnion_FD_153002 | JGI IMG/M metagenome (GOLD analysis project Ga0214168, IMG submission 153002) | Freshwater microbial communities from Lake Mendota, WI - Practice 29OCT2010 epilimnion v4 | ecosystem: Environmental > Aquatic > Freshwater > Lake > Epilimnion/Euphotic zone | place: Lake...
ACGTGCTCGCACGCTGACCAGTGACCCGATTGGCCCCCTGACTTTTCAAGTAATCGAACACCGTGAATGACCATGCCGCGATCAACAGCTTTGCACATATCATAAATGGTGAGTAAAGCCACTTGCGTAGCAACAAGGGCTTCCATCTCTACGCCAGTTTGCCCTGATGTTTTAACGGTGACCCGGCAGCGAATACGTTGTTTTTCAATATCTGCGGTCAAATCAATGTCGACATGAGTAAGTGCAAGTGGGTGGCAAAGTGGAATTAAATTTGCGGTTTGTTTGCTTGCCATAATGCCAGCAATGCGTGCAATACCGAGTACATCGCCTTTTTTATGTCCGCCTTGAAGAATTAAATCTAGGGTATTAGGCTCTAAACTAATAAACCCTTCGGTAATAGCGACGCGTGAGGTGACGTTTTTATTGCCCACGTCAACCATGTGTGCCTCACCTGCTGCGTTAAAATGGGTAAGATGTGTTTTTGTCATGCAAGTATTTTAAGGTTTAACAGCAGTGACAAGCGCATTCACGCCACTGCGATAGGATAAATTAATGGCCATAAATCCAGTTTCGTGCAGTGCTTCAAGTGCGGGCGTTTCGCGCATAATATGATTCTCTGATTCATCATTAAACAAATGAATAATCCAGTGCTCTAATAAATCGAGTTTATTCTCGGCAACTAACACACGAAAATACCCAGCAACTTCGTCTTGAGTGGTTTTGGTATGCTGTGAAATATTATCGAGTGCATAACGATCCCCATTAATGAACTTTCCACCCGGTTTTAAAACGCGATAGATTTCGGCAATGACGTCACTGCGGTAACTATTTAAAAAATTATGGAGTGTATAAGCCGAAGCGATAACGTCAACACTTGCGCTTGGTAAATAGTGTAGCGCGGAGAGCGCGTCAACAGGGGAAAACGTGAGTTGCCTCGACTCCACCCATGAGTTGAGATGATGTTTGGCTTGTTCTTGCATGACGGGTTCACTATCTACGCTCAAAATGCGTATATTTTCAGCGGCATTAAGCAGAGAAAGTGTCGTAATGCCTGTTCCACCACCCAGTTCAACAACGTTGAGTTTGTCATTTTTCCTGCGTGCAGCAAATTGCGCAAGGGATTCACCGACTAAGTGACTCATTTTAGTCGCTTCTGGGCAAATTAAATTGAGCATATCGTAATCTTTTCCAATAATGCCCGAAAATAAAGCATCGTAATTTTCACTCATAAATTTAGGATTCCTTTTTTGCGTCTAATTTAGCTTGGTATGCGGCAAGTTGCTCAGGTGTTGCCTGTGTTTGATGTGCTGATTTCCATTCTTCGTAGGGCATGCCATACACAATGTCACGCGCTTGATCATAATTGAGTTCAATTTGTTTTTCTTGCGCAGAGGCCAAATACCACTTTGCTAAACAGTTTCGACAAAAGTCAGCTGTCAGCATTAAATCAATATTTTGTACGTCTGAATGTACATTTAAATGGGAGATCAATCGTCGAAAAGCAGCTGCTTCTAATTCAATTTGTTGCGTAGGTGTCATGGCATTCTCGCGTTGTAAAGTTCAATAAAGTCATCTTGCGCATTCTAGCAGAATTATCTAGTCTATACATTGCAGAGCAAAGATTTTACAATAAGGTCTGAGTTTAGGCGTTATGCTTTCACTTTTTATGATGTTATCCACTCTATATAAATTAAGCCATACCATTTTAATGATAAAACAACTTGTTGAATTTTTTCCTATCCTGCTTTTTTTTATTGCGTTTAAACTTTACGATATTTACGTTGCGACCGCTGTGGTGATTGTTGCAACTATTTTGCAAGTGGCTTACGCATGGTTTAAATTTCGTAAAGTAGAGACGATGCAATGGATTACGCTTGCTTTGGTTGTGATTATGGGGGGATTAACCCTTATTTTGCATGATGAGCAATTTGTGAAGTGGAAATTATCCATTATTGAATGGTTATTTGGAGGGGCTTTCTTAGGCAGTCAATTCATTGGTAGAGCACCTTTTATTGAACGAATGATGTCAAGCCAACTCACGTTGCCTGCTGTGATATGGAAACGATTGAATTTATGTTGGGCAGGTTTTTTTATTGGTGTGGGTTGCTTAAACGTTTATGTGATGTTTAATTACAATACGAATGACTGGGTGACGTTTAAAACGTTTATTGTGCCAGGGATGATGGCTGTATTTATTGTTGTACAGATGATTTTTCTCTATAAGCATTTGCCAGATAGCGAGGTGTAACATGATGCTTTATGCCATTATTTGTGAAGATGTGCCTGAAAGCTTGCCAAAAAGACAGCAAGCACGTCCCGCACATTTAGCAAGACTGCAAATTTTGCAAGATGCAGGACGTCTTGTCCTAGCAGGTCCTCATCCTGCCATTGATTGTGAGAATCCTGCTGAAGCTGGGTTTACTGGTAGCTTGATTGTGGCGCAATTTACATCACTTGAGCATGCAAAAGAGTGGGCAAATGCCGATCCTTATCTTGACAGCGGCGTTTATGCGCATGTCACCGTAAAACCCTTTAAACAAATTTTTCCTTCATGACAAACGAAACTATCGATGCTATTCGTCATTGCTTGACGACAGAATTAAAACCCACCTTGCTGGAAATTATTGATAATAGCGCCGCGCATGCAGGTCATGCAGGCGCAAGAAAAGGCGGCGGTCACTATAATGTGACTATTGTGAGCGCAGCATTTGAAAATAAAACCTTAGTTCAACGTCATCAACTCATCTATGCCGCATTAGGTGATATGATGAAAGAAGAAATTCATGCTTTAGGCATTAACGCACTTACTCCCACAGAAGAAAATAAAGGATAAACTAGATGAAACGTACTTTACCGCTTTTCCTAATTGCTGGTTCAGCTTTACTTGCCGGCTGCGATCATAAAAATACGTCTGCTCCTGCCGCGCCTGCGGTGAATAAAGCAGATGCTATTGCTGTTGTGAATGGGCAATACATTCCAAAAACGGCATTGGAAGAGCTTGAAAAAGAAATTGCCCAACGTAGCCATGGTCAAACATTCCCTAAAGAAAAATTGGTGGATGAATTAATTCAACGTGAATTGTTAATTCAAGACGCGACGGCTAAAAAATTAGATCAAGCACCTGAATTTATTTCGCGTTTAGCTGATGCAAGAAAAGCACTGCTTTCACAATCTGAATTGCAAAAATTCATCGCAGATCACCCAGTAACGGATGCTGAAATTAAAGCTGAATACGACAGTAAAGTGGGCGCTGAAAAAGGCGTAGAATACAAAGCGCGTCATATTTTAGTAAAAACGGAAGCCGAAGCGAAAAAACTTATTGCTGAACTTGATAAAGGCGGTGATTTTTCAAAATTAGCGAATAAGAGTTCATTAGATGGTAAAGAAGCTCAAAATGGCGGTGATTTAGGTTGGTTCTTAGCTGCGCAAATGGTTGCCCCCTTCTCTGACGCTGTTGCAGCGTTAGAAGATGGTAAATACACAAAAACACCAGTGCAAACACAGTTTGGTTTTCATGTGATTTTACGTGAAGGGTCACGCCCACAAACACCACCACCATTGGATGCAGTAAAAGAGCAATTAACGCCTTATTTGCAACGTCAAAAAATTGAAACTATGCTTAAAGAATTACGCTCAACTGCAAAAGTTGAAGTGTTAATTCCACTCACTGAAGACAAACCTAAAGCAGAAGAGCCTGCTACGATTGAATCAGTTGAACCTACTGCGCCAGCTGAATCTGCACCTGCTGCAGAAAACGCTGCGCCAGCGGATGCTGCGAAATAATAAATCGTCTTGTAAGCACACATTCCCACGTTTGATACGTGAGGGTGTGTGCTTTTCTCAATTGAATCATACTGTTTTTAAAGTAAAATTGGAGCACTGAAAATGTACAAACATATTTTACTTGCTGTTGATTTTTCAGCGAATACCGAAAATATTGTTGCCCGTGCGGTGGAAATGGTAAATCAAACTAGCGCAAAACTGAGTTTAGTGCATATTTTAGATAATATTCCCATGCCTGATACCAGTTACGGCACTATTATTTCTCTGGGTGATGAATCAGATAACTCCCTGCTTGAACAAGAAAAAACAAAGCTTAATGCGTTAGGTGAAAAATTGAGTGTACCTGAGAATCAACGTTGGCTAATTTGGGGAACACCTAAAGATGAAATTACTACGCTTGCCGCGCAAGAAAGTGTGGATTTAATTGTGATTGGTTCACACGCACGGCACGGACTTGCTTTGCTTCTTGGCTCAACAGCAAGCGGTGTATTGCATCATGCGCCTTGTGATGTGCTTGCCGTTAGATTACCCCACGAATAAAAAAATACCTATAGTGAACACGCAACAAACACCCTCAATTACTGCCATCTATCCTGGTACCTTCGATCCTATCACCAATGGGCATTTAGATTTGGTGGCACGTGCTTCTCAATTGTATCCTAATGTGATTATCGCTATTGCTGCCAATAAAACCAAAGCGCCCCTTTTTTCATTAAGTGAACGTGTCGCACTTGCACAAGAGGTCACGGCGAATTTCTCAAATGTCCGTGTGATTGGGTTTGATAACTTGCTAGTTGACTGCGCAAGAGAGCATGGAGCTCGCGTTATTTTGCGTGGACTTCGCGCCGTTTCTGATTTTGAATATGAATTTCAGCTTGCAGGAATGAATCGTCGACTTGCACCTGAATTAGAAACGGTTTTTCTAACGCCCGCAGAGCAATATGAATTTATTTCTTCTAGTATGATTCGAGAAATTGCGCGTCTAAAGGGAAATGTATCTTATTTTGTTGCTGAAAAGGTGCATGAAAAATTGATTGAAAAATTTGCAGCACAAGAAAACTGAACAAAATATAATTTTAATTTGAGGTAAACCAATTATGGCACTAATTATTGCTGAAGAATGTATAAACTGTGATGTGTGTGAACCAGAATGCCCTAATGGCGCAATTTCACAAGGTGAGGATATCTATGTGATTGATCCGACTTTATGTACTGAATGTGTAGGTCATCACGATGTTCCACAATGCATTGAAGTGTGTCCTGTCGATTGCATCAGTAAAGACAGTAAACACGTTGAAGATAAAGAATCACTTTATGAAAAATATTTAAAACTGATTCAATAATAAAAAAAGGGCGATTATCATTTCGCCCTTTTTTGTGTGTAAAAATTTACAATTTCGCTTGGATAAATGACAGAATGTCCGTCATTGCAATATCTTGCGCCTGCTCATCACAGCGACCTTTATATTCAACCGTTTGTGAATCAAGACCGCGATCACTAATAACGAGGCAATGTGGAATGCCAATCAAATCCATATCAGAGAACATAAAGCCTGCACGCACTTTTCGATCATCAAACAGCACTTCAATTCCCGCGTCGGTTAAATCGAGATACAGTTTTTCGGCATACTCTTTTAAGCGCTCTGATTTGTGCATATTCATCGGGCAAATTGCCACTTGGAAAGGTGCAAGGTTGACTGGCCAAATAATGCCACGTCCATCATGATTTTGCTCAATGGCGGCAGCAATGACGCGCGATACGCCAATGCCGTAACAACCCATAATCATGATTTGATTTTTACCCGCTTCGTTAATCACGCCTGCTTTCATTGCTTCGCTGTATTTTGTACCGAGCTGAAAAATATGACCCACTTCAATTCCACGCGCAATCGTCAATGTTCCCTGTCCATCGGGACTTAAATCACCTTCGACAACAGTACGCAAATCCGCAACGTGCGAAGGTAATGCCACGTCACGCTCCCAATTTACACCTTGATAATGTTTGCCATCTTGATTGGCACCGCATACAAAATCAGATAGGATTGCCACGCTATAATCAGCAATTACTGGAATGCTTAATCCAATCACGCCAATGGATCCTGCTTTACATCCACAGGCGCGTTGAATTTCTTCATCGCTTGCCAATTGAAGAGGAGAGGCAACGCTTTCAATTTTTTCTGCTTTAATTTCGTTTAACTCGTGATCACCACGCACAAGTAACGCAACAAGGCTATTTTCTTCGCTGCCTTTTACGATTAATGTTTTCACACATTGTATTGGTAAAATGCTTAAAAAGGCGCAAATTTCATCAATGCTATGTTGATTTGGGGTATCAATCAACGTCAATGCTTGCGTAGCCTCTGCACGGGTTTGTGTTGGCATTAATGATTGTGCTTTTTCTACGTTTGCAGCGTATTCACTCTGGGTTGAAAATGCAATCGCATCTTCACCTGAATCAGCAAGAACATGGAATTCATGGGAAATCGCACCACCAATCGAGCCAGAGTCTGCGATAACCGCGCGGAATTTCAAGCCAAAATGGGTAAAAATAGTGGTGTACGCTTTATACATGACGTCATACGTTTCATGTAAGCTTTCTTCAGTTAAATGAAACGAATACGCATCTTTCATGATAAATTCTCGTGCGCGCATTACGCCAAAACGCGGACGAATTTCATCACGGAATTTTGTTTGAATTTGAAAATAAGTAATCGGTAATTGTTTATAACTTTTAATTTCGTGACGTGCTAAATCTGTAATAATTTCTTCGTGCGTAGGGCCTAAGCAAAAGTCACGTTGATGGCGATCTTTAAGACGCGCGAGTTCGGCACCATATTGTTCCCAGCGACCCGTTTCTTGCCAAAGTTCAGCAGGTTGAAGTCCGGGCATTAAGACTTCGAGTGCGCCAGATTTTTCCATTTCGGTGCGCACAATTTTTTCGACTTTACGCAACACGCGCAGACCTAGCGGCAACCAAGTGTATAAGCCTGACGCCAGTTTGCGAATGAGGCCAGCGCGAATCATCAATTGATGACTGATAATTTCAGCATCGGACGGTGTTTCTTTGACGGTATTTAGAGGGAAAGTAGACGTACGCATGAGTTCAGTGTGTTTTAAAGTAATAAAAAACGTTTATTTTACAACGTTAACGCAAATGATAGGCAAAAAAAAGCTCTCAATGTTCTTACACATGAGAGCTGAGAGGTCAAACAAGACAATGAGGAGTCGATGTTTGCTTTAAATACCAGGAGGTAGTATGTTCGAGGGTTAACGCTTAACCGTAAAACTCACGGTTTAAATAAACATTGCTTAAAATAGCTGCCGAGGCAAATAAAACGGTTGAAATCACAAATTCGCCAGAAATGAAACCAATAATGCCAACGACAAATATCAAGCCAATCAATATATCTCTATAGAGTGTATTCATGATAATGTACCTAAGGTTGTTGTAAAAAAATCTATAATTAACTCACTTGGTCACTACTATACAGATGTACCTATTGGTTGACAATATAGCGTTTTATTGATTTATAGTTTCCTAAATAGGTATAAATAAATGGATAAATCTGCCGATATTATAGCCGTAACGTGAAAAGCCGCTTTTAGTGTCTAGCTAAAAGCGGCTTTTTTTAATGGATTAATTATTGAAAATTAGCAAAGGCCGGCGGAAACACAGGAGCTTGATGTATCGGTTGCCCAAATTACTTTTCCTGTTGTTGTCGTAGGCTTGAGAATGTAGGTTTCACCGTTTAAGCCTTTATCTGCGGCGCCGCTCGAGCCAATAGCTGTAGCGGTAATAACGCCATCTTTTGTTGCAATAGAAGTTAAATAACCATTATTAGCATTTGTTGCTGTTGAAATGTCTGAAGGAATACCATTTGTGCCTCCAGTGCACCCCGTAATTGAGGTTGTATTTTGAAAGCATAATTCAACCGCCATTTTTGTTGTAGATGTTGCCATCACCACTTCAGAAAATTTGGCTTTTTTGACGTAGGTTTGATAACTCGGGACAGCAATTGACGCTAGAATGCCGATAATGGCGACGACAATCATTAATTCAATTAGAGTGAAGCCTTGTTGCTTGTTTGGTGAGGTAAATTTCATCGGGAAAATTCCTTTGTTTTTTAAATTATCGAGGAAATTCTTGATGTTACCTATCAATGATTTTTGATGCAAAAAATAAAGTTAAATGTGTGACGCACTTCACAGTAGATTTACTAATTTAATTAAGGGTTTGGGATAAACACATTGGGTTTATCCCAAATTTCCAGTGAATTAAATTTTGACTAAAATTTCACCACGTCCAATTTCGGACATATCACCAGCAAAGCGACGCACACGATTAAACGCGATTGCATTGTTTGCAAAAGATGAATTTAAATTCGTAAATGATTTGAATAGCATCGGCAAAAAGGCGAGGGTATGCTGACCGCAATCATTAAAGCTTGCAGATAGACTTGGTTGATTCCAAAGCAGGAGCGTACCACGGCGCATGGCATAACCAATATGTTTTCCTGTATTGCCCATCACAGCAATAGTGCCTGCAATCATGCGCGAACCGCAATAATCACCCGCGTTACCTTCAATTAAAATGGTGCCGCGTCTTAAATGATCTCCAACACGATCACCCGCGTTGCCTTTCACTAAAATGACACCGCCTTTCATACCATTTTTATTTCCGGGAAGTGCGCCGCCTAAAAAGTCGCCAGTATCACCTGAAATTTCGAGTTGACCTTTTTTCATTTCGCAACCAGCATAAATTCCCGTATTGCCTGAAATTTTAATCAACCCCGATTGCATACTGAGTCCACAATAAGCACCGACATCGCCTTCAACATGAATCTCGCCGCCACGGAGTTCTTTGCCAATGTAATCGAGTTTTGAAAAACTGTTTTTAATTATAATTTTTTGCGTGTCAAAACCGCTAATCGAAAATAATTCATCGACGCGTAGTTTTCGTTTACCGCATTGCAACTCGATAGCCGCAATTTGCGTAGGTTCTAAATCTGCAAGCAACTGACACACGAGCGGTGACATATCAACACGTTGATCGGGGCGACTTTTTAGCGTAAAAGTTAATGCGCTCATGCCATAATCTCCTGTAAATGAAAGTGAAACGGCCCTAATTTTCCACCGTAATTACCTGCGCTAATGCGCTCAATACCATTCGCCGCGCCTAAATCACAAACGGCTTGAATGCCCACACGCATGGCTTTATCAATATCTTCTTTGGTTAACCCATCAATAACGATTTCCATAACAGATTCAATATTGGGTGATAAATCGGTTTTTTTCGTGGACCCTTTCAATGTTGGGCAAAACGCATCATTGGTTGATGCGCCGAGGGTTTTGTATTTTGAACCGACTTTTGAACCTGAACGCACAACCCCGCCTGGGAAGGGCATAATAACGTTGGGGATTTTTTTCATTTCTTCAATAGCCGCTTCACAAGCGGCTAATGCTTGAGGTTGTGATTGTGCCAGTACGAGGAAATTTCCGCCACCAACCGCATCCACTTGACCTGTCGTTGCTTCCGCTAAAAACTCCCCATCCATGACAGGAATACGCCAGTAGCGTTTACCAGAAATGACTTTAGATGTTTGAAAACCATCGCCAAAATAACGTAAATTTTTACCCAGTGGAATGCGAATACCGCCGTCAATGCCTGCAAACAACGCAGACGTCGGTGACGTTAATACGCATTGTCCAGCACGTGTTTCAAGTTGTTTTGCAAGACCTTTACCACCCATTGCAAAAATCATAATCGACACACCAGGGCGACCATCAGGCGTTTCATCTGGCGTTAATACACGCTCAATGCCCGCTTCACACCCACACGCAATAACAGATGTTGCAAAGCCTGTCATTGCTTGCGCGGCAATCATGGCCCATTTTTCATTTTGCGCGGTAATAATTGCCCGCGTTCCTTTCATTGGAAACGCTTCCGCAAAGGTCGCGTCTATGGTGACACCGTTAATAATCATGGGGGAGTTATCCTCTTTTTTTTAAATTTTTAAAAATGTAGACTGATTCGGGACAATAATTACCCTTTTTTCATAATCCGTGCTTGTTCACGTTTCCAGTCTTGATCTTTGGATGCGGCACGTTTGTCGTGAAGTTGCTTGCCTTTGGCTAGACCGATTTCGAGTTTTGCACGCCCATTTTTCCAATACATCGATAGTGGAATAATCGTGTAGCCTTTGCGTTCAACGCTGCCGATCAATTTGTTGAGTTCATGGCGATTGAGCAGCAATTTTTTTCGACGCACCGCTTCGGGTTTAATATGCGTTGAAGCGGAAAGTAGGGCGGAAATATGTGCGCCAAGCAGCCACGCTTCGCCTTTTTTAATATCAACGTAACTTTCCTTAAGTTGAACGCGTCCATCACGTAAGCTTTTCACTTCCCAACCTTCAAGCACTAATCCGGCTTCAAAACGTTCTTCAACGGAATATTCAAATGTCGCTTGGCGATTTTTGGCAATGGTTGAATTTTGTCCTTCTTGTTTTTTTTTCGTGTTTTTATCTGCCATAATTATTTCGTTTTTCCAACCGTGACCGTTTGCAGATTCGCTAAATTGACACGGCGTTTAAACGCATCAGCAATATCGGCAGCAGTGACTTTTTGAATATTGTCTTGGAATGTATCTAAATAATCGAGTGGCATCTCATAAAAACCGATCATTGTGACATAGTTCGCCAATTCTTTATTGGTATCAAAACGCATCGGGAAACCACCTACAATGTTATTTTTTGCTGCTGTTAATTCGGTTTCGCTGACACCTTTTTCAATGAAATCCGCTACGGTTTGATTTAATACAGCTAAGGCTTGCTGTGTTTGATCGTTACGCGTTTGCAAACTCGCCACAAAAACACCCTCCTTCAAAAATGGCACAAACGCACTCGATGCACTATAGGCAAGGCCGCGTTTTTCGCGCACTTCATCAAAGAGTTTAGACACTAAACTGCCGCCACCTAAAATATGATTCCCAACATAAAGTGAGAAATAATCTGGATCTTTTCGGTAAGTGCCTTTTAATCCGACTAAAACATGCGTTTGCGTTGAAGGAAACTCAATGTGTTGTGTCGTGGCGTGTGTGAGCGCGGGAACATCAGGCAATGGAGCTGGTTTTTGACCTTGTGGTAGAGCGGAAACTAAGTTTTCAGCGGTTTGCTCTGCTTGAGCTTTTGACAAATTCCCTACAATCACCACAATGGCATTGCTTGCGGTGTAGTAGGTTTTATAAAATTTTTCGCTGTCTTTGACCGTCAATTTTTCAACGGTGTCTAAATTGCCTGACGTAGGGTGTGCGTAAGGGTGGTCGCCATAAATGGCTTTATAAAATAGTAAATTCGCTTGCTCACCGGGAGATTCTTCACGCTGTTTTAAACCCGCAAGTGTACGGCTTTTTTCACGTTGAAAATCCGCTTTTGCAAAACGCGGTTCACTTAAAATAACGCGCATGGTGTCAATAGCTTTATCAAATAACGGCTTTTCAGTGAGTGTGCGCAGTGATACGCTTGCACTGTCCATTGAACTGCTTGCACCAAAATTTGCGCCGACACTTTCAAAGCGTTGCGCAATATCCTCCGCATTCCATTTACCCGCACCCGTATCAAGCAAGCCCGCAGTGAGTGCAGATAGACCAAATTGCGTCCCATCGCGTGCGCTTCCGGCATCGAAAACAACTTGAATATCTGCCATCGGCAAACTATCTGTTGGAACAAAATACACGCGGCTGCCTTTTGCTGTTTGCCAATGTTCAATCGCGGCGGCTGCCCATGTATTTTGGTTAAATAGAATTACAGCAATAAAAAAAATAACTTTTTTAGGTTTTGAAAAGTGAATTAAACGCATAAATATATCGCCAAAAAGAGTAAAAAATAGGTTTAATTATTCTGGTGAGATTACCACAAATTACGCGCCTCACAAGTGGAATAATTCGTTTGCTAAGTCAATAATACGAATAGGGGCTATTTCGCTAATGGAATAATCCTGTTTATTGAGTTTTTTAGGATTCACTATCGACGAAGATTTGAGTGTTTTATTGATGTCGGTTTGATAAACACGACTTACGGGGGTACACCCAAAAAGAGTAATTGAGGGAATATTCAGCCCCCATGCAAAATGCGTCGGTCCTGTGTCATTGCCAATAACTAAGTCTACTTGCGAGAGCAGGGCTTTGACATCATTTAAATCCAGTGCTGGCATGACGCGAATAAAATTCGATTGACGCGCCATATTTTCAGCGGCAATGCGTTCATTTTCATTGCCCCAAATGATAAGGCAATTTTGTTTAAGTCCATTAGCAACGTCGACAAATTTCTCCGCTGGATAATTGCGACTAGGCCATGTTGAGCCAATGACAAACACAATGTTTTTCAAATCTGAACGCAAAAAAGAGTTGAAATCAACGCGTGGTGATTCAAAGAATAAAAAGGGTTCTTTATTCAAAATAGCATCATGCGAAATGGAAAAACCTAACGACTGTGATAACACTGCCGCATTGCGATCAATGGTATTGCTATCGTAGGCACTTGCAATTTTATGCGAATAAAAAAAACTCGCAAGCGGCTCACGAATAGACTTTGCATCAAATCCTGCGATATTTTTGCCTAAAAATCGTGCAGTCATCGCGGATTTTAGTAACCCTTGCGCGTCAATGACGATATCGTAATTGTTTTTAGCATACGATTTAACGGCCTCAATTTCATTGAAAATGGCAATTTTGTTTTGTTTAACTGCTTTTAAATTAACCGTTAAAATGCGATGAATATGCGGGTTATGCGCTAACACTTCAGCAAAACGCGATTCAACAAGCCAATCAATTTGACTATTAGGGAATTGTTTTTTGATAAATTGCAGTGCCACCATCGCATGGACAATATCACCTAAAGCAGACAGCTTAACAATAGCAATTTTTTTCATCGTTCAATTAACGCGATCACTTGATGCGGCAAAATATCGGTTAAACATTGACGGTGCCCCAGTGGACACTCACGTTTAAAACAAGGTGAACAAGCTAAGTTTAACGAAATAATCTGTGCTTTTACATGCAGCGGTGGGGTGAAATGCGGGTCTGATGAACCATACAGCGCAATGACTTTTCTATCGAGCGCAGCGGCAATGTGCATTAATCCCGAATCATTCGTCACTACCGTATGCGCAAGCGATAATAAATCCACAGCTTGTGTTAAATTGGTTTTTCCTGCGAAATCGTGACACTCGTCATTACACAGCTCATTGATGGCTTGCGTGATTTTTTGATCTTTTTCCGAGCCAATCAGCCACACTTGCCAACCTTTTTCGAGTTTCTGTTTAGCCAGTTGAGCAAAATGATTTTCAGGCCAACGCTTTGAGCTTCCATATTCCGCCCCTGCACATAGCACCAAAACCGGTTTTTCCAATGCTAAATTGAATTTTTTAATGACGGCTTTTTGCTGGTTTTCATTTACATGCAAAGCAGGTAGATCATAAGAAACCGATAATGGCGACTCACTTTTGTAGCCTAAAGCAACAAAGCGCTGCACGGTCATCGTTAATTGCTTTTTATCGAGCAAGCGAATGTCATTTAACAGCCCAAAACGACATTCGCCTAAAAAACCAGTGCGTTTAGGAATCTTAGCAAAAAAAGGAATCAGCGCAGATTTCCAAGAATTAGGTAGCACAATACTTTGGTCGTATTTTTCGTCCCGTAGTGTTTTACCTAGTTCAAAACGCGCTTTTAAACCAAATTGTCCATGCGTAAGCGGCATGACAAATGTCTGTGACACTTCGGGCATACGCGAAAGCAAACCTTGCGACCATAAGGGCGCAAGGACGTCGATTTGACACTTAGGATGTGTGTTTTTGAGCGCAATAAACAAGCTTTGCGCCATGACCATGTCACCCACCCATGCGGGTGCAATGATGAGAATTTTCATGATTAACCGTTTCTAATACTCAAAAAAAAGCGCTTTTGTTAATTCATTCTGTGAATCAATAAATTACAATCCAAATGATTGATCTAATAAGGCATTATCAATATG
>Ga0214168_1000673_pt1 | contig 13775 bp, 13 predicted proteins | sample LakMenepilimnion_FD_153002 | JGI IMG/M metagenome (GOLD analysis project Ga0214168, IMG submission 153002) | Freshwater microbial communities from Lake Mendota, WI - Practice 29OCT2010 epilimnion v4 | ecosystem: Environmental > Aquatic > Freshwater > Lake > Epilimnion/Euphotic zone | place: Lake...
AACGTAAGTCCTTGATTTTCATGTAGCGAGAACGAGATTTGAACTCGTGACCTCAGGGTTATGAATCCTGTGCTCTAACCAACTGAGCTACCTCGCCGAATGGTTATTACCCCTTTTAAGGGGTGGCAAATTTAGTTAAAAATTTTGATAATTACGGGTTCACTTTAACGCTAAATACTTGATTTGCTTCAAAATAGCCCTCAAATACATCTCCCTTTAAGGTAGGGCCCACTCCAACTGGCGTGCCTGTATATATTAAGTCACCTGGATAGATAGTAAAGTATTCAGTGACACTTTCTAATATGGTGGCTAACGAAAATATCATTAACGAAGAGTCGCCATCTTGTACAACGGTAGCATTTTTATGTAATGAAAAGTGGATGGGTTGTTCTAAAATTGCCGCAGTTAATGGAACCCATTTCCCTAAAACAGCAGAATCATCAAACGCTTTCGCTTTTTCCCAAGGCAACCCTTTTTCTTTTAATTTGGCTTGCAAATCGCGTGCAGTAAAATCAATACCTACTGTAATAGCATCACAATAGTCAATTACATTCACTGCCTTTAAATTTTTTCCTTGTTTACTTACGCGTAAAACCAACTCACCTTCATAATGTAAATCATTTGTGAAGGAAGGAATATCGAAATTTTTCCCATCGGCTAATAAGGAAGCAGAAGGCTTCATAAATATAACAGGCGAAGTGGGAACTTCATTCCCTAACTCTTGTGCATGTGCAACATAGTTTCGTCCAATACAAAATATACTCATACAAAATATTTTTTTATTACCCTACAATCTCAAGCGCATTCGCCATGGTCATAGTTCTTGATAATCCTATGCTTGCAAATGACTCAATCACTTCAACACTTTTTTCAATTTTCAGTTCCACTATCTTTTTTTCAGCTGTATTCCATTTCCCTAAAACAAAATCAATTTGTTGCCCTTTTTTAAAATCACTGCCTATTCCAAATCTTAGTTTTGGATACGCATCAGTACCCAATGTTAATTGAATATCTTTTAATCCGTTATGTCCAGCATCCGACCCTGATGCACGTAATCGAATTTTTGTAATAGGCAGTGCCAAATCATCTACGATAGTTAAAGTATTTTCGATTTCAATTTTTTCCTTGTCCATCCAATATTTAAAAGCCTTGCCGCTTAAGTTCATAAAGGTGGTAGGCTTTACACAAATAAATGTTTTACCCTTCCACTTTACTTCTGCAACATCAGCCAATCGATCCGATTTAAAAAAGCCGCCTTGCTTTATTACAAAAGCATCTAGAACATCAAAGCCTATATTATGCCTGGTGTGTGCGTATTCGGGTCCGATATTCCCTAAGCCTATGATTAAAAATTTTGACATGTTATAACGTTCGTTCAAATTCAAATTTAAGCAAAAATTGCCCTTTATTTAAAACTAAAAATCCCCTCCCGAAACTCGGGAAGGGATTTGTATATGCTTAAATAAATAAGTTCTTATTTCTTCGGTGCCGCTTTTGCAGCAGCCGGTGCAGCAGCCGGTGCAGCAGCACCTGCAGCAGGCGCAGCTGATTCCTCTTGCTTTAACAAACGTGTTAAAACTACAGAAGCAACTGGTATACGTGGCGGATTTAAAATTTCCATATTTGGTGCATTTACATCCTGAACACGAATGTTACCATTCAAATCAAGGTTAGTAATATCGCACTCAATAAATTCTCTTAAATCTTTAGGTAAAGCTTTTACCTTTAATGACTTCATTTTAACGATTAGTTTACCACCAGCTTTTACGCCGACAGATACACCCACCATTTTCAATGGTAAAGTGGCAATCACTTTTTTGTCATTTACTAACTCTAATAAGTCAACGTGAATTAACGCATCAGTAACCTTATCAAATTGCAAATCCTTCAAAATGCATTTGTAAGTTTTTCCTTCTACAGTAACATCAGCTAATTGAAATTCACTTGTGTACACTAAAGACTTAAAAGCCTTTGCTGGAGCATAAAAATTTACTTCAGTAGCACCCCCGTAAATTACAGCTAGCACATTGTCCTGAGAGCGAAGCTGGCGGGCGACTTTTTTGCCATTTTCGGTCCTCAAGTGGCCATCGATTGTAATTGTTTTCATTTTATAATTTTTTCTATTGTAAGATGATAGATAGCTTTCGCTATCTACACCCATTATTCTTTCTCAATAATGGAGGGCGAAGGTAGGAAATAAAAAAGGAGAAACCAAAGTCTCTCCTTACTATTTACCTTTATTTGATAAGTAATTGATTATTAACCTCTTGCCTTTAATTGGGAGTGAACAAATAAGCTAGTTATGCTCTTATTTTCATAGGCATTACGGATAGCTATTGCAAATAAATCAGCAACCGTTACTACTTTGATTTTAGCCGACGGATGTGCTAATGGAATGGTATCACAAACCACTAATTCCTCTAAAACGCTATTTTCAATGTTTTCGTAGGCTTTTCCACTTAAAACTGGATGGGTAATCATAGCCCTTACTGACCTGGCCCCTTTTTCCTTTAATAAGGCTGCTGCCTTTACCAAAGTGCCGCCTGTATCGCAAATATCATCTACAATTACAATGTCCTTACCAGTTACATCTCCAATCACCACCATACTCGCAATTTCATTGGCCCGCTTACGATGCTTATCACAAATTACCATTTCAGCATTAAAATAATTAGCCACTTCACGCACGCGATTGGTACTTCCTACATCAGGCGCGGCAAAAGTTAAATTTTCCAATTTTAATTGCTCGATATAGGGAATGAAAATGGCTGAACTATCTAAGTGATCCACTGGTACCTCAAAAAATCCTTGTATTTGTGCCGCATGCAAATCCATCGTAATCACACGGTGCGCACCAGCCGCTTCTAATAATGTTGCAATTAACTTTGCTCCTATCGCTACTCTTGGCTTGTCCTTTCGATCCTGTCTTGCAAAACCATAATAAGGGACTACTGCAATTATTTTATACGCACTCGCTCTTTTCGCTGCATCAATCATCATTAATAATTCCATGATGTTTTCAGTAGGCGCATAAGTGCTTTGCACTAAAAAAACATAATCACCACGGATACTTTCTAAAAAAATAGGCTGAAACTCACCATCGCTAAATTTTTGGATATTAATTTTTCCAATGGGTGCTCCAAAGCGTTGTGCAATTTTTTCAGCAAGGGCTTGTGAGCCAGTTCCGGCAAATATTTTAACAGAAGGATTCATGTGTTTGGGATATGGGCCAAAGTTATAATTATCGTTTACAAATTATAAATAAATAGTAGGGTACTTTTCAACAAATCAATGACTTATACACATAATCGCTATTCTTTTTAAGTATTTATACCGTTTTTTCAGGTGGTGTAGGACCATAGATTTGAAAAAAAATCAGTATGCAATTAATGAATAATATAAAGTCCTGGGCCAACGAGGACCAACCCATTTATAAAATGTACAAACGTGGTGCGAAAAATTTAAGTGATGTTGAACTACTCGCAATTATACTTCAACATGGCACGATACATCAAAACGCTGTTGAATTAGCAAGATCATTACTCAATGCAGCACAAAATAATTTGCAAAAATTTTCAAAACTATCTGTAGCAGATATTTTAGGTTTAAAGATAAAAGGAATTGGAAAAATAAAAGCCATTCGAATACTAGCTGCTATTGAATTAGGTTCACGTCGTATGAATAATAGTATTGATAAAAAAAATATTCGACAAAGTAAAGATGTTGCTGATCATTTAAAATATTTACTTCAATTTGAAAGTAGGGAATTATTTATGGTTCTTTTGTTAAATCAAGCCAACAAAGTAATTCATGAAGAAATTTTAAGTGAAGGCGGCATCACGGGTACAGTAGCGGATCCTAGAATAATTTTCAAACTCGCGCTAAGCCACCAAGCTACTGGTTTCATCATTTGTCACAACCATCCTAGTGGTCAATTAAAACCAAGTAATATGGACGATCTTCTAACAGAAAAAATTAAAAAAGGGGCGGCCTATTTTGACATCAAACTAATTGATCACCTCATTGTAAGTACAGAAGGATATTATAGTTATGCCGAACAAAGCCTGAATTGGTAATGCAATTATGCTTGTGCTGTTGGTCCTCCAAAATTCATAGGAATTTCAACAGGTAACATATCCCCAATTGCTCCATTGGCTTCCTCATATCTTTCTACATTTTCAACCAATGCCTTCATGAATCTTTTGGCATGCATCGGCGTTAAAATCACTCTCGATTTTACTTTACTTTTAGGAGTGCCTGGCATCACATTGACAAAGTCAATCACAAATTCAGCATTGCTATGTGTAATTATTGCCAAATTAGCATAACTGCCTTCTGCAATTTCCTCGGTAATTTCAATGTTTAACGGCTGGTTGGGATTTTGTTCCATAGGTATATTTATGTGGGCAAAGATACAGGGGATGGAATGTTAAAAAAAAATTACAATGCTCTAAATCAAATAACTAAATTTGTGGCATGTTAATATTAGACGGGAAAATAGCTTCGGCAGCAGTAAAAGCCACTTTATTGGCTCAAACACAAGCACTTACCATTGCGGGCAAACGAGCGCCTCATTTGGCAGCCATTTTAGTGGGTAATAATGGTGCGAGTGAAACCTATGTAGCAAGCAAAGTGAAAAATTGCGAGGAAACTGGTTTTGAATCTACTTTGGTTCGTTTAGATGCTGATGTAAGTGAAAAAATATTATTAGATAAAATCATTGAATTAAATAACAATCCTAGTGTTGATGGAATTTTAGTTCAGTTGCCGCTACCGAAACATATTGATGAAGCAAAAGTAATTGAGACCATTAACCCAGCGAAAGATGTGGATGGATTTCATCCTGCGAATGTGGGAAGACTAGTTCAAGGCTTACCCACTTTTATTCCTGCAACACCATACGGTATAATTTTAATGTTAGCCCATTTTGATATTCCAACCAAAGGAAAAAATGCAGTAGTGATTGGTCGCAGTAATATTGTTGGAAGACCTATGAGTATTTTATTGAGTAGTAATATTCCCCAAGGCAATTGCACTGTTACACTGTGCCATAGCCATACAAAAAATTTAAAAGAAATTTGTTTGGAAGCAGATATCATTGTTGCTGCATTAGGCGTTCCTAATTTTTTAACGGGTGACATGATTAAGCCAGGGGCTGTGATTGTAGATGTTGGTATTACAAGAGTGGAAGATGCTACTGCAAAAAAAGGTTTTAGAATTAAAGGAGATGTAAATTATGATGAGGCTTGTATAAAAGCATCAGCTATTACTCCTGTTCCAGGTGGCGTTGGTTTAATGACCATTGCAGGATTATTAAAAAATACAATGAAGGCTTACGAGGCTTCTCAAAATAAATAAGCTTGCCTACTACAACCACCTATCCAGTGATGGAAATGTTTTACTCCTTACAAGGAGAAGGATACCATCAAGGTAAAGCCGCATTTTTTATACGACTTGCCGGATGTGATGTGGGTTGTGTATGGTGTGATGTGAAAGATAGTTGGGATGCAAGTAAACATCCACAATTAAGTATTGGTGAAATTGTCAATGCAGCTTTAGCGCATCCAAGTAAAATTGCTATTGTCACAGGAGGTGAACCATTACTTCATGAATTAGATCCACTAACCACCGCATTAAAAACGGCCGGTTTTCAAACACATATCGAAACCTCAGGTTCAAGTCCATTATCAGGTCAATGGGATTGGATTTGTTTGTCGCCTAAAAAGTTCAAATTTCCCTTGGAGGAAAGTGTTGCTGCTGCATCGGAATTAAAAGTGGTGGTATTTAATAAATCCGACATTGAATGGGCGGAAAGTTTTGAAAAAAGGGTATCTCCCAACTGTAAGCTTTATTTACAACCAGAATGGGATAAGGCCGATACCATGACCCCGTTGGCTATTGATTATATTAAAGCGCACCCGCATTGGGAATTAAGTGCACAGTTGCATAAATACATACAAGTTCCTTAAGTAGATTATATTTACGTACCCAATTTGATGGATTATGAATAATAGAAAAACGCATTATGTGTTTTACTTAATAGTATTTTTTTCATTTTTGAAATACAATCCATCGCATGCGCAAAACAATCGTTCCGCAGCTGAAAAAATATACCAAAAAGCATTAGTGGCATTTGATGAGCAACAATATGACAAATGCATCCCGTTGCTGGAAAAATGCATACAAACAGATTCTAATTTTATTGATCCAGTATTGACCTTGTTTCAAATAAACTTAGATCTAAAAAAATATACCGTTGCAATACCCTTATACAATAAGGCGATTCAACTTGATGCAATTGTAAGCTTTCCCTACTTCATCAAACAAGCGGCTGCTTTTGCAAGTATTGGAGATTATACCAAAGCAAAAGATTTAATCTTAGGGAATTTGAATAATGAAAAAATGACCACTGATTTAAAAGGAAAGGCGCTAAATTTTTTAACGACCTGTAATTACGCAATTACACATCCTTCCAATGATGAAATTAGTATTCATAATTTAGGAGATAGCATTAACACTGCTGCACCTGAATATTTCCCCTATTTTTCTTCGAAGGATAGTGTGTTATTTTTTATGCGGAAATTAAATATTCGCAGAGAAGATTTTTATACAAGTACCTTAACCACCAATGGTTTTACCAAAGCCAAATTATTGGAGGACTCCATCAATTTTGCTGATAAAAAAGGAAGTGTTAGCTTTTTACCTGATATGCAAACTTTGTATTTTGCAGCCGACTACCCTGAGCAAGGTTATGGCAGATACGATATTTATAAATCAATAAAAGCTGGAACTCATTGGACCACTCCAAAAAACTTAGGACATAATGTGAATAATGATTACTGGGATAGTGCACCCAGTATTTCACCAGATGGCAATGCATTGTATTTTAGCAGTAACCGTCCAGGTGGACTAGGAGGAATTGACTTATTTGTTGCATTCAAAAATGAAAAAGGAGGCTGGGAAGAAGCCATGAATTTAGGCCCTCAAATAAATACTTCTGGGGATGAGCAAACACCGTTCATTCATGCCGATAATAATAGTTTATACTTTTCATCCACTGGCTGGCCGGGTTATGGCGGTGCTGACTTTTTTGTGGCCCACCAAAAAATTGATGGCAATTGGACCACTCCTTTAAACCTAGGCTACCCTATTAATACTTTTGATAATGAAGGCAGTATTGCTGTTGCTAGCAATGGCGTTGATGCCTATATTGCAAGTGATAGATCGGATAGCCGAGGCGGATTAGATATATATAAAGTCACATTATCAAAAGCAACCAGGGCAAATAAAAAGTTTTTTCTAAAAGGCCTAATTAAAGATGCGACTACTAAAAAAACAATTACAGCAATTGTCAACTTAGTTGACCCTGCCGACCAATCTAGTTTTACAAAAATTGAAGTGGATAGCAGTGGACAATTTATTTTTGCGCTTCCTTATATAGATAGCGTTGGTATATCTATTACTAGCTCATTTCACGAAGATGCGAATACAACAATCACGAGCGCGTCTTTTGACAAGGACAATATCAGCACACAGGAATTTTATTTGAGTGCAATCAAAAAACAATTTACACAAACATTCAAAAATGTTTTGTTTGCTTCAGATGCTGCTAGATTATTACCAGAATCCGAAAAGGAATTAAATGAATTAGTCGCATATTTAATAGCGCAACCAACCGCTACTATTTTAATTGAAGGACATACGGATAATACAGGTGATGCAAATAAAAATAAAATACTATCCTTGAGTCGTGCTAAATCAATCGCCCAATTTTTGATGGAGCATAAAATATTAGCGCAACGTATCACCACCATTGGTTATGGCGATACCAAACCTATTGCCAGCAATGATACAGAACAAGGTCGTCAACAAAACAGACGCACTAGCTTTACCATTTCAATACCAAAATAGCGTATTTATACGCTAAATTTAATTTGACTGCATAGGGATATTCGCCCTATGTCAAATCATTTATTGTATAGTATTGCATTTAGTAAAATTATTGGCCTTAACGACAAGCAACGAAAATTACTACTTGCACATTTTAGTTCCGCTGAAATTATTTACAAGGAACGCTTCAATTTGGAAATTCCTTTTATAGAAGTAAGTGATGATATAAAAAAAATATTATTAAATGATTGGCCATGGGAGGAAACAGAAAGAGAACTGGCATTTATGCAAAAGCATGATATACATGCTACCTGCATTTTTGATGCAACTTATCCTGACCGATTAGTGCATTGTGACGATGCCCCAACAATTTTATATGTAAAGGGCAAAATGGATTTTAATAAAAAACATTTGGTAAGCATTGTTGGCACTAGGCAACACAGTAGTCAAGTAAATAGGGTCATTCATGAAATAACGGAAGGCCTTGCGCATTTAAACATCGGCATCATCAGTGGAATGGCCTTGGGTATAGATGGTATTGCGCATAAAAATGCATTAGACAAAAAAATTCCTACTTGGGGGGTTCTTGCACATGGATTGGATCAAATTTATCCAAAACAACATCGCCGTCTTGCTATTGATATGCTTGCACAAGGGGGTCTTATAACTGAAAATAAAAAAGGCGTAATTCCACTTCCCTATTTTTTTCCAAAACGAAACAGAATTGTAGCTGGCATGAGTGATGTAACCATTGTTGTTGAATCTGATATACAAGGAGGAAGTATGATCACTGCAAAACTTGCATTTGAATATGACCGAATTGTTTTTGCACTGCCCGGTAAAATACATGATGCTAAAAGTAAGGGCTGCCTATTGTTGATTAAAACCAATAATGCGCATATGTATTATGACAGTATCGATTTTTTAGAAACGATGAAATGGACGCTCCCTGAAATGAATCCCAACAGAATTGACCCCAAAAATCCACAACTCAGTCTGGTGCTTGAACCTGAAGCCTTGTCCATTTTGGAGATTATTGAACGCCAAGGACCCATTCATCCGGATGACATTATCCGGCAATTAACCATCCCCCCAGGCGCTTTCGCCACCCACTTATTTATGTTGGAAATGCAGGATTTTGTGTTTAAGCAAGCAGGCAACCTTTATATTCGACTGTAAATCAGGCAAAAAAAAGGATTTTGTCTAAATACCTCAAGGTCCTATCTTTGCCTATGGCAACAAGAAATTCTACAAACAACTCCCGCATTTTTGGTAAAGGCTTAACTTTTGACGACGTATTGTTAATGCCCGCGTATTCTGAAATTTTACCTTCAGAGGTTAATATTCACGCACATCTTACTAAAAACATTCAATTACATGTCCCTATTTTGTCCTCGGCAATGGATACCGTTACCGAAGCCAATTTAGCAATTGCACTTGCGCGCGAAGGCGGCATTGGAATTTTGCACAAAAACATGAGTATTGAAAGGCAGGCCGAACAAGTACGTAAAGTAAAACGTAGCGAAAGTGGCATGATTGTGGATCCTATTACACTCGAAGTAACTGCCACCATTGGAGATGCTTTAAAATTGATGAAGGAAAATAAAATTGGCGGTATTCCTATTGTTGACAAAACAAATAAGTTGGTGGGTATTTTAACCAATCGTGATTTAAGATTCGAGACAGATCGCAAGCGCAAAGTAAGCGAAGTAATGACCAAGGAAAATTTAGTCATCGCTCCTGAAGGAACGGATTTAAAAAAAGCAGAGAAAATTTTACGCCAATATAAAATTGAAAAATTACCTGTTGTAAACAAACAAGGAAAATTAATTGGATTAATTACTTACCGTGATATTTTACAATTAAGCGCATTCCCAAATGCAGTGAAAGATAAAATTGGTCGTTTGTTAGTTGGTGCAGCATTAGGTATTACCAAAGATTTATTAGACCGTGCAGCAGCACTTCAAAGTGTGGGCGTTGATATCGTTACTTTAGATAGTGCACATGGACATAGCAAAGGTGTTATTGAAGCACTTAGGTTATTGAAAAAAACATATAAAAATTTACCAGTCATTGCAGGTAATGTAGCTACTGCTAGTGGCGCATTGGCCTTGGCCAATGCGGGAGCCGACGCTGTTAAAGTAGGTATTGGCCCAGGATCTATATGTACTACGCGTATTGTAGCTGGCGCAGGTGTTCCGCAATTAACTGCTATCATAGAAGCAGCAAAAGCATTGAAAGGTAAAAACATTCCTATTATTGCGGATGGTGGTATTCGTTATACTGGTGATATGGTGAAAGCATTAGCAGCAGGCGCGAACTGTGTAATGATGGGTAGCATTTTTGCAGGTACGGAAGAAAGTCCAGGTGAAACGATTATATACGAAGGAAGAAAATTCAAAGGATATAGGGGCATGGGAAGTATCGGTGCCATGAGTCAAGGAAGTGGAGATCGTTATTTTCAAGAAAATGAAACTGACAGCAAAAAGTTTGTGCCAGAAGGAATTGAAGGTCGTGTTGCTTACAAAGGAAACTTACATGAAATAGTATACCAATTTGTAGGTGGTCTTAAAGCGGGTATGGGCTACTGTGGTGCTAAAACAGTCAAGGATTTACAAAATGCCACTTTTGTTCAAATCACCAACGCGGGTATGAGAGAAAGTCATGCACATGATGTTGAAGTAACAAGAGAAGCGCCTAATTATAGCCGCAAATAATTATTGAAAATCATCTTTGCGTATAGGCTATAAGCAAATACGCAAAAACCTTTTAAAAGCAATATTCAATGTTGAAGAAATATTTATTTATTTGTTTTTTTATTGGATTAAGTTTTTTATTCGCCAATAATTTAAAAGCACAAATAAGCGATACGCCACGTTTACAAATTAGCGTACTTACTTGTGATGCTGGAGAGGATATTTATACCGCCTGGGGACACACTGCTATTCGTGTAATTGACAGTCTTCAAGGAAGCGACTATGTATTCAACTTCGGCACATTTGATTTTGAAACCCCCTTCTTTATATCAAAATTTGTAAAAGGAAGTTTGGAGTATTTTATTTCCGCAAATTACTATGCTGATTTTTATGCGCAGTACCAATATGAAAAAAGAAATATTAAAGAGCAGGTCCTTAATTTATCTGCTACCGAAAAAATAAGATGGTATCAGGCATTGAAGAAAAATATAATGGAAAAAAATAAATACTATTTATATAATTTCATCACGGATAATTGTACCACGCGAGTAAAAGATGGACTTTTTAATAATACGCATTACGTTCCCACTCAAAACCAAGAAAAATCGTTTAGGGATAAGGTTGTCCTAGCGCCTTATCAAAAAGGCATTCCCTGGATTGGCTTAGGTATTGACTTATTACTCGGTTCTTTTTCAGATCAAAAACCAACCGATCAACAAGCTGCTTTTTTACCTGAATTACTTTTTGATCAATTAGCCAGTATAAAAAAACTAGTAAGGTCAACGAGTGTTTCTAATTTCAACAATGAAACCGAGTCAGCTAAACCAAATACAAAAGACAACAGCCCCTTGTATGTCTTAATCGGTTTTTTAGTTTTGTATGCGCTTAGCCTGATCTTTAAAAATAAGCCAGTGCGTGTGATTGCTAGTATCACAGATATTATTTTATTACTTGCATTTACACTGGGCGGTTGTTTAATTTTTTACATGAGTTTTGTGTCCAATCACACAGCCTGCTTTAATAATTTTAATATCATGTGGATGCACCCATTGTATATTATAGCCTTACTAGCCTATTTTATAAAAAACGAATGGATTAGTCATATAAGTAAGGTATTTTTAGCAGCCATCGTTGGATTAGTCATTACTAGCTATTGGCTACCACAACATTTTTCAATTGAAGTATTTATATTAATCGCTATAGCATTAATTTTAAATTACCGCCTTATTAAAAGAGGGCAAAATAATATACAACATAAAAAATAACAATTTCAACCGTATACCATGTCAAAAATTATATTAATCACAGGCGCTAGTTCAGGATTTGGCAAAGCCATTGCTGAGAAATTTGCAGCTGGAGGTTGGAATTTAATTTTAACAGCACGTCGCAAGGAAAAATTAGCGGAGGTCGCTTCTGCCATTGAAAGTAAATACGGCGTGAAAACTTTAAGCTTAATTTTTGATGTACAGGATAAGGGAGCGGTGTTTACACATTTAAATAATTTGCCTGCCGAGTGGCAAGCGGTTGACCTATTAGTCAATAACGCTGGTCTTGCTTTAGGACGCGACTCCTTCCTAGATGCTAATTTAGAAGATTGGGAAACCATGATTGATACCAATGTAAAAGGTTTATTATATACTTCAAAAGCAGTATTACCTTATTTAATAAAACAACAAGGTCATATTATAAACATTGGAAGTACAGCGGGTAAGGAAGTGTACAAAGATGGTAATGTTTATTGCGCATCCAAGCATGCAGTGGATGCAATTAGTAAAGCACAAAGAATTGATCTATTGCCTTATAAAATTAAAGTTTCAGTGATTCATCCTGGCGCAGTTGAAACTGATTTTTCATTGGTTCGCTTTAAAGGAGATGCATCAAAAGCAGCTGCAGTTTATGCTGGCTATGAACCATTAAAAGCTGAAGATATTGCTGATACAGCCTGGTATGTGGCCAATGTTCCCAAACACGTTTGCATCAATGATGTTGTAATGACTTGTGTTGCGCAAGCGAATTCCATCCATTTGCACAAGGACGCATAGTTTTTAAATAAAATTTAGGAAAGCAATAATTAAAGTAGCCTCGGTAAAAAAGCGCTTGGATTTAATTATCCAAAGTCAATTTCAGTATTATCTCCAATATTCAAACTACGGCTTAAGCCTTTAACGGCCGCATCACTTCCAATTAATGAATTGTCTAAAACCACTTCATCTAGTGAGGTGTAGGAGCCTATAATACTATCTCGCACAATGGAACTTTTAATGTTGGTGTTATTACCAATAGTGACATGTGGCCCAATAATTGAATTTTCAATCACGCAATCATCAGCAATACTTACAGGCGGTATGATGATGCTATTGGTATATAAGTTTGGGTTCACTGAAATCCCACCCGATTTTTTTAGTAATACTGCATTGGTTTCTAATAAGGATTCTTTTTTACCACAATCATACCAATGTTTTACTTTAAAGGATTTGAATTGCACTCCTTTTTTAATCATGCACTCCAATGCATCCGTTAAATTATATTCCCCTTGTGATTTAATATTATCATTAAATAATTGTTGAAAACATTCAAACAAAATTTCTGATTCTTTGATCTTATATAAGCCTACTAGTGCATTATTACTTTTTGGAATGGCCGGTTTTTCAATTGCGTGTTCAATAAAACCATCTTCATTAATTTCAGCAACCCCAAATTGCCTTGGGTCATCTACCTTTTTTACCCCCAACATGCTTATTGGACTTTCCATCACTTCCTTAATATCAAATTCACAAATGGTGTCGCCTAAAGCAATAAACACTTCGTCATTATTGACTATGGCCTTGGTTAATTCAATGGCATGCGCCGTTCCTTGACGATCATTTTGATATACAAAATGGGTATTTAAATTCGGGTAAGTGGCTTGTACATAATCCTGAATCTTCTCCCCCAAGTAACCAACGATAAAAATAAATTCTTTAATTCCTGCTTCCCTTAATTGATCAACAATAAAGCTAAGTATGGTTTTACCTGCAATCGGAATGAGCGCTTTGGGTTGCGTATAAGTATGTGGGCGTAATTTTGCACCTGCACCTGCCACTGGAATAATCGCCTTCATTGTTTGGGTTTTAGGGGGTGATAAAAGTAGCAAATAACTGTTAGTAATGACGCAATTTGGGCACCCAAATAGCCAAATACAATAAAACT
>Ga0214168_1000675_pt1 | contig 13770 bp, 12 predicted proteins | sample LakMenepilimnion_FD_153002 | JGI IMG/M metagenome (GOLD analysis project Ga0214168, IMG submission 153002) | Freshwater microbial communities from Lake Mendota, WI - Practice 29OCT2010 epilimnion v4 | ecosystem: Environmental > Aquatic > Freshwater > Lake > Epilimnion/Euphotic zone | place: Lake...
CAATGAACGGCAGGTCGCCGAGATTTGAATACAACGTTCGACCTGAGCGCAAACTGATGGTGCGTTCAAGCACTCGTTGTTCGCTTACTCCGGTGCGATCAAACACTTCTCCTGTTGGCGAGATGAATGCCGAAAACCCTGTTGGCGAAACTTGAACAAGCCAACGTCCGTTTTCAATTGCTCGAAGCCGCGACGACGCAATTTGCTGCGTTTGCAAAATGGTTCCGGTGTAACTCGACCCGTTTGTTGGGTTTACCAATACCGAACCACCAGCCTCTACACCCTCGTTTGCGCGACCGCTAAAAAACACTTCCCACGAAATAACTACGCCAACTGTGGTGTCATCAACTTGTAATTGTGCAATGTCGGAACCAGCAAGAGCGTCGCGAGGGATTCTGTCCACTGGAGCGCCAAGTGTTTCAAGCAGTCCGCGTAGCGGAACAAACTCTCCAAATGGAACACGACGAACTTTGTCGTAGCGATCACCAAGTGTTCCGTCTTCATTCACCACAATCTGCGCATTCGTGAAGTATCGAGCATTCATGTCTTCAGTAATGCCAACTACAAATGGTGCATTTAGTCGCGCTGCTTGTTCTGCAATTTCAGTGCGTTCAACACTGTCGTAGAAGTCGGCTACGTCAATCACGTTTTCTGGCCAAATCACCATGTCGAGGTTTGTGCTCGTAATGGCGCGCGTCGCTGCAAGGTGGCGCTCAACGACATCTCGCGGGTTCGTATTGATGGCAAGTGTTCCTTGAGGCCCACCTCCTTGCACGGCAGCGATGGTGCGAGTTTCTCCGGTGTCGCTGCCGTTCGGGGCGACAATTCCTGCACAGACGACAAGAGCGACAATTGCGCCGAACATTGCTAAGTGCTTCATCTTTGGCGCAACAACAAGTTGTGACAAAGCGAAACCAATTTGCAGAACGCAGAAGGTGAGTAGCAGTGGTCCACCAATGCGGACAATGCCAACGAGTGGCGAAGCAGATTGCGAGATTGCAAGTGATGCAAGAGGAACTCCACCAAACGGAAAGGAGAAACGGAATGTTTCAGCCAATGCGTGCGCAAGCGGAAGAGCTACGAGTGGGTACATGCTGCGCGACCCAACGACTGAGGCAACGCCATGGAATGCGGCAAACAGGATTACAGCAATGACGTAACCCGGCGGAGTGAGGAACCACATCCAGCACATGCCTGGCGCAAACCAACCGAATGCAAAAATGGTGCCGAGTAAAAACTGAGTGCGCTTGCGTGTGATTCCACTTGTGGTGATTCGCGCAAAGATCGCGATTCCAATAAATGCAAGCGGCCACCAACCCCATGGCGGGAGGCTGAATGCAACAAGGACACCCGAGCCGAGTGCTGCGAAATAGCGGGCTCGATTACTGCTCGGGGTCATGCGTCAATCTTGGCAAGTACGCGTGCTGCTGCACGATTTGCATCTGCAATGCACGAAGGAATGCCAATGCCGCGGTAACTCGCACCTGCAAACACCACGCCCGGTGCTGACACATCAAAAACATGTTCAAGTCGATCGACTTCATCGAAATGCCCTGGTCGATATTGCGGAAATGAATCAACCCAACGTGTGATTCGCACATCAGTCGTAGCGAACTCGATACCTAAATGCCAGTACAGGTCGGCAAGTGCCAACTTCAACAACGTGTCATCGTCAAGGTGATGCATAGGCATGCCATCGCGGCCAAGTGAGACACGCAACACCATGGAGTTATCGGCGGTTTGCACATGCGACCATTTGTTTGAAGCAAACGACACTGCAGTAACAGCAATTTGTTCAGGCTTTGGCACCAAGTATCCGCTGCCAGTGAGATGCTGTGGCCACAAACTGCGCGGAACCGTAAGTGCAATCATCACTACCGACGCGTGTTCGCGGGCGGCTAGTCGTGCTGCTGCGTCCTTGCTGAGCGACTGAACCAGTGTTGCGCTGTGTTGTGCAGGAGAAGCCAGAACAACTGCATCACAGAGCACCGTTCCATCGTCGGTCTGAATGAAGTACTGCCCACGTTTTGGTTGTTCAATCGATCGCACTGGTGCAGATAATTCAATAACTCCACCAAGTTGACGAATACGGTCTGCAATCGACGTGGTGAATGCGTGCATTCCTGCGACCGGTGCTGCAAAAATTGGACCACTCGCAACACGCTTTGCCAATGAATCTTTAACTGAACTCATCAGGCTGCGCGGTTGCGCAAGTAAGTCGGCAATCTGTGGCATGCCCTTCACGCTGAATGCATCGGTGTCAGTTGCATAAATGCTTCCAACGAGTGGATCGATAATTCGCTCAAGTACCTGACCACCGCAGCGTGCGCGCATGGCTGCGCCAAGGTTGTCGGTGTTCCTGCCAACGCGGCGCGGAAGCAATGGCTCAAGCGAGGCCCGCAGTTTTCCTGTCGTGCTCAGAATGGGAGTTGACCAAGCAGCACGAAGTGAGCCGGGAACTCCAAGCATGGTTCCGTGAGGGATGGGGTGCAGTGCGTTCTGCCAGATGTATGCCTCGCCGGTTGCTGGTGAAGTGAGTGCGTCACCCAAACCAACTTGCTTTATCAAGTCCATTGCAGAGGGTGTTCGAGTGAGAAACGCATCTGCCGACTCATCAAGCGATGCAATTCCTGCAAAGGGAGACGCGTGAATAACTCCACCAACGCGGTCGAGCGATTCAAAGATGGTGACGCGAGGTGGGTTTGGCTCGCTCAGAATGCGTAACGCTGCAGCAAGACCGGTGATACCGGCCCCAATGACGACAACGTGTTTGTCGTTCATGATTGGGCGGCGGCAATTACCCGTTGCGCGAGTGCGGCCATGACTGCAGCATCGTCATTGACGCATGTGGTGCGATCAAACTTGAGCCCGTGATGATCGGATCGATGCTTGGCTTCAATGTCTAAGTCGTACAGCACTTCAAGATGGTCGGCAACGAAACCGCACGCACTCACCAACACGCCGTCTGCCTGTTTGTCTGCAGCAATGGTGTCAATTACATCAAGAATGTCTGGGCCAATCCATGGCTCTGGGGTTCTGCCGGCTGACTGCCATGCAATTGCCCAGTCGTCGCCTTCAACTAGGCCGAGTTTGTTCGCAACAGCAGTGGCAGTTGCATGAAGTTCGTGCGGGTACGGATCGCCGCCATCAATAATGCGCTGTGGCAATGAGTGAGCGGTGAACAACACGCGCGTACGTTCTGGCATGGCAGCTTTTTTTGCCGCCATGTCTGTCGCTAGAAAGTCAATGAATGCAGGTTCAATCGCCCAGGACTCAACGCCAACGACGGTGATGCCATGTGGCTCGGCAGCGGCTTGTGCGCGACCAACGTATTGACCAATTGAATACGACGAGTAATGCGGGGCGAGTACGAGCGCAATGATGTTTTTGATTCCTTGGCGCGCAATGTTGTCCACCGTTTCTTCAATCATGGGGTGCGCGTGCTTTAGTCCCAGTTGCACATCAAATTTGTTGGGTGCAATGTTGTCTAATGCTCGTTGCAATGCATCGCGTTGTGCTTCAGTGCGTGCAGCAAGCGGGGAAATACCTCCGATTGCGTCGTAACGGGCCTTGAGGTCGGAGAGTTGTTCTTCGGTTGGTGGTCGACCACGACGAATGTCGGTGTAGTACGGAAGAATTTCTTCTGAGCTACGGGGTGTTCCGTAGGCCATGAGTAATACGGCAGTTTTGGTGCTCATGTATTTATCGTTTCGTTGTGTTGTGAACGTGTTCAACTATTGCAGCAAGCACGTCGGGGTTAGTAGGTGGCTGCACTCCATGACCAAGATTGAAAATATGTCCAGGGTTATTGCCGTTGTCGGCAAGCACGGCGTCGGTGCCGGCAAGAGCTGTTGCAATATCGCCAAGAACAAGTTCGGGATTCAGGTTTCCTTGCACGATGGTGTCTGCGCCAAGTCGGCGACGTGCATCGGTAATTGATGTGCGCCAGTCCAAACCAATGATCTGTGGTCCGGCCTGTTTCATCATTTCCAAGAGGTGATCGCAGCCGAGCCCAAAGTGAATTCCCGGAGCATGTGGGTGCGACTTCGCAAGTTGTGCGAACACATATGCCGAATGTGGCAGCACCATGGTTCGGTATTCCTCGTGAGTAAGAGTTCCTGCCCATGAGTCAAACAATTGGAATGCTTTTGCGCCTGCATTGAGTTGACTTGCAATTGATGCAACTGAATGTTCTGCAATGCGTTGCATGAGTGCATTCCACAACTCGGGTTCTTCGCGCATCATCTGTTTAGTAATCAGGTGATCGCGGCTTGGTTTACCCTCAACGAGGTAACTGCCAACGGTAAATGGTGCTCCAGCGAATGCAAGCAGTGGCACTTTTAATTCCGACGCAAGCATGCGCACGGTTTCTAATACATATGGTGTGTCGGCTTCGGGGTCGAGTGGGCGAAGGCGCTGCAAGTCTGCAACGGTGCGAAATGGGTGTTCTGCAACGGGGCCAGTGCCTGGCGCTACGTCAATTCCAAACCCAACAGCGTGTGCTGGAACCACGATGTCGCTGTACAACACTGCGGCATCAACGCCGTATCGAGCAACTGGTTGCAACGTGATGTCTGCGGCCAAACGCGGTTGCTTAATGGCGTCAAGAATGCTGCCTTCGCCTCGAACAGCGCGATATTCAGGGAGGCTTCGTCCTGCTTGGCGCATAAACCACACAGGTGTATGTTCTGCGGGTTTGCCGCTTGCAACCTGCAAGAACGCGGTAGGGGAACTAGTGGCCGACATCGTTCGTAACGCTACCTGTTGAGCATTGCGTCAAGCCGAGCCACGCGGTCAATTGCGGGCGGGTGTGACAACAGCACGCGAGATAAGAACCGTGTTGGCTCACTTGCTGGGGTGCGATGAATGACGCGCGTAAGCGCATAACGCAATTCGCGACCAAAACCCATTGCATGCGCACGGCGGTCTGCCTGAAACTCTGCACTGCGCCCAACAATTTCCCCGAGGGATTGCGCCAACAAAAACCCGATGAGCAAAACACGTGAGAGGGAAGTGAGAACAATGTTGATGATCCAGCCAACAAGTTTGAATGTTGGGTACTCCCCTTCAAGTCGTTTTGAAATGCGAAGACCAATATCACGTGCGCGGATACCAAGTTGCGCGAGTCCAAGAATTGGCATGCTCATCCATTGAGCGACAGTAAGTGCAACGGTGTGTCCACCGAGGTGGTGGCTCAGTTCATGCGCCAATACTCCAGTGAGTTCATCTTCAGTGAGGTGTTCGATTGAAAACGCTGACACCACCAACATGTGTCCGCCACATGCGAACGCGTTGATGTCGTCTACGTCGGCAACAGAGAGCACGAATCTTCCAGGTCGAATACCCACTTGTTGTTCGACGACTTTCCACGCCGACTCTAAGTGAGCACGTTCAATTTCTGTTGGTTGGCGTGCGCCAAGAAGTCGCACAAACAACAGTCGTTGTACTGGTCGCGAGAACAACACAATTCCAAAGAGGAATTCGCCAATAGCAAAATGTGTGAATGGAACTCCGAACAACCACTTGCACGGAATCCATAACAATGCGACTGCTGCTAGCCACACGGGAAACAGGGCTAGAACTGGCGCAAAAGCAGTAACTGCGGAGTATTCAACTCTGCGTTTGGACGAAGTCACCAGTTCATTCAACCACCGTGTGAACTATCGTCGTCAGCACAAGGGGGATAGGTATGTCGTACGCGGTAATTCCAGGTGCAGAAGCGTGGTCACACGTGGGATCAGGCAATGTTGGCGCACTCGTTGTGCACGGATTCACGGGCAATCCGTCATCAATGCGCGAGATCGCAGAAGTATTCGCTGCAGCAGGTTTCCATGTTGAATTGCCACGATTGGCAGGACACGGAACTGATGTTGCGGAAATGATGGACACGCGCTGGGCCGACTGGACTCGCGATGCAGAACAAGCATTGAGCGAACTTCGCAAGCGCTGCTCAAAAGTTGTTGTCGTGGGCTTGTCCATGGGTGGAGCAATCACCTTGTGGCTTGCATCGCGACATGCAGACCTTTCAGGAATTGTGTGCATCAATCCAACGACAAAATCATCTGCATCAAAACTTGCTGGTGCTCGGCTTGCGGTGAAAACAGGAAAGAAGTCATTGCCGGCAATAGGAAGCGATATTTCAGACCCTGCTGTGAAGGAAAGTTCCTACGACGCAACACCACTTGCTGCTGCAGTTTCATTGTTTGCAGACGGTCTGAAGCCATTGTCAAAGAAGTATGGATCAATCAAAGTTCCGTTGCTGTTGTTCACGGCGACGAACGATCATGTGGTGAACCCAAATGAAAGTGATTTCCTGGTAAGCAAGTACGCAGGAAGTGTTGAGCGAGTAACTCTCGAGCAAAGCTTTCACGTAGCCACACAAGATGTTGAAAAGGAAACCGTAAATGCAAAAGCTCTCGAGTTCGCGAAGCGAGTTACTGCCTAAGTGAATGTGCTCGCCCTCATTCCAAGTCCTGGCACGGGAGTATTAGAACTCGGCCCATTAAGGCTTAATGCTTATGGCGCAATGATCGCACTCGGTGTTGTTGCTGCCGTGTGGCTTTCGGGTCGACGTTTAGAAAAGCGTGGTGCTGGTACTCGTGAAGACATGAGCACCATTGCGTTGTGGGCTGTGCCTGCAGGAGTAATTGGTGGGCGCATGTATCACGTCATTACCGACTGGCAATTGTTTAGTGATCACCCGGAACGCATTTTCCAGATTTGGAAAGGTGGTCTTGGAATTTGGGGTGGAATTTTCTTAGGTGTTGTCGTGGGAATTTGGCAAGGTCGCAAACGTGGAATTTCCACTGCGGTGTTACTGACGTGTGTGGCGCCTGCGCTGCCTCTTGCACAAAGCATCGGTCGATGGGGCAATTGGTTCAATCAGGAACTCTTTGGCAAACCAACAACGCTGCCGTGGGGGTTGGAAGTTTCCGCGTTCAATACCAAACAAGCTGGCTATCCGGTGGGCACATTATTTCATCCAACATTTTTGTATGAATCACTTGCGTGCTTAGCGTTATGCGGATTGTTGTTGCTCCTGGATAAAGCAGAGAAGCGTCCCGGATATTTGTTTCTCTATTACACAGCTGGCTACACGTTGTTTCGCTTCTTCATCGAAGGGCTGCGCATCGACCCAGCGCATTCGGCTGGCGGATTACGACTCAATCAATGGGTGTCCTTGGTGGTGTTTGTTGTGTCGGTGAGCATGTTGGTATTGCCGAGACGCGCTAAATCTGATTTGCCTGCTTAGCCAATAGCATTAAGGGTTGTGAGCACCCCGTCGTCAGGTTCAAGCCCAGCACGAATTACCGCTGAAGTAGTGGCCAAGGTCGCCAAGCTATCCAGCCTGCAATTAAGTGATGACGAACTGGCGCTGATGACCACACAGCTCTCGGGCATGCTCGATCACTTCGCCGACATTGACAAGCTCGACCTCGACAATGTTGCGCCACTTGCTCAGCCGTTTCCGTTGAAGAACGTGTTCCGTGAAGATGTTGTTGTTGCTGGTCTTGACCGCGACGAAGTGTTGGCTGCTGCACCTGCTGCAGAAGATGGCCGATTCCGCGTTCCGCCGTCACTTGGTTTGGGTGAACAGTAATGACGAAGTCTTTCGCCACTGTTGTTGACATTGCCCAAGATATTGCTTCGGGCAAAACTTCTGCTGTTGAAGTGTTAGAGCAACACCTTGCACGCATTACTGAGCGTGAAGGAGAAATCAACGCCTTCAACTTGGTGACAACCGAGCAGGCTCGTGCAACCGCGCAACAAGTTGATGCCGACATTAAAGCTGGCAAACCTGTCGGTGTACTTGCCGGCGTTCCTGTTGCGTTGAAAGACAACATGTGCACGCGCGGCATTGAAACCACATGTTCGTCAAAAATTCTGGAAGGCTGGAAGCCGCCGTACGACGCAACAGTGGTGACACGGTTGCAACAAGCAGGCGCGGTCATGGTTGGCAAGACCAACCTCGACGAATTTGCAATGGGATCAAGCACCGAGAACTCTGCATTCGGCCCAACGAAGAACCCGCTCGACACATCGCGTGTTCCTGGTGGCTCAAGTGGTGGTAGCGCTGCTGCAGTTGCTGCGGGTTTTGCTGCTGCAAGTTTGGGTTCAGATACTGGTGGGAGTATTCGTCAGCCTGCATCGCTGTGTGGTCTTGTTGGTGTGAAGCCAACGTATGGACTTGTCAGCCGTCAAGGAATCGTTGCGTTTGCTAGCAGTCTCGACCAAGTTGGTCCATTCACGCACACCGTTGCCGATGCTGCACTGATGATGGAAGTCATCGGCGGACACGACCCGCTCGATTCAACTTCGTTACCTCAGCCAATGCCTTCGCTCACCAGCGTGCTTGGTCAAGGCGTGAAGGGCATGCGCATTGGTCGCCTCACTGACATGCCAGATGGTTGTGAACCAGAAGTGCTTGCACGGATGGATGCTGCATATGTTGCGTTGCAAGCAGCAGGAGCAACCATTGTCGACATTTCGTTGCCATCGCTGTCGTATTGCCTCACGGCGTACTACTTAGTTGCACCTGCAGAAGCAAGCAGCAACTTGGCTCGTTACGACGGTGTTCGTTATGGAATGCGCGTTGAAACTGGTGACTTGCACTCAATGTATGGAGCAACTCGCGCTGCAGGCTTTGGCGCAGAAGTGAAGCGCCGCATCATGCTTGGAACGTACGCATTGTCGGCTGGTTACTTCGATGCCTATTACGGCAAAGCGTTGAAGGTTCGTCGCCTGATTGCAAACGACTTTGCAGCAGCATACGAAAAGTGCGATGTGATCCTTACGCCAACATCGCCAACTGTGGCGTTCCCGCTTGGCGACAAGACAAGTGATCCACTCACCATGTATTTGTGCGACATTTTCACCATTCCAACCAACCTTGCAGGCCATGCCGCAATGAGTGTTCCGTTTGGAACTGGTGCGCACAACATGCCTGTTGGTGTGCAGGTGCTTGCGCCAGCACTTGGTGAGCAAACCATGTTCCGTGTTGCAGCCGAATTGGAGCGTGCGTCATGAGCAACGCATCATCTGCACCGCAGCACAGCACCGATTTGCCAAACGGCTGGGAGATGGTCGTTGGTCTTGAAGTGCACGTGGAATTGGATACGAAAACCAAGCTGTTTTCGGCTAGTCCAAACCGTTTCGGCGATGAGCCCAATACCAACATCGACCCTGTAACGCTTGGCCTTCCTGGTGCGCTGCCAGTGCTGAACAAGCACGCAGTGGAACTAGCGATTCGTTTGGGTCTTGCACTGAATTGCACGGTGCAACCAAGCACGTTCCACCGCAAGAACTACTTCTATCAAGACATGCCAAAGGCATATCAAATCAGTCAGTATGACCAGCCAATCAACATTGACGGCTTCATGATGCTTCCTGGCGATGTGCGCATTGGCATTGAACGCGCTCACTTGGAAGAAGACACCGGAAAGTCAACACACATCGGTGGCACGAGCGGCCGCATTCATGGCAGCGACTATTCACTTGTCGACTTCAACCGCGCAGGTGTTCCACTTGTTGAAATCGTTTCACGCCCAGACATTCGTAACTCCGATCAGGCTCGTCAGTACGTTGCAGAACTGCGCTCCATTTTGTTGGCTGTTGGAGCAAGCGACGCAAAGATGGAAGAGGGTTCCATGCGCTGCGACGTAAACGTTTCGGTGCGCAAACCTGGCGCGGAATTCGGAACACGTTGCGAAATTAAGAACGTCAACTCCATTCGCGCTGTTGGCAAAGCAATTGACTACGAAGCTCGCCGTCAAATTGATGTGTTGGAATCGGGCGGAACTATTCGCCAGGAAACGCGTCACTGGGACGATGGCGAAGGTCGCACACACACGTTGCGCACGAAAGAAGACGCTGACGATTACCGGTACTTCTTAGAGCCCGACTTGGTGTTGCTCGACCCAGATCGGGAATGGATTGAAAGCATTCGTGCATCGTTGCCAATGTTGCCTGCCGCACGTCGCGCGCAACTTGCAACGCTCACCGGCGCAAATAAGGAAAGCGAATCGGTGTACGTCATTGTTGAGCGTGGGCAAGACGATTATGTTTCTGCCGTTGCACAAGCAGGTGGCGATGCAGCGCGTGCATTGGTGTACGTGCAACAAGCATTTGCAGAAGAAGGTTCAGCTCCACGAGTTGCAGCGAAAGATATTGCAACGCTCACGCAAATGGAACGCGATGCAAAAATCACTGCGACGCAAGCAAAAACGATTTTGTCTGAAATGGTGGCTAACGGTGGTGGAGACCCAGTTGCTCTTGCAGCTGCAAAAGGTTTCGAAGCACTCGACACCAGCGCAGTGGAAGCAATGGTCGATGCGGCGATCGCTCAGCAGGCCGATGCCTGGGCGAAGTATTGTGCCGGCGAAGAAAAGGCCATGGGTGCTCTTGTCGGCGCCATCATGAAGGCATCACAAGGCAAGGCAGATGGCAAGGTAGTCACGGCCATCCTGCAGGCCCGCCGTGCAAAATAAGCATTTTGTGGCCCGAGTTGCATCATCTGTTAGGTATGCCTAACATCTTGCCATGACCACAAGCTTCCTCATCACCCTGCGCGAAGGCCTCGAAGCCTCGCTCATCGTTGCCATTTTGCTTACGTACCTCAGCAAGACCGATCGCAAACAAGACGCTCGCTACGTGTGGTTCGGAACCGCATCAGCAGTTGTTGCATGTTTAATCGCGGGCACTGCGATTTACCTTGCAGTCAGTGGCCTGAACGGCAAAGTTGAACAGGCTGTTGAAGGAACGATTGCTCTCGCTGCTGCTGCAGTGCTGACACAAATGATTTTCTGGATGCGCAAGAACTCAAGCAATCTCAGTAGTGAATTGCGCGCCAAGGTTGATGCATCGGCAAAGACCGCATTGTTCACCATTGCATTTGTTGCAGTAGTTCGAGAAGGCCTCGAAACGGTGTTGTTTTTGCTCAGTGCCGAAACCAGTTCTGCATCGGGAGCATCTGTTGTACTCGGAGGACTCATTGGTCTTGCCGCAGCGGTCATTCTTGGTGTTGCGATTTTTGCTGGTGGTCGAAAAGTCAATCTCAAGCAGTTCTTCAACGTCACTGCAGTTCTGCTCATCATGTTTGCAGCAGGGCTCGCGGGTAAAGCAGTCCATGAATACCGCGAACTCATTGGTTGGGAAAACGGTTGGCTCGTTCAGCCGGCTTGGGAAATGGCAGAGGGATCACTGTGGCAGTCGGGAACGTTCTACGACTTCATGAAGGGCTTCTTTGGTTGGCACTACGCAGCCGAAAACATTCGGGTCATCACCTACTTCGCATTCCTGTTGCCAACGCTGTACTTCTACCGAAAGCCAGTGAAGTCAGCCGTATAAGTTGCGCAAGTAGCCTTAGGGCTAATGACAAAGCCAACGGAAACCCCTGTAGATGTCAAGCCACGTAGTCGCGACGTAACCGACGGAAATCAAAAAGCCGCAGCGCGCGCAATGTTGCGTGCAGTTGGCTTAACCGATGATGATTGGCAGAAGCCACAAATCGGTATTGCATCATCGTGGAACGAAGTAACGCCATGCAACGCCTCGTTGCGTCGACTTGCTGACAGCGCGAAAAAAGGTGTGCGTGCCAACGGTGGAGTAGCGCTTGAATTCGGCACCATCACGGTGAGCGACGGAATCAGCATGGGTCACGAAGGAATGCGCGCAAGTTTGGTGAGCCGCGAAGTCATTACCGACAGCGTTGAAACAGTTGTTCATGCCGAGCGCTTCGACGGTTTCGTTGGTCTTGCAGGTTGCGACAAGAGCATTCCCGGAATGCTTATGGCCGCAGCGCGCCTCAATCTTCCAAGCGTGTTCGTGTACAACGGCTCAACCTTGCCAGGTGTGCACAATGGAAAAAACATTGACATCACCACAGTGTTCGAAGCCATTGGTGCGTGTGCTGCAGGCACCATGTCACAAGAAGAACTTGGCGAAATTGAACGTGCAGCCTGCCCGGGTGAAGGCGCATGCGGCGGAATGTTTACTGCCAACACCATGAGCTCAATTGCCGAAGCAATGGGCATGAGTCTTCTGGGTACGGCTTCGCCGCCAGCAATCGATAGGCGTCGCGAAAGTGATGCCGAGCGCGCAGGCGCAGCAGTCATGAACCTTGCAAAGAAGGGCATCTACCCACGCGACATCATGACGAAGAAGGCATTTGAAAATGCCATCGCCGTATTGAGTGCGTTGGGTGGCAGCACTAACGCGGTCTTGCACCTGTTAGCGCTTGCAAACGAAGCCCACGTCGAACTTGATCTAGAAGACTTCAACCGCATTGCAGCAAAAGTTCCCCACATTGCTGACACAAAGCCAGGCGGCAAGTATCACATGACCGACGTCGACCGTATCGGTGGCGTGCCAGTGGTGTTGAAGCACTTGCTTGATGCAGGTTTGTTGCACGGCGACGTGATGACATGCAGTGGAAAGACGATGGCCGAAAGCCTCGCCGAAATCAATCCGCCAGCACCAGATGGTGATGTTGTGCATCCGCTCAGCAATCCAATTCACACTGAAGGTGGAATCAACATTCTCACTGGCTCACTTGCACCGAAAGGTTCGGTAGTCAAAGTTGCTGGTCTGACCAAAGATCAAATGTTGTTCGAAGGTGAAGCACGTGTATTCGACGGCGAAGACGGCGCAATGGCTGCAGTTCTTGCTGGCGAAATCACACCTGGAACAGTCATCGTCATTCGTTACGAAGGACCAAAAGGCGGTCCGGGAATGCGCGAAATGCTCGCCATTACTGGTGCGTTGAAGGGCGCAGGTCTGGGTGCAGATTGTGCACTCATTACTGATGGTCGATTCAGCGGTGGCACGTGGGGTTTCTGTATCGGCCACGTTGCACCAGAAGCAACCGATGGCGGGCCAATTGCATTCGTCAAGGACGGCGATCGCATTCGCATCGACGTTCACACCAAGAGTTTGAACTTGCTTGTTAGCGATGACGAACTTGCAAACCGCCGCAAGGGTTGGAAGCCAAACGCGCCGCGTTACACCAGCGGCGTGTTGGGCAAGTATGCCAAGTTGGTGCAAGGAGCCGAGACCGGCGCCATCACCAACATCATTAGCTAGTTTTCGCGCTCAACTTTCGCGAAAGCAGTCGGCCAAGGCCGAGCAGTAAGCCAAGAGTGATCACGGCAACAATGATGAATGCGGTTGCAATACCGCGGTCGAATACCACTCGTCGCAGGAACAGGCCACCAGCAACGGTGATTATCCACGTGGCAATAAGTGATGAGCGATTAAACGGTTCACGCCAGGTGCGCAATACGAGCCACGAAATACCCAGTGCAATCAGGAACGGCGCGGCTACGCCGAGCACACCAGAAAGAGCGGTGCCTTCGTCGTGATTACGTCGCCCAATGGCAACGAACACGACGACTGCAACAACATCAACAATCGCCGTCGTAATAACGGCGAGTTGATTAAGCCTCGTCGTAATACTCGCGACCAAGGTGCGTGATCTGGTCTTCGTTCATCATCCAGCGCAACGTGTTCTTCAACTTTGCAAGCTGAACGAACAAGTCGTGCTCTGGGTGAAGTCCCGGTGCAACCTGTGGGCTCTTGTAATAGAACGACAACCACTCTTGAATGCCACCAAGGCCAGCACGTTGTGCCAAGTCCATGAACAACACGAGGTCGAGTGCAAGTGGGGCAGCAAGAATGCTGTCGCGGCACAAGAAGTTGACCTTGATCTGCATTGGGTAACCCAACCATCCGAAGATGTCGATGTTGTCCCAACCTTCTTTGTTGTCACCACGT
>Ga0214168_1000676_pt1 | contig 13770 bp, 9 predicted proteins | sample LakMenepilimnion_FD_153002 | JGI IMG/M metagenome (GOLD analysis project Ga0214168, IMG submission 153002) | Freshwater microbial communities from Lake Mendota, WI - Practice 29OCT2010 epilimnion v4 | ecosystem: Environmental > Aquatic > Freshwater > Lake > Epilimnion/Euphotic zone | place: Lake...
CCCGACCGCCTGCCCCACCACTGTTGCGACCCCAACGAATGTTTGCTGCATAACGCCCCGCCGCTCCACGGTCACCACCGAATGATTTGGCTTTTTGAATAGCGGTGAACGCATAGCCGTCAACATTGCGGATACCGCCAGCCTTCTCAACCTCACGAATGACAGCAATCCACTCGGGAAGGGTCATAATTTCTAAGGCTGAGTTGTGCAACTGCTTCAGAAGCAATTTGTCTGCGTAGGGCAAGATGGGTTCCATGGTGTTTCCTAGTTGAAGTTGGGGATTTCTACGATTGAACCTTCTTCGGGTTGGTTATTTGCCACATCTTCGGCAATAACATCCCACGCTTTTGATTCGTCGTCGGTTTTCAGGTAAGCGTTTTCTTTAGCAACGCCGTTGAGAATCATCACATAAAGTTGCTCTATGCGACGCCCATCAACATCCACGCTTTTCCAAAAAGCAATCAGTTCTTCAGTTGTCATTTTTTATCCTTTCGCCAAAAACTCATCGTAAGCCTTTTGGTCACTCACTACTATACGCTTTCCTCTGCCTCCACTGAAAATCTGCCGTGGTGGGGTTCCCGAAGTATCAAATAGCGTTAGTGAATCAAAAGAACCAATGACATCGGGAAATACTTTTGACACACCTCTGTGTGTTCCAGTCACAATGCCCTCGTGGACATAGCGCCCTTGCCCTTTTCCTGTCCAAGTTGACGGGTCTTTAGGGTTTTCGCCGTCTTTAGGGTATTTCTTTCCTACTGGAAGTCCACGCAACGCTGCTCGTTTCACAGCAACCGTAGTCGGCACCGTCGCATAGACACCCGTAACTTTGTATCCGTGTGCTTTACCCGTTGAATCTTTTGAACTCCGAACAGCCTCAATTTTGCCTTGCATGTCCTTGCCACTCTTGTCGCCAGTGCCGTCAAGAATCACATTGAAGCCACCTTGGATAGCCCGTGCGTTCACGCCCTTAGACAAAATGGATGATTCTTCGTGCACCGATGCCGCTGCGGTAAGTTGACCTGTGCGACCACCTACACCAACACCACCTTTGGACCTCGCATCACCAACCAATTGCTTGTATGGGGGCAAATCGGCTTTGATTTCGTCGGCGTTGATAGCAACAGAGTGTTTATCTGTTCCTCTTGACCTGAAAGCGCCGTCGCTTCCTGTTTCGCTTCTATTTGTGCCGTTTCCTGCCCACTCGGGACCAGCACCTTCAGCAAGCATGGATGATTTACCCGCTGCTGGACCGCCACCCATAAAGACATACTCGGGCTGTCCAGTTGGAGGTGTCTTGGCTGTGCCATCTTCATTGACGAAATGGCTGTCAATGATTTTGTCGTGTAAAGCAGCCCGCTCAGGTGATAAATGCTTCCGAAGCGTTGCGTATTCAGGTTCACCTTTTGCTTTTTCGGCAGGCGACATTGAGGCTGCCATCGCATCAAAGTCACAATGGCTTTGCAGAGAAGCAAACAGCATTTCTTGCTCTTTACCTGCGTCGGTTGTAGCCGCCCCGAATGGACCTTTGCCTGCTGCTGCGATTCCTACCTCGGCTTTGTTTTTTATATTTTTTGGGTCTTGGGACCATTTTGCCCACCGAATGTTGGCTGCGTATGCCCCTGCTGCCGAACGATTACCACTAAAGGACTGTTTTGCTCTTTTGGCTACTTCGGCAAACGCATACTGTGCAACATTGAACGCCAACTTCTCAAGGCGTTGAGAGCCTGAAGCCCAAAACCGTTCTCCGTCGGTGCGTACCACCGCCACTGAACCGTCATCGCCGTACAAACCAGCGACATTGAACACCTTGTCGTTGAATGATTTACTGAGAGGAACAATCGCATACTTGACGCCGTCAATCACGATTGCCTTCTCAACAATCTCTTGAGGCTCGGCAAATACAGGGGATTCGCCTTCAATCAAAGTTTTGACTGCTTTTTTCAGTTCATCCTTGAAATTGACAACAGGCTTCTCTACGGTTTTAGCCGATTTCACATACTGCTCGGCGACATAACGGGTTGAGAACCGATTCTTTGCGAGCATGTTCTCACTGTCAGCGGGGATACCCATTTCAACTCGTGCTGCTGAACCGCCGATAGAAAAACCTGTAATTTTGTTTTCCTTCACCATGTCCCAAGCCCAATCGTTCCATTTGACGCCGAGAAACACGGTTCCCGATGGGTAGGTCACTTCTTTGGCGTCGCCTGACGCTTTCTTCATGTTCAGCGTTACTGGCACAGGGAATGACATGGCTTCCACCCATTCTCCTGCGACTATGTCGGTGTTGTGCTGGAGGCGGATGTCACGGTCGCCTGAGCGGACATATTCCCAAAGGGCTTTTTGTAGTTCGTCGGCGTCTGACCATTCGTTGTGGGCGTCGGCACGGTTTGGGATGTACCAAGGTCCGAGGGTGAACTTTTGTTCCTCGTTTGCCTTGTGAATCAAATCCATTGACTCTTTATAGATTTCGCCTTTTTTTCTTTTTTTCTGAGATGTTTTCCAATTGACACCGTCCACATGAACTTCGCTTGATGACGGGTCGCCCTTGGAAACTTCATTCTCTTCTTGTTGTTCTTCTTCTTCAATGAGTTCGTCAACGACTTCTTGAAGGGTTTGGTGCATCGCATCAAACTGGCGGTCGCCAGCAAGCCATTCCTCGGTTTGTGTGATTAGTTCACGAATTGATGTCATCGCCGTGCTCCTTCTGTGTGCTCAAGGCTAGTTCGCATGCTTTGTGGAACGCCAGCATCTTGCCGACGGATGGGTAGGTGTGGTCAGAGAATCCTTGAGGGGCAATGCCTTTACTGGCAGACCACGCTTTCATCGTCCCAATCAACTCTTTTTGTCGGGCGTTGACCCTAACGATTGAGATGTTTGTCGGGGTTCCACTGAGGTTGAGCAACGCTGCTCCAGCCCACCGATGGTGACCGTCCATTACGAAACCGTCTGAGGACACAATGATGGATTTGGCTGGTGTTGCGGAGAACGCATCAGCCCCTCTGCTTGATTCACGCTGCATGATTTCAGCCGATGATTTACCGTTGATGTCACGCTGGGTTGGCTTCAATGAATCAGGATTTACAGATTCGTGTTTGTAAGTCAAACCTTTTTTGCCGATGTCAGTCAAAAACTCTTCTTTACGGGTTGATGGGACTTGGGGCATGTCCTTACGAGATAAAGCGCCCGCACGGTGTTGATTGAAAAAACTGGTTCCAACGACATTGAAGTCAGTTAGGTTCTCACTGCCGTCACCGCTTAGGAGACCGTCTATAAAGGCGGGTACTTGCTCTTTGGTTATCTGTGTAGGGGTGCCACCGTTTGAAGCGCCTGCGGACTGTTGAGGGGCTGTAGAGCCACCCCTAGACCCCCATCGCACTCGTGCTGCGTACTGTGCTGCTGCCGAACGGTCTCCACCGAAAGAGGCTTTGTTGACTGATGAGGCAATGGAGTTTGCCCAAGAACGACCTGCATCGCCGCCCCACGCTGCCCAAGCGACTCGTCCAGCGGACGGGTAGCCATCTGAACCGCTATCCCAACCTCGTCCTTGCTTGTCAACTTCGTGACGAGCGAAATAGGACTTCATTCGCATGATGGTGTCAAGGCTGACTGCTTCTCCTGCGGCAAGGGTTTCTGCCCGATACCGTCCGACAGAGGTGAATCCGTCGCCAGCCTTACCGTCTGCAATCCATGCCAGTGCTTGTTTTGCTGCGTTCTGCACAGATTCAGGGGGTGAATATGAGGCTTTATCCATCGGTAGAAGCAATTCTTCTTTGATGACCCATAACTTGCAAAGCCCGTTTGGATTGATTTGCCCTTCCACGATTTCACACGCTTGCCCACCTTCGTAGAATGAGCAGTTAGCGCAATTCAGCCCTTCTTCAGCGAAAGGGTTTTCGTCCTCGGTCATGTAGTGGGCACCGTCGGCACCGCTGGACTGGTCAAACATGCCGAACGATTCGGCGATTATCTCATACGCATGATACAAAGCCTCTTGACGAGGGGAAAGGTCTTGCATGTCGTCCACTGAAACGATAGTACCGACCTAACCGTGGTCAAGCCGTACTTGAGGTGGGTCAAGCCTAAACGACGAAATCGCCGTCCGTGGGAGGCTCAAAGACGGGGTCGGGTCTTTTGATGATAGTTGCGTAGGCGTCGTAAATTGCTTGTTGCACTGTGCCCCAAGCGGCTTCTGCTGTGTCAAGGGATGCGGGCAGGGACCAGCCACCATGGTGAACGATTACCCCATGCACGAGGTCATCTTCGTCGGGCAACATGAGCATTTCGGCGCTCAATTGCACTTCATACGGTGCGGTCAATACACCGTTTTCCCAAACAACGGTTTCTATCTCGTCATCAAGGTTGATTTGCCATTCCAATCGCATGGTGCCCTCTAACTCGCCATGAGGGGTTCTCGGAGGGTTAGGGCTTGGGCGGCGAAAGCCTCCAGTGTTGCTTCAATCTTGGAAGCCACGGCGATAACATCAGGATTTTGGGTTCTGAAGGCGTTGATTCCAATATTGTTGGCTGACCTGTACAACACATCCCGTGCATTGACGGACTGCGGATGTACCCACCCTTGGGAATTGTCGTATATACGATGAAAACTTGTCAGCCCCTTTTTTGCTGTTAGGACATGGTTGTTTATCTCATCAAAAGTTTGAGGTAGCGCAACTGCTCTGAGTGCGTCCAAATCGGGTTTCAAGGTCTCTCCAAGTGCTTTGGCGTTGGGGAGACCACGCTCTGATGCCAGTGGTGCTCTGAAGCGGTTTGATTCATATTGAACGATGACTTGCCCACTGTCACTGACCGTCACGGGAAACTCGGTGGTCAAACCGTAAGTGTTTTCACCTGTAGTTGAAGGGGAAGTGCCCCATCTGACTTGGGCTGCATATCGTGCCGCTGCCGAACGGTCGCCACCAAATGATTTTGCTTTGTTGACCATCTCTGTTGCTGGGGTTGGGTTGTCATCTTCGTCGTAGAACATGATTCCAACCAAATCGTTGTAGCGGAAGTTGTTGTTTTTCATTGTAAAACCACCTTTATGGTTGTTCCTTCGCCGACAGCATCAAAGTTTTCTTTGATGATTTCCACGACTTTGAACTTGGAGCCTCTCGGAAGTAGTGCCTCATGTTCTAAAGCATAGCCGTGTCTCTTGCCAAGTATTGTATTTACGGGTAAAACTTTGTTGCCTGCGGGTACCACGACCTTCAACCTGATTCGGCTGTCAACAGCAAGACCATTTCCGACCTTGGGGCTGATTGAAGTGGAGAAATAAGCAGGGTCGCTAAAAGACTGCCCGACCCTCAAATTGCCAAAAAACGCTAGGGCTTCGGGTCTGCGGGCAATGTCAAGACCACGATGCAAAACAATTGGCTTCTCTAACGGTTCAACCTTTTCAAAAACCTTGTCTATCTTTGTGGCATTGTCTAGCCATGCTTTTGCTTGCGGGTTGTCATACGCATCGGGTGTAGCAGCGAAGTTTCGTAGTTCAGTGTTGATTACTTCGCCTGTCTCTGTGTATTGCGTGACTGTGTCTCGGTCGGTTTTGGTGAACGGGTAATCCTCGTCATCACGGTGGGGATAGTAACCGTCAAGTTCCTGCTCCAACGCATGAGAACTCTTCTCTTTGACCGCCAACGGGTCAAAAGACTTCGGGGCGTACAGCATCGTGTCGGAGCGTGAACCCCAACGAACACGGGCTGCGTACTGTCCAGCAGCCGAACGATTGCCACCAAACGACGCTTTCTCAAAGTCGTCGTCTAATTCATCGTCAGAATTGAAGTTTTCAATAACCTCATAATCCGAACCGTTCCAAACCAACATCCACGACGATTCATCATCTAATAATTGTCGTTCAATCACTCCAAATCACTTACCCTCAAATCTCCAAGGGCGCTATCAACCCACTGTCCGTAGCCATCCAAAATATAATTTGTTGGGTGATTTCGTGGTCCTACAATCACCATAGACAAGTTTGCAACTTTGAAATCGCCAGTGGCTATCCTTGCCGATTCGCCGTGCGACAGATTTTGACGATTACGGTAGGTGGTGTCATCGCCGTAAGCACTACCCCAAGCGCCAGTTTCCATTCTTCCTGCTTTGACTGCCGATTTAGGTATGAGCATAGGCGTTACTTTACCGTATCCACTTGCCCGTTCTTTCAAGTATGTCGTGTAAGTGCCTAGTCCTTGTTCTCCGCCACCGATGTGCGGATGCCGTGATGACATTGAAGCAATTTCCGATTTTCCAGCGCCCCTCCACACGACATAAAAACGCCCTGACCTTGCCAACGCATCAAAATCACTACCCGTAACCGTTTGCGAACCCCGATGAAATCCGTTTAGGTCGCCAAGAACCTGAGCCACTCTCGCATTACGAGCGTTATAGCCCTTTTTCGTTACTTGGGTCACATCGGTCTTGACGCCCATCCATTTATCAACTGCTTTGTCATACTGTTTCTGTTCCTTCTTTCCGCCTTTTTGACTGTTGTGCACAGCCAATATTCGTTTTTCACGCTCTTCCAAACCTCTTCGGCTTGGAAAATAGTCACGACCTCGTGTGGTACCCATTTGTTCAGGTTTTATTGTGTCAAAATCGTGAGAACGACCTGTTTTGCGGTTGATGCCAACCTTATTACCGAACATCCCACCACGGTTAGTCATAAATGGTGTATTTGTCCAAGAACCAAAATCTATTTCCAAACCATTTTCTCTGCCGATTTCTTGTGCGTTCTTGGCTAAGTCACCAATCCTGCTTTTTTCCATGATGAAAGTAAAATAATCTATTTCTCCATTTCTGTACTTTTGTGTCATGGTCAGCATTTGTTCAAAGGCTGCATTTTGTTCCGCAATAATTTTTGGTGTTTGTAAATGCGGAGGAAGCAAGTAATAATCAGGTACAAACCCGATATCTACTGTGTCTGCTTCTTCGCTGTATTTTGTTTTAGGCGGTTTCGGTGGTTCACCTTTCCCAACAAAACCCGCCGCTAGAAGAGCGTTCACCTGTTGCTCGGTTTGCGATTTACCTCCAGCATAAAGTGGGTCAACGACCGCCCCCTCTGCCTGTGCTGCTATTGATTCTTGTGCGGGTGTTAGTTGTGCAGTCGCATCAAACAATGGGTCGCCGTCGTTCGGCTGAGTTGAGTTGCCGAGTCTGTTGCCCCAGCGAATACGGGCTGCGTAGCGTCCCGCCTCTGAGCGGTTACCACCGAATGATTTTGCGCCTTCCTTCTTTTTTTCCAGCCCTTCTGATTTGACTGCGGAAGCGAATCCCTTGCCATCTTCGGTCAGGCTTGGGGAATGTTGGATTTGAAGTCCGTTGTAGGAAAGTGCTCTTCCAATACGAAGTAGGAGCGTCGCATAGCCTTTGCGTTGTTCTGATGGCTCAACACCTATGTTTTGAATGGTGTGCGTTGTTTTAGGGAAGCCGTTTTCAATGTTGTACTCCTCATCTCGTTCGGTACGCATCTGACCGATTGAGCCTTGTTTTGCCCCTCCAACACGATTGAGTTCTACATAGGATTCCTCTGAGTTGGCACTAATCGTGGCGGTAAGTGTTCCGCCCTCATCGGCATATCGTGGTCCCTGTAACTCGTAATGGTTTGTGCCTTCTCTTGTTGTGATTTGGTCAATAACGGTCCAGCCATCGGGCAATGTGGGGGACTCTGTTTTAGCGCCTCGGTTGCCCCAACGAACTTCCGCCGCATATCGTGCCGCTGCTGAACGGTCACCACCGAACGATTGTGCGCCTTCCTTCTTTTTTTCCAGCCCTTCTGATTTGACTGCGGAAGCGAACCCTTCACCATCGTCAGTCAACTGTGTGGAATGAACAACCTCTTTGCCACCAAATGACTTAGCCCGTGCCAATTGCAACATAAGTGTCGCATAACCTTTGCGTCGTTCATCACTGTGCACATGGATGTCTTGAATGGCGTATTTACCTTTTTCTGCTCTTGGCGATGAAAGAGCAGCATGTTCAGGGTCGGTAGCCCACAGAACGCCGAGATTCCTGTGTGTTCCACCAAAGCGGTTCAAATCAACATTGACTTCGGCTTCGCTGGTTTTGACAGCCGCCGATAAAACGCCACCATCGTCGGCTGGTCCTTCCAATTCATACCATTTGGTGCCATCTGAATAAGTTTTGTCTTGCACAACTGTCCAACCACTAGGCAATGCAGGGGCTTCGGTTTTAGCGCCTCGGTTGCCCCAACGAACTTGCGCTGCATACTGCCCAGCAGCCGAACGGTTACCACCAAAAGACTGTGCTTTGTCAATCGCATCAACAGACTTCTTGATAACACCGTCACTGATTGCCAACAACACACCGACCGTGTGGTTCACCAAGTCACGGTCAAAACGGTAATTGTACTTTTCAATACCAAATAAGGCTTCTACACCTGTAGTCAACACCTCTGTTGCGGGGAACGCCTTTGAATATCCTCCACCTGAAGTGCCCGTTGTTTTACCAGTTGGTAGTGTATCTGCATAGTTTCTGCCTGTGTATGGACGATAAAACTCATCTTCGTATTGAGATTTACGCCCAGCGTGGTTCCCCGCCTCCCTTACAGATACCATGTCATTGGGGTTTTTTACTGGTCGTGACCAAAAAGACGCTTTTGTAATGTCATCAGTCACTTTGTCTTGATGCCCTGTTCTGATGCGTCGGGCGACGAAAGCCATACTCAACGCATGGGAGATTGGATGGGCAAAGTCAACAGCGTGTCCGAACTCGTGCACCGCTGTACTTCTCAATTGAAGATAGGTGCCTGCGGTTGAAGCAATACTTATTGAGTTGGTGGCACGAGCGTAAGAACCCAAATAAAATTGAGACATGGTTTTTGAAACGCTCAAAGTGTACAAACCGTTTGGTGCTTGCTGAGTCATAGCCCTATCAATCACAGATGAAGGGAATATCGTTGGAATATCAGCCATCATTTCTTGTTTGAAGCGATGTGGAAGCCCCACAATCTTCAATCGGTTCAAACGAGTCGGATTTCCCATGTCCACCAGTTCACCCATCACACCACGGGTTTCACCCATCAAACGGCTTTCATAACTTGCCTGTGACCACTCCACCTCTAAGGTTTCCCGTTCCGCTTTTAGTTTGTTCGCTTTGGCTCGTGCTTCTTTTTTGGCTGCTAAAGATTCAGGTGTTTGTTGGGCGTCGTGACGGACCATTGCCTTTCTCAAATCAAAATGAGCCTGTTGTTCTTCTTTGCGCTTTTCCTGACCTCTTGCCATGATTTCGTCTTGTTCTTTTTTGGCGCTTTCGGGTGTCACACCTTTGGCTGTCAAACGGCGCTCTGCAACACCAGTAACCCTTTCACCTATCGCATGTGTTCTTTGAGACAATGTGGCGAGTTCTTTTGACGGCACTGGTTCAACGCCCATACCGACATACACAGCGAGATTCTCTGTTTTGCCGACAACAGGGCTTTGGTCGTAATTTGCTTCTGAGATGGTGGTCGCCACATCTGTCATCCGAGATTCGTCGTAGGTGGCGCACTGAAGTTGGATTTGCGACAATTCTGCGCTGATGGACGCCATTTCCTCTTCCTCGGATGGGGTTTTACCGCCCTGATTGTTTGCCCAACGGATATTCGCTGCGTATTGTGCAGCCTCGGTTCGTGTAGCAAAGCGTCGTTTGCGCCCTTTTTCAACGGCTTCGTCAATCCTTGCGATAATCGCATCAAAGGCTTTTTTTACGACAGGTCCACCAATGTCAACTATTCCCCATGGACTTGGAGCATCGTTCGGGATAACAACTATCTCCAGCCCATTGTTTTTTGCAAACTGTTTTACCCGTGTTGGAACAACGCCTTTTTTATCGGTTGCAGAATAAGCAATGTATGAAACATCAGACAGTTTTATGCCACCGTGGATTTGACTTTCTGCATATTCGTGTGATTTTCCATCCTTTATCTCGCTAATACGACTGGAAGGTCCACGCTTCGTCGTTTTGATTGAGGTTGACGGTTGCCCACTTGTGATGGGACCGTTCAGGGGTTGGGCGTTTCTTACATGTCCTAAAGAGTCGGCGACCGAAAATGTGGTTCGTGCATGAACCTCGGGTTTCATTACCAGTTGCACCGAACCGTACTGCGATGTGCCGTTCGCATACATGTGTTGAACGCCTAAAGGATGCAAATTGCCGTAAATGGGTCGTCTGTCAGGAAGGGCAAGTGGGTGTGTTCCGTAAGCAATGGCTTCGTGTGCTGCTCGTAATCCAGTGTGGTTCATTCCACTGCTTTGAATGAAGCCACCATGAAATTGGTTTTTGATTATGCCACTGGCGGAAATGGGAGCAAGGTCGTCAAGGTGTACCGCAACCGAAATGGCTTTCATGGGGGAGGCAACATGGTCTTTGGTGTATGTCAACGCTTCGGCTTCGTAGCCTTTCATGTACCCAACTGAATAGGATTTTCTCAGTTGTTGTGACGCCATCAATTCAGCCTGCTGGCTTCGCATGACATCAAAGGGTGCGCCTTCCCTAGTTAGTCCTTCATAATGAAAATTGGACTTTTCAGCGTTCGCAATGGCAAGTTTGGTTTCTGCGCTGTAATTCTTCGGGTCAATATGACCGAGGAAATACTGCTTTAGAAGGCGTTCGTCCTCAAGACTCACTGGAGATGGGTAACTCTCTTCGGCTCTTTTACATATTGCTTTTATCTCGGGCGGATAGTTCTCTTCAATGAATGGGGCGTAAGGCACTCCCGTCAAAATGGCTTCGTTTATATCATTGGTTGCTGGGATTGGGACACCGTTGCCTGCCCCTGTTGGCTTGCCAGCGTTTCCTCGGTTGCCCCATCGGATTTGCGCTGCGTATCGTCCTGCTTCTGACCGTGTACCGAATTGTCGGGGACGCCCCTTAGCCATCGCATCGTCAGTGTCAGCGATGATGTTCCAGTTCTGCTTGCTGAGAAGTGCAGTGATGTTTGGGACTGGAAAGACATTGCCTTCTTCGTCAATGATTTCTCCTGCGGGGAATACTTCTTCAAGTGGGGTTCCTTCGTAGAAGGTTGTGAAACCCGTTTGGAATAAGGACAGCCCGCTGTTTGTGGCGATTGCTTTCTTCATGTCAGACCTCGGGTGGTATCAGAATCATGCGGCAACGGCAATTTGGGTGTGCTGGGGGGCACAACAACCCGTTGTTGAAGGGCAAGGTGACAAGAACTTGTTGACCGTTGAGAGGTGCACAGAAATCGCATACCGTGATGCCTTTCCAACCTGATGGTCCAGCCATCCACTCTTTCTTGGTTTTGGACAGATTCAAAAGTCCTTTTTCGCCTGCCTGCATCCATGCAAGCAAGGTGCCTTGGTTTTGGGCTGCCATGACTTCGGTGCGGGCGATGTTGCGGGCACGGGCACGAATCAGTTTGGCACGATACTTTTCAGCGTTTTGTTCTGCCATGGCGACCGCTCTCTGCGGTTTTATACCTTCGGTGATGTAACGCTGGACATCACGCTCGTAAGCGTTGTCCACGGCTCTTTGCCAACGGTCGTGAAGTCCGATGACTTGGCGTATTTGCTGTGCTGCTTGCGGGACGGTCACACCATTGGCAATCGCATTAGAGATGATTTGGCGGATACGGTCAAGTTGCTCATCTTGGATTTGAGCAATCATTTTGCCTGCACGAAGCCTTGCCCATGCAACGGCTCTCGGGTCTGACTTGTCAAAGGACATTCCCACACTGAGACCTTGTGGAAGGCTTCTGATTGCCTCTACAGCCGACCGAAACGCCTGTTGGGACATAACACCAGCGGCGGTTGGTATTTGGCTTGCTAGGTGGCTTACAACAGCGTCAGAGAGAAGCGCCTGAAATGCGGCTAACGGGTTTGACCCTGTAGCAATTCGGTTAGAGACTTCGGTGACAACGGCTTCTAAGCCCATCATTGCCCGACGATACGGTGCAGCCATCGCATCAACATCCTTGAGGAGTTGAGGGTCTATCGGCTTGAGGTTCTTAGTGACGCTCTTACTTGGACGGCTTACGAACGGCACCCTTAGCCTCCTGCTTCATAGGGACACCCTCCGATTCAGTTTCAGGCTTGGATGTTTGAGGCGTTGCGTCCTCTGTGTCCTCTTCCGTTTCCATTTCGTCGGCTCCGACAGCACCGTTTGGTACGCCTTCTTCGCCTTCTTCTTGTTTTGGCAGGTTGGTGAGGTCTCGTAGGTATTCTTCCAGTCCCGAGTCCACTGTGATTGCTCCAGCCTGAACCATCTTGGAGAGGAAGTCGCCGAGGAGGGCGAGGTCCACATGCTTGATTTCTTGAGGGCGGATTTTCGGCAGTTTGTCTGTTGGCATACCGTTGAGTTTGAACAAGCGAGGCAAACCGTGGTCGTTGAACACTTCTGCCATTGATTGACAGATTTGCTGGATGGCTGTGGTGAACAGGTCAATCTTGGATGCACCGAGGGCGAATGAGCCAACTGCTTCGTGTCCGAGAAGGATGAAGTCAGCCAGTACCACCATGGAGATGCGCTGGTCGTAGCGGGCAACGATTTGGTCTGTGTTGAATTGGCGTGAGCCACCGCTTGACAGGAGGGTCAGTTTGTAGGTTTCTCGTCCTTGGGCGTCGTAAGCCAAGGGGAACAAAATGCCTTCGTTTTCGTTGCGTTTGATTCCTCGGATAAGGCTTTGAATCGCATTACGGGCTGCGACCTCTTGGGGGGTTGCAGTGGATGACAGCATGGTTGGGGGGACATAAGCCACTGGTAGCCCAGCAAGGTCACGCTCAATACCGACGGCTTCAATCTCTTCAATGGTGCGTTTGAACTTCCAAGGGCGATACGCATTACGGAGAATGGAGCGACCTTCGGGGTTGCTTCGTGCCGACACGGTGCGGAACAGCAACATCTTCTCAATCGGGATGAATACGACGCCTCGGCTGACATACGGGTCCATTTGGTTGACGCCTTCAATGGAGCCTGTTTCGTCAAATTGCCATGACCACACGGTTTCTTGTGCTCGTAAGGCAATCTTGCGCCAGCCGATTTTGCCGTCGTTGAACTTTGAGCGGTTTGCCCCGTCTTTTTGGTCAATCCCTTTACGGCGCTTATATACGATTTCGCATGGGGCGTAGCCATAAATCAGGAAAGAGAGAATCTGCTGAAGGGTTGTTGACCATGATTCGCTCATGTCATCCATGCACTCTTTTACGAACTGAGCGTTTGCTTTGTGTTCCTCGGTGACTTCTGACTCTTCATCATCGGTGTACGGCTCTACTTCCCACTCAATTTGGAGAATCAACCGCTCAATGGCAAACATCATTGCGCCGATGACGGGGTCGTTGTCCGCCATTTCACGCCAAATCTTTGCGCCTTTTTGTCCTTGTAGGTTGACTACGAAGTCGTCAATGACGAATCCCGCTGTGCGTCTTAGTCCTGACGAGCCAATTTCAATCATGTCGTCGTTCTTAGCCATGCGTCAATCCTAGTTCTCTACCGTGGTGATGTTTTACTGCACTGTGGTTCAGTCATCGTCGTCTGTTTGGAACATTCCCTCAGCAAACAACAAAGCAATCAACTTCAACGCCTGATGCTCTTCAAAACCTGAATCCATCATTGTTTGGAACATTTCGTGCAAAGCAACGGTAGCCATGCGAAGCGACGACCATTGTTCCTCTTCTTCATCCATGAACGCATAATAGCCCGCACGATGGCGGGCTACCTGCGCTGAATGTGGATTAGTTACGGCTTTGGGTACACCATCAATGCCCAACTCGTCATTGGTTCTGTCCAGCAGTCGGCAATCTCAAACTCAAAGTAACT
>Ga0214168_1000677_pt1 | contig 13769 bp, 10 predicted proteins | sample LakMenepilimnion_FD_153002 | JGI IMG/M metagenome (GOLD analysis project Ga0214168, IMG submission 153002) | Freshwater microbial communities from Lake Mendota, WI - Practice 29OCT2010 epilimnion v4 | ecosystem: Environmental > Aquatic > Freshwater > Lake > Epilimnion/Euphotic zone | place: Lake...
TCATCGCTAAATTCATCTAAATCAATATCAAATTCATCCACAATCTCCTCGTCCTCACGATAAACATCTAATTCATAACCAGTTAATTCGGCTGCCAATTTGATATTTACCCCACGACGACCAATCGCTAATGAAACCTGATCCGCAGGTAAATAAACTTCGACACGTTTTGTATCGTTGTCAATATTCATGTAGCTGATTTTGGCAGGCGTTAAAGAACGTTGGATTAATAATTGTGTATTGGTTGTAAAATTAATGACATCAATATTTTCATTTTTCAACTCTCTAACGATTCCATGAATACGACTTCCTTTCATACCCACACAAGCACCTACTGGATCAATTCTATCATCGAAAGATTCAACAGCCACTTTTGCACGCTCCCCTGGTTCACGCACAATTTTTTTGATAGTAATTAAACCATCAAAGATTTCTGGCACTTCAATTTCTAATAATTTAGCAAGGAACAATGGATTTGTCCTTGATAAAATAATTACTGGTGAATTATTTTTCATATCCACTCTTGCAACTACGGCACGAATGTTTTCCCCTTTCTTAAAAAAGTCCTGAGGAATTTGTTCTGTTTTTGGAAGAATCAATTCATTACCTTCTTCATCTAGTAACAAAACTTCTTTTTTCCAAACCTGATAAATTTCTGCATTGATAATTTCACCAATACGATCTGAATATTTTTTAACTAATACATTCTTCTTCAAATCATTAATACGAGAAGCTAAAGTTTGTTTCGCAGCTAAAATTGCTCTGCGACCAAAATCTAAAATATCCACTTCCTCATATAAGTCTTCACCTATCTCAAAGTCAGGCTCTATCTTGATTGCGTAAGAATAAGGTACTTCCTCTAAAGGATTGTCCACATCATCATCTGGTCTAATTTGACGACGACGAATAATTTCCAAATCTCCTTTTTCGGCATTCACGATTACATCAAAATTTTCGTCACTACCGTACTTTTTTCTGATTAAAGTTTTAAAAACATCTTCAACCACTTTCATCATCGTTGGGCGATCTATATTTTCAGCATCTTTAAACTCCTGAAAAGCTTCGATCAAATTTATACTTGCCATAACATAATTTTTTTTCAAGCGTCTAGCTTGATGATTTGTTAAAATTGAACTTGAACTATTGTTGATTTAATATTTTCATATTGTATTTGCATTTGCTGTTGCAATGCTTTTTTTCCTTTTCCTTCTGTCCACTCCAAAGTAATTTCCTGTTCACCCACTTCTAATAACTGTCCTTCCTTTTCCAAGCCATCATTCATCGTGACCAACACCTTACGACCTTTATTTTTTTGATATTGTCGTTGTAATAATAATGGTTCATCCACCCCAGGCGATGAAACTTCTAATGAAAAATCACCTTCCGGAAACCAAGCTTCTTCTTCGATGGCTTTGTACAATTTTCGGTTAAAAAAAGTACATCTTTCAATGGGCAGACCGTTATCTCCATCCAAAAACACTTTAATATTATTGGTCGGCTTCACTTTAATTTGAACACAAAAATAGCTTTGATCCTCTGCTAACAAAGGGTCAATCACTGCTTTTACCTTATCAATTAATACACTTGCTTCCATAATTAAAAAAGAAGAAGGGAACGATTTCGTTCCCTTCGATAGCTTTTACACTACACCAAAGGTAATAAAACGTGATGAAATATCCCAAAAATATTAAGAGACCCCTTATTTTTGCAGTATGAGTAAGCTGATTTTTTACGGGATAATGATCTATTTCCTTTACAAATTGATTTTCAATGTGGTTGTGCCAGTCAGTAAAGGCGTAAGAACAGTGAGGCAAACGATGGAACAAGCGAGAGATGCCGCAGCTAAGCAACAAGCCAATTCAAATGCAAGGTCGAATAGCACTTTTAACAATAGCCCCAAGCCTGCGAGCCCCCCAGTAGAGGCAGAATACATTGAATTTGAGGAAGTTAAGAAGAAATAATTCCCTCACTTACACAGCGCTTGCCATGTTGGTCTCCTTGGATAGTTGGACCCCTTTTGTGGCTTAGTATAAACTACAAGTAAGCTTGAATTTCATTTTCTAGCAACATACCGGATTTTAGGTGAAGCACTTTCATCCCTATTGAAGCAGCAGCTAAAATATTGGGTTCATTGTCATCTACAAATAAGGTTTCACCCGCTTCCAATCCTTCTTTTTCAAGGATATATATAAAAGAGGCCGGATCGGGTTTGCGCATACCCATTTTATGAGAATAATAGGGCGTTTGAAACAAGGTCTCAAATGGGTAATCAGCCACCTCCCTTTCAAATTCTGGAATGAAATGATCACAATGAATTTGATTGGTATTAGAATATAAAAAAGTAGGATATGTTTCATTATTTTCCTTAAGCCATTCAATGCTCGATTTTCTAAAACCCACTAACAAGGAATTCCATGCGATAGTAATTTGATCATTGCTTAAAGGCAAATTTGATAAAGCACGAAAGCCATCGAAAAATGCTTGTTCATTGACAAACCCCATTTCAAGATCAAGAAATAATGGATGTGATTGATTTAAGGTAAAATGAGACTCAATATTTTTTATTCCTATCGAGGTAAAGCCTTCATTCATTTTTTTAAAATCAATATCGTATAATACATTTCCTAAATCGAAGATTAAATTTTTTGTAGCAGCCATAGTTATGATTTGAACAAAGTTAAGTAAAATAAAAATTTATCGTTTCATTGCAGCAGCCATATACTTGCATGCTGGTGTTCCATTGTTTAATTCTTTTTTAATATTTTCATGCGATACATCGTCTCTGTTTTGACTTAATTTAAAAACATGTTTAAGTTCAATCACTTCAATATCAAAAGAAATAATGGCTGCCATATTTTCTTTCATGTATATAGGATCTAAATTTTTCACCTGTGTGGGGGCGTTGGGATCTTCTTCGAAATGAGCGGTAAGCTCGGAAAGCAAGTTATACAAATGGTCTTCCCCTTTCATTTCCATTTTCCCCACTGCATGTACTGTTTGATAATTCCAAGTACTTGCAGCCTCTTTAATTGAATACCAGCTTGCACTTACAAAAGCAGAGGGTGCAGAAAAAATGACTAGTGCATTATTATTTAGTTCAAATGCATTGGTGTGATCTTGCTTACGCATAAAATGCCCGCTAATAAATAGTTTGTCATTTTCTTGTTTAATTAAAACTGGTATTTGACCTGCTACTGGAAATCCATTCGCATCCACACCACAAATAGTGACAAAAGGATTTGCATACATGAAGTCTAAAACTTCTTGATGATCTTTGGCTTTGAAATGAGGAATATTATACATTGTAATTTTTTTATTCTTATTTAATTGACCGCGCTTACTTTAATTTATAATTAAAGCGGCAGTTCGGTGGTGGTTTTTATTTCATCCATCACAAACAAACTATTGATATGCGCTACCATGGGAAGCACGGCTAATTTTTCTTGATAAAATTTATTGTAAGTTTCCACATCCTTAGTGACTAGTTTTAAAAAATAATCAAAATTCCCTGATACCAAACTACAGGAAATAACTTCGGGGTACTGTGATATGATTTGTTCAAATTCGGAAAAATTATTGGTGGTTTGTTTGTCTAAGGTCACATGACAATGCACAATTAAACCAAGGTCAATTTTTTTTCTATCTAAGATGCCCACATATCCTTGAATATACCCTTCGGATTCCAAACGTTTTATGCGGTCATGTGTTGGGCTCATGGATAGGTTCACTTGCGCGCTGATATCTTTGATTTTTGCCAAAGCATTTTTTTGCAAAATTTTCAAAATGGCAATATCAATAGCATCTAAACTCATAGTTGGTCACATTCAAGGTGAAGGAATAATTTCTGCCCAAGGGCAAAACTGCAGTTAAAATTACCGACAATTTCTTAAAATACTAATTTTTAAAGTATATTTTACTGAATTTTTGATAATATATGATAATATTTCCTTTTTGATGATATTTATGCAGTAAATAAAACAAATTTTATGATTATCGGATGCCCAAAAGAAATTAAGGTTCAGGAGTACAGAGTTGGTTTAACCCCTGAAGGTGCAGATGCACTTGTAAGACAAGGCCATACTGTTTATATTGAAACAAAAGCAGGTGCTGGTTCGGGATTTTCTGATGAGGCTTATACTAAAGCGGGCGCTGCAATTTTAGCAACTGCAAGCGAAGTGTATGCAATTGCTGAAATGATTATAAAAGTTAAAGAACCTTTAGCGGTGGAATTTCCATTGATTAAAGCAGGACAAATTTTATTTACCTATTTCCATTTTGCAGCATCCAAAGAATTAACGGATGCGATGATGAAATCGCATGCAGTATGTATTGCTTATGAAACAGTGGAATTACTTGATGGTTCTCTGCCATTATTAGTGCCTATGTCGGAAGTTGCAGGAAGAATGGCGGTGAATGTAGGTGCCTATTATTTAGGTAAGCCATTCGGGGGTAAAGGAAAATTATTAGGGGGTGTACCAGGTGTGAAACCAGCGGAAGTATTAATTATAGGTGGTGGTATTGTAGGAACACAGGCAGCGAAGATGGCAGCTGGCCTAGGTGCGAATGTAACTATCATGGATACCAACTTAACAAGATTAAGATATTTATCAGATGTAATGCCTGCGAATGTGGTAACACAATATTCTACTTTAATGGCGATACAAGAAAAATTACCAACAGTGGACTTAGTGATTGGTGCTGTATTATTACATGGTGCTAAAGCGCCACACTTAATTAAAAAAGTGGACTTAGCATTAATGGAAGCAGGCACAGTAGTGGTGGATGTTGCAGTGGATCAAGGTGGATGTATAGAAACATGCAAACCAACTACACATGAAAATCCTGTTTACATGGAACAAAATATTTTACACTATTGTGTTGCGAATATGCCAGGCGCAGTTCCACAAACGTCAACACGCGCTTTAACACAAGCTACTTTACCATACGCAATTGCGATTGCGAATAAAGGATGGGAAAAGGCATGTGTTGAAAATGCAGCACTTGCGAAAGGATTAAATATTAAAGCAGGAAAAATTTTACACAAAGGTGTAGCAGATGCTTTTAATGCGTAATAACTATTAAAGGTTTAAACGAAATTTAGTTTCAATAAAAGATATTTTTAATTTACGACTTCCCTCAACAAAAACGCCCCGAATTATCGGGGCGTTTTTTATAGAACATAAACTTTTTAAATAAACATCTTATTTCCAAACTGTCCAACCTTTCCACCAAGTTTGGTTGGTACCTGAAGTAGCAACACCACCTCTGAAAGTTACTTTTTCAAAAAATGCATTTTGCAATTTCGTATCTGTAAAACTTCCGTTGATTTTATAATCTAAATGTCCTGCAACACCCAATGAACCAATGGAAGAAGAAAAACTTCCAGCACTAGCGTAAGGAGTGAAATCTGGGTTCGTATAGTTAAATGGTTGAATTAATTTTAACACATCAGCAGCAGCCGTTGTTAAAATAGTGTTGCCATGGTATGCCTTTGAAAACCAAGCTAATATACTTGCATCATTAGCACCAGTAGGCGTACCATTTACTACATATTTAACATTAACTGTATTACCAGCGAAAGTACAGTTTCTAACTCTTATTGTACTATCATCAATATTTTTATCAACTGCAGTTCCAGTAGAAGCGTCAATTAATAAAGCAGTAGGCCATCCAGCAAAAATTGAATTCATGATAGAAATACCAGAGTTTCTTCTGATTTGAGCACCTGCTAAGTACAATGTATTCCCTTTGTTGTCTAATGTTGCTCTTGGTCCAATTGCTGTAATATTAGAGAAAACAGCAGTTGTTTTTGGAGACAATGTAGATCCTTTACCATCGTTATCAGATTCGAAAGCTTCTGATTTAGAGATGTCAGCAATAACTGAATCTCTTAAAATGATTCCAAATTGTACATTTCCAGCATATCCATAATCAGTATCAAAATCATCATCCTGTGTTTTATAAGCAATTAAATACTTACAATTTACAGTACCGCCAAACCACTCAAATGCGTCATCTTTTGCATAAGTAACTTGAATATGATCAATCGTTGTACCGCTACCCACACCAGCCATTGTTAAACTATTCAATTCATTATCTGGTTGGTATGCATATCCAGCATACTCAATTCTCACATATTGTAAAATTCCTGAATTATCTGCATCATTTCCAGTAGGGAAAGCCGCATCTCCAGAACCAGCCAAACCATATCCAATTTCTGTATCATTCACACCACCTTCAACTGAAGTTAAACCAGTTACAGCAGCACCTTTCCAAGTTAATGCTTGGTTTACTTTTGCAGTACCTAATAAAACGACACCACCCCAATCACCCGATTGCGGATTAGCAGAAGCAGAAGTAAATACAATAGGTTTATCTGCAGTACCTTTTGCGATTAATTTAGCACCACGGCAAATAACCAACGATGCTACATCTATACCAGACTTTCCTTGAACTTTAGCACCTTCTTGTATTGTTAATGTTACTCCTTTTGTGATATAAACTAGACCAGAAAGATAGTTTACATCTTTAGCATACAAGGTTGTGTCTTTGGTGATTTTTCCAGACAAAGTGATTATGTTGCTTACAACACCCACTGGAGTTACTTCCTTGGTTACTACGAAGATTTCTTTTTCGCCATCCATTTCAATCTTTCTACAACCAGTAATGGCTAAAAAAGCTAGGGATAAATAAAATAATTGTTTCATTGTTTTGTATTTAAAAAAATTTTATGATTTTGTTTATTATTATAAAGAGTAATTAAGTGTTACACCATAGGTTGTTCCAAATTTTCTTGACAATCTAATTGCATCTGTTGTAGTATTATAATCAGTATTAGAATTGTTGTTTTGATAAAAAATTTGACGTTGATTCAATAAATCCGAAATCGTTAATTTTATTTCCGCCTTGTTCTTAGCAAATTTCTTACTTACTTGGAAATCAATCAAGGATCTTGGATTTTCATATACGTCTGGCGTACCAGCACCTGCTTGTATATCCCCCACTAAATAAATACGCTTACCTACTTGGTTAAATAATACGGTAGCATTAAATCCTTTTTCAACCACATCATATAATAAACCTGTGTTAACGATGTAAGGTGATTGCCCTTGCAATGATCTGCTAATGTTTAAAGAAGCGTCATCAATTTTTGAATTAATATAAGAACCGTTTGCTTGTAATGTAAAACGCTGATTTAATTTTTTTCTTCCTTCAATTTCAAAACCAAAAGCAGTTGCTTTAGATACGTTTTGGAAAGAGAATAAACTAGATCCACCAGCACCTTCTTGGAAAATACTTTCAATTGGATTTTCAAAATTCTTATAAAAAACACCAACAGTGAACATTTCACCTGCAGCTGGATATAATTCATACCTTAAATCGGTATTTGTAATCTTAGTTCTTTTTAAGGACGGATTACCTGAAACAGATGCGTTTAATTCAAAGTCATAAATATTTAAAGCAGAAAGCTCTCTTAATTCAGGTCTAATCACTGTTTGCGAACCTGTAATTCTAAGATTTGCTTTTTGAGATAATTTAATGGTTGCATTTACACCAGGTAGGTAATCTGTAACCTTTGAGTAAGTATGTCTTGGATCCCATTTTTTAACAGAACCTACTAATTGGTCAAAATTCTCTACCCTTAAACCCCATACTATTCTTAAACCATCGGATAATTTATTATCGAATTGTACAAAGCCGGCATTTAAAATAGTATTTGCTAAGTATCTAAAATTTCTATTTTGAATGGAGTTAAACGCAAATTTATTATCAGTACCAGTTCCAAAATTAGTAGAAACAAATGCAGATTCTGCAGGCAATAATCTTAACGCCGGATTATCAACTGGTATGGTGATGGCAAATAATTGTGCGTCGTACAAACGATCCTTTATTTGAATCATGTAACCCGCCTTAATTGTTTGTTGTTTTACTTTTAATGTTAAATCACCGCCACCTGTGTATATATAATCAGATAAGGTTTGAAAAATTCTGCTGCCTGATTGTTGTGATAAAGTGTTTGAAATATTTAAAACATATGGATTAGTTCCAGTGATGTCTTTTGTATACATAATTCTTCGTTGGTCAGGCGTATAGGCATCTAAAATGTTAAATGCCCCATACCAATTGAATTTTAATTTCTGAGACAAGCTATGCTCCCCATTCAATTGATTGGTAAAAAAAGTATTTTGACCAAATACAAATTCGTTTCCTTTAACCAAATCCTGTCTTGAAAAGTCAGTACCTACTCTTGAGTTAAAAACATTTGCAGTTTTAACGTTGACAATCGCTTTGTAACTAATTTTATTCAATGGATTTAGAAATATAGATAATCCTGCAATGGCTCCCATATTTATGTCCTGAAAATATTTACTATCCCTTAATTCAGTAATAGGATTAAATTTTTCGTCTGTAATTCCATTTTGGTTATTGGTATTATCTTGAAAGCGATATGAATTGGCATAACTCACACCAAACATACCTCCAATTTTTTTACCCCATAAAGTACCAGCAAAACCGCCATTCATTTGTGCACTAATATTAGGTTTTGCAGTTGTTAGCACAGGCGCCCAATTGTTTGGCATTGTTTTTCCTAATGCAGTTTTTGCTGCGAGGCTAGATGTATCAAAATTCGATTTTGTCGTATAGCCATTAGGTAATGCCCTTGTGCCATCATCCAATCCTAACCAATCTGTTTTGCCACCTTTATCTTTAAAAAAGTCTTTCCCAGTGATCAAACTATTTACACTTGTACCTAATTGAACATTAAAGAAATTCTTAGAAGGAATATCTTTTGTATTTACTTGAATCAATCCACCCGCCCACTCACCAGGTAATTCAGGAACGAAAGCTTTGTTGATGATGATATTGTCAATGATTTGAGAAGGAAATAAATCAAATGAGAATGTTTTGCGATCCGCTTCAGTACTCGTTAATAATATTCCATTTAACATAGCTTGGTTATAACGATCCGCTAAACCTCTTACAATAATATATTTACCTTCTTGAATAGATGCTCCTGGAGTTCTTTTTAAGATTTCTGCAGTGTTTCTATCTGGACTTCTTTTAATAGATTCAGCAGAAATAACTGAAGCTACCGTGTTGGTGTTTTTTTGAAATGCAATTAAAGCATTGTCAGTAGCACCTTTATTAGTTGATCTGCTAGCAGAAACCACCACATCAGTTAATTTAGAATTTGCTTCTTCTAATAAAACATCAATAACAACATCTTCACCAACAGCTGTTGCCTTTATATCATTAACCGTCTTGTTTTTGTACCCTACATACGTTAAATCCAAGGTATATGCTTTTGCTACATCTATCGTAAAACTGTATCTACCCTCTATATCCGTTTTAGCAACCTGAGTTTTATCGGATTTTAAGGTTAACGAAACGCCAATTAAGGCTTCGTTTTTTACACTAGTAATTTTACCAGTGATTTTAGCTTTTTGCGCTTGAGTTATAATTGCAAATCCTACGAAACAAATTAAGAGTAATAACCTTTTCACGATGTAATTATTTATATCGCAAATATTAGACTCTAATGTTACCGGAATGTTACCTTAAGGTGAACTTAATATTAACTATAATGGAGTGAAGATGTTATAATTATATAAAACATTGATTTTCAATAATTAAAAAAATATGTGAAAATAATATATACTTCTCCTTAAAATAATTAAGGGGTGTCTAGAACACAAGTTCTTGACACCCCTTATAAATAAAAATATATTATGATTAATCTAAATGAAAAACACTGTGTAGGTCACTGGTGCTCTTAAAGTTCATTCCCAGATCTTTGATGATACCATCTTTTACATCATACACCCAACCATGTATATGTAAAGGCTGCTCTCGTTTCCATGCATTTTGAACGATAGATGTTTTGCCTAAATCTTGTACCTGCTCAATTACATTTAATTCAACCAATCGGTCGGCTCTATCCTTTTTATTTGAAATTGCATCTAATTCTTTAAAATGTAAGCGGTAAACGTCTTTGATATGTCTAAGCCAGTTATCAATTAAACCTAACTGTTTATTTTCCATCGCCGCCAATACCCCGCCACAACCATAGTGACCGCAAACAATAATGTGTTTAACTTTCAATACTTCCACAGCATAGGACAATACACTTAACATATTCATATCGCTATGAATGACCATATTGGCGATATTACGATGTACAAAAATATCGCCAGGTAGAGTACCGGTAATTTGATTTGCTGGAACTCGGCTATCAGAACAGCCTATCCATAGGTATTCAGGATTTTGACTATTGGCTAATTTTTCAAAATAAACAGGATCTTTGGCCAATTGACTTGCTACCCATTGTTTGTTGTTTTCTAGAAGTTGCTTGTATGATTTTTCCATTGGATATTAAAACTAGTCATTATTTTGGATTTTGTTTGAAGTTTAAACAGTAGATAACGCCATTAATTAAGGCGAATTGACTTATTTTTATTACATGGGTATACTAATTGAAATGTTGGGCTGGATTGCATCTGTATTAATTGTTGGCTCCTACGCACTAAATATTACTGGCAAATTGCCTGCTTCAAGCAAAATTTATGTTTTAGCCAATATTATTGGAGGTGTATTTTTTGTCGTAAACACCTATTATCACAAAGCCTACCCATCCATGTTCGTGAATGTGGTATGGGTGATTATTGCCATTTATATGATCAGCAAGAAAAAAAGTAATTCCAAAATTGACTAAACCAATTTACGTTACGCCGTAAAATAAATTTGAAGGTCGATAAATTCAAATTACTTAAAATTATCAATGATAGATGTCCTTAAATAAATTCAATAGCACAATTGTAAGTGGGGTAAAATGGCTCGCTATTTATTTAATAGTCGGCGGCATAGTGGGATCGGCGACCGCATTTTTTTTACAATCACTTGATTATGTAACGCTATTGCGCACAAACCATATTTGGGTTGTATATTTTTTACCTATGGCAGGTTTGTTGATTGGCTTACTGTATTACTATTATGGTGACGCAGCGAATAAAGGAAATAACTTATTAATTGAAACGCACCAATCATTGGAAAATGGGGAAACATCAAAACCCATTCCATTTAAAATGGCGCCAATGGTTTTTATAAGTACGTTGTTAACGCATATAGCTGGCGGATCTGCAGGAAGAGAAGGCACTGCGGTTCAAATGGGTGGTGCTATTGCAGATCAGTTTACTGCAATATTTAAAATAAATGCAGCAGATCGAAAAACGATATTAATCATTGGTATTAGTAGTGGATTTGCTGCGGTGTTTGGTACACCCTTGGCTGGCGCCATTTTTGCGTTAGAAATATTAAGCATTAAAAAAGTAAAAATAAATCAGGTATTCGCCAGTTTTTTTGTTGCCTATATTGCACATTATTCTTGCTTGGCTTGGCAGGTTAAACATACTATTTATAGTATCCCCAATATACCCGCAATCTCCCTGACTACTTTGGCTTGGGCCATTGTTGCTGGTATCATTTTTGGATTAACTGCACTTGCATTTACTTCCACTGGAAGATTATTTGAAAATATATTTAACAAAATAAAGTTTGAACCGCTGCGCCCATTTATTGGTGGAATTATTATTGCCTTATTTATTGTTGTGTTTAATAGTACAAAGTTCATTGGATTGGGGATTCCCACTATTCAAGATGCATTTATAAATAATGCAGGTCAATTTGACTTCGTCATCAAATTAATTTTAACCAGTTTTACTTTAAGCGCGGGTTTTAAAGGAGGTGAGGTGACGCCCTTATTTTTTATAGGAGCCACTTTAGGCAATATATTAATCTGGTTTATTCCTTTACCCATGGCGCTATTAGCAGGCATGGGCTTCGTTGCTGTTTTTAGTGGTGCTACCAATTGCGTTTATGCGTCAATTGCTTTGGGGTTAGAATTGTTCGGGATCAAAGCCGGTGTATATATTGGACTTGCAAGTGTAGTTGCTTATTTTACCTCAGGCCCAAATGGAATTTATAGCGCTCAATTAAAAGTAGGTTTAAAATATGCTGCGTATTACTATTTTAAGAAAATTACGAAATTATGACCTCATTACAGGACGTGTTAAACAAGTAGGACCACCGCCGCCTTTCACACTAATTTCTGCACCTTCATATTCAATTACTTTACAGCCCGCCGCTTCGAGACGAGATTTAGTAATAGGATTGCCCTTCACCATCAAGCAAACCCTTGGCGCTAATGCCAATACATTACAACCCATGCTGTCAAATTCCTGATCAGGCACTTCCACTAATTCAAAACCACTTGCGATTAATAAATTTCTAAATGCAATCGGCATTAAAGGTGAATAAACTACTGCTAAATTTTTATCTACTGGACTTAATACCGACATTAAATGAAATACATCCGATGGTCCTTTGTAATGGGGCATATCCGCAGTAATCACTTTCACCCCTATTGGATGTAATAATTCTTTGAGTTGTTGAATACCAGCTTCATTCGTACGATAGGTATTACCTACTGCTAGTGTTGTTGCATCTAACCAAGCCACGTCACCACCTTCAACAGTTCCTGGCGCAATGATGGATCCTAAAACAGGTATGCCTTGTTCCGCATATGCGTGCGCTTGTGCAGCAGGTTCATTTTTTCGGCCATCCTTTCCCATGTTACATATAATCATACCATGACTGGTTGCAATAGCCGCATCTCTGCAATAAATGGAATCCATATTCACTGAGTCATCTTCTGGAAAATATAAAACTTCAGCACCATGCTCTTTTAAAATATTTTCAAACGCATCATATTCAGCGAGTGCTTTGTTGATGTCAGGTTTGCCTAAATAATTTAATGATTCCCAATACTGTTGTATATGTTCCTCGTTTATAAAAGCAGGACTTGCTTTTTTTAGAAATACCGTTTTTAATTTGCCAAATTCAGAGTGCGCTAATTGACTCATGTATAAAAAATTATGGTTGGGAAAAAGTTGAATTAATTTCCGATTTTTCTCTCTTCCAAACAGCAAAAACATAGATGGGCACTGAAGACATGGTTAAGAAAAAACCCCAGAAAACAGTTTCTTGTCCTAAGCCAATCATCAACCACAAACAAAAAATAAAAGTAAGTGCAGCCAATAAAATAGCAAGCGCTAAATATTTACTTGATTGGAAAGGTAATTTGAAACGCATAATTAAATAGGACGCTGTACAAAAAATATAAGGGATTAAAATAGTAGAAGTAGTCATCAACATTAAAAATTTAAATTGGTCAACCAATCCTTTTGTATAATTCATACACATTAACACCGAAACAAATACACTTGAAATGACCACGCCTAAAACCGGTATCCCTTTTGAATTAAGTTGCATAAAAACGGTGGGGAATAATTTATCCTTAGCAATCGCAAATGGCAATTGCCCTTGAATTAATATATAGCCATTCAGGGCCCCAAAAGCAGCAATAGCAACCCCTGCACTTACCCAATAAGCTGCACCATGACCCCATATTAATACAGCAGCATCTGCAAAAGGCGTAACACTTGTTTTTAATTGGGCAGCTGGTATCATACCCATAATACTCACTGTACTTAAAATGTAAACCACAGTGGCAATAAGCGTTCCGAGTGTAGTCGCCTTGGCAACAGTAGCAGCCGAATTAGTTACACTGCCTGAAGGAATCGTAGCACATTCAATACCTAAAAAAGCAAAAAAAGTTAAAGTAGTAGTAGCTGTAATTGCTGCAATATTACTTGTGCCACTTGTATTAAAGGGTAAGAAATTTTCCCAATGAATATAAAATAACCCCACAA
>Ga0214168_1000678_pt1 | contig 13761 bp, 17 predicted proteins | sample LakMenepilimnion_FD_153002 | JGI IMG/M metagenome (GOLD analysis project Ga0214168, IMG submission 153002) | Freshwater microbial communities from Lake Mendota, WI - Practice 29OCT2010 epilimnion v4 | ecosystem: Environmental > Aquatic > Freshwater > Lake > Epilimnion/Euphotic zone | place: Lake...
ATAAAAAATGATTTTTGATTACGAGCCAGGTGACTATGTCATCAATCCTAAAAATAAAGAATGGGGAACTGGTCAAATACAATCTATTATTAAAAATATCGTAACTGTTAACTTTGAAAATGCTGGAAAAAAAACAATTATTGCTGATAAAGTTTTACTAGAAAAAATAAATGTTAAAAATTAATTTAAAAAAAATAGCTGAAGACTTAATTCCAAGTTTTTATGAAGCTGGAAAAGAAAGCATTAAGCTTTCAGGAAAAAATCTTAAAATTACTATAAAAAAAGATAACACCCCCGTCACTAATGGAGACTTATTGGTCGATAAAATCCTACAAGAAACTATTTCTGATCTAACCCCTAATATTCAAATAGTTTCTGAGGAAAATGTTAATGAAATAAAAAAATTTGATAACAATAACTTCTGGTTGATTGATCCAATCGATGGAACTCGTGAATACATAAAAAACAAAAATGAATATACTTTAAATGCTGCTTTAATTTTAAATAAAAAACCAGTCCTTGGAGTAATCTACGCTCCAAAGCTCAAAAGATTATTTTATTCTTTTGGAAAAAATAACGCTTATGAAATTAACAAAAATATTAAAGTTAAGTTAAACTGTAAAAAATTGTCAAAAAGTAATGAGATCTTAGCTTTATCTAATAGCCCCACTCCTTCTGATATTATTTTAAATATTCACAAAAAAAATAATGTCACAAAATTTGTAAAATGCTCAAGTTCATTAAAATTTTGTCTAATAGCCGCTGGTGAGTTTGATATTTATGCAGCAAGAGCCAGAGCCAAAGAATGGGATATAGCTGCCGGTCATGCGATTGCAGAACATGCTGGAGCTATACTAACTACCTTTTCTGGAAAAAAAATTATTTATGGAAAAAAAGATTTTGCAAATCCAGCGTTACTATTGAAAAGATCAAATAATCTGATGAAATAATTATTCCCTTTTAAAGCGAATTTACATAAAATAATATTTGGGTATGAAAAAAATATTTCTAGGACTTTCACTGTTGCTATTGAATTCATGTGGAAGTTTAATTTCAGCAAGCTTAACTGAAACATTATTTAATCCAACCTCAATTGCTTCAAACATTATTGATTATGGAATAAAGAAACATACTGGAAAAAAAATGTCTGAACATGCACTTTCAAAAGTAACAGACAAAGATTGTGAGATTAATATTGAAAATTTAAGTAACCCTCAATCATTTTGCAAAGATAAAGAGGTCGCAGAAATTAATATTGCTACACCAAAAATTAAAGTTGCATCACAAAAACAGAATAACAAATCCTCTTTAGCTTCAATTGCGCCAAAATTAAAAACGGAATCTGTAGAAAAATCATCACCATCTAATGAAGTCTACTTGCTAACTTTAAATCAAGTATTGCATAAAGACTTTAATTCCTTGGGAATTAGAAGAAATAATTAATTTATTTTAAATGAAAACTGATGTAGCGCTAATAATTATTAGTTTTACTTCTTTATTTGGAGTTATTCTTTTTTTTCTAGTTTCAAATATTCTTAAAAAAAAGATTGATCAATTAGTTTTAAGTGAAAAATTAAAAAAAAAATCTAAATCTTCTTCTCGAAAATCTTAAGTTCTTTTTTATCTAAACCTAATACATTCTTTGAAGTTGAATAGCTAAATCCTGCTCTTGCTAAAACACCAGTATCTTTTATATAAAAAATCTCTCTGTTTGCATCTGGGCGGTAAGGCCCTATTCTTCTTCTTCGACAAACCCTTATTGCTGCATAAAAATCAGGATCGACATTATCTTTTTGAATATCGTTCATTGTCTTTTTTAACAATTCCCCATCAATGCCTTTTTGAGCCAAATTCATTCTAATTTTGTTTAATGAGTAACCTTTTTTCAAATAATTCTTTGATTTTATTTCAGAATAAATTGTATCGTTTATAACTCCCATGCTCTCAAGGTTATCAATAACCATATCTATTTCTCTTAAAATACTTTCTTTGTCCTTATCTAAATAGTCAGTATCCAGTACTTTTCTGTATAAATAAATTCTAAGATCTTTTTTTGAGGGTTGATATTTATCAAGATATTTCAAAGACAACTCCTTGATATCCTCTCTGCTATTTATCGATTGTTTTGCAGATTTATTGAATCTCATATAATAATCGTTACTAACACATGCTTAGCACTTTAAAAGATTTTTTTACTCTTGAAATGATTTATCATTTCACAAACATTGGCGTTATTCCATTATGGATACTTTTAGCTTTTTTGCCTGGATGGAACGGAACTAAAGTTTTAGTCAACAGTATAATTGTTCCATTAATATTAGGTCTTACTTATTTTTATGTTTTTTACATTTATATAAATACTTCGGAGGGAATATTTTCCAACATTCTAGATAAAGGAAAAACATTTGAACTTTATATGGGTATTGATCAGCTTAAGAAGGTCTTAAGCGATAAAAACGTATTATTATTATTTTGGATACATTTCTTAACTGCAAATCTTATTCTTGGAGCTTGGATTGCTACAGATGCTGCTAAAAACAAAGCTCTTCAATACATAGTCTTATTACCTTTGGTGCTTACTTATTTTGTAGGTCCTGTAGGACTTGGTGTTTATTTAATTTTAAGACTTCTTGCTGCGCAAAAATTAAAATTATTTGATTAAGTCTTAGTAGCTAATAATTTATTTCAGAGTTATAAATAACTATGAAAAAAATAGATTTCTATTTTGATTTTGGAAGTCCTTATTCATATCTTGCACATACACAAATTAAAAAATTTGAAAAAGAAACTGGCGAAAAAGTTAATTACATGCCAACGCTTGTGGGTGGACTTCATAAATTAGCAGGCATTACGGCTCCTGCGTTTATTCCTCTAAAAGCAAAATATTTAATTAAAGACTGCAAACTTTGGGCTGATAAATACAAAGTCAAATATCAATTCAATAGGTACTTCCCTATTAAGACTCTTAATTTAATGCGAGCTGCGTTAGTTGCTGAAAAAGATAATTTCTTTAGATCATTTGTTGATAAAGCTTTTAATGCCATCTGGGTTGACTCTATGAATATGAATGATGAAGAAATATTTTTAAAATTTATAAAAGGACAAGATGTAAATGCTGATTTATTCTCATTAAAATATAACGATCCTGTTATAAAAAATGATCTTATAAAAAGAACCAGCGACTCTTTTGCAAAAGGTGTTTTTGGTGTTCCTAGCTTTATTGTAAATGGGAAAATGTTTTGGGGTCAGGACCGACTAGAATTTGTATTTAGTGAAGCTAAAAAATAATTACTTCTTTTTTACCTCTACAACTTTAAAACCTTTTTCTTTTAAAGCTCCAAATCCACCTCTAACATGGGATACTTTTGGAAACCCCATCTCTTTTAGTGACCTAGTTGCAAGTGCAGATCTCATTCCTTGCGCGCAAAATAAAATTAAATTTTTATCAACTGGGATTTCATTTTTAGAATAAGGACTTTCTGGATCAACCCAAAACTCAAGCATACCTCTTGGAATGTGCTTGCAGTTTTCAATAGTTCCATCTCTCCACAATTCTCTAACATCACGGATATCTATTAAAATTGCATTTTCTTTTTCAATTCTAGATTTTGCCTCATCGGGAGTTAAAGTTTCTATATCTTTAAGAACTTTATCAACAAGATCTTTTGCTGAAGTAATTTTCATAGAACTTAATATATAAATAATTAAAGTAATATTATCTTATATGAAAATACAAAAAAGTAATAAAAAAAGTTTCTTAAAAAAAATTTTTATAAAAATTTGCAGACTTTTAAATTTTGAAATTATTGATCAATCAAGCTTTACTGTTCCAACTCTTAAAAAGAGATTAGACGAAAATCTTAGTAGCGCAGGAAGAAAATCTATTACATTGCCAATGGGTGAGATAAAAATAACAAGACAAATTAATTCGCTAAACATCATCTTTAGATTTTGTACTAAAGTAAAGATGCTGACCCAAAGTAAACAAAGACTTTTTGAAGAAGAGAAAAATCAATACACGCTAAGATCATTAAATTCCATTTTAAAATCAATTCAGATTGCAAAAAGTAACTTTAAATATCTTGATATAAAAATTACAGCTATCGACTCTGGCTCAGATGACACTGATGTTCAAAAAATTGAAAAAATGATTAAAGAAAAAAATATTAATTTTGAATACATAAAATTAGATGTTGATGAACTAAAAGATTTTATTGATCCACAAGCTTCTCCTAATCAAAAATCCAACATGGCAAATATTTACAAATCTTTTGAAATTGGAAGAGATGGAAAATATGACTTATTATATTTTCTTGAAGACGATTATATACATGATCAAAATTCTCTTAGTGAAATGCTTTTTTCTTATGAAAAATTTGCAAGTTTAATAAAAGATGAGTTAATACTTTGTCCAACTGATTTTCCTTATCTCTATAATAAATTCGAACCAACTCAAATTATTTTAGGCAATAATAGACATTGGAGAGTTATTGAAGAAACACTATGTACTTTTTTAACAAGCAAAAGATTGTTATTGAAACATTGGGATACTTTTGTCTCAATGACTAAAACTGAAAATTTGCCATTCGAAAAACCATTGCATGAAATATATTCAAAACAATACTGTCTATCTCCGATCCCATCGCTTGCTATGCACTGCACAAATATAAATTCTATTTATGGTCTCTCTCCTGTTATTGAATGGAAAAGATTATGGGATGAAAATGAAGTAAATGATTAAAGAAAATTCTAAAGCACCAAATTTTAAATTACCTTCAAGTAACAATAAAGATTTTGAGATCAACAAAAGTCTTAATCAGTATTTGGTTGTTTACTTTTATCCACGCGATAACACTCCTGGATGCACTAATGAAGCCAAAGATTTTTCAAAATTATATAAAGAATTTAAAAAATTAAATTGTGAGATCGTTGGAATCTCAAAAGATAGTATTGAAAGTCATAGAAAATTTATTAGTAAATTCAAAATCCCGTTTCATTTATTGTCAGATGAGAAAATTATAGCTCTTAAAAAATATGGAGCATGGGGTGAAAAAAGCATGTACGGAAAAAAATTTATGGGTATTAAAAGAACAACTGTTTTAATAAATCTTAAAGGTAAAATAATAAAAATCTGGAATAATGTTAAAGTTAAAGATCATGCAAAAGAAGTGTTAAATTGTCTTAAAGAGGCTATTTAGAAAATTCTTTTTCAGTAAATCCTAGATAAAATAAAATAGTTTTAAGATCAGTAAATTGAATATGATTCTCAACAGATTTTTTTAATATTTGGTGAGAATGATAACCTATGCCAAGTCCTGAATTCTGCAACATTCCAAGATCATTTGCACCATCACCAACAGCAAGGGCATGTTTTAGTTTATCTAATTTTTTTTCTTTACAGATCTGATTTAAATAAACTAATTTTGAATTTTGTTTTCCAGTAATTGGAATGTATTCTCCTGTAAATTTATTATTTTTTATAACAAATCTATTACTAATTACTTTTTTAAAACCCAAAACTCTTCCAACATATGTTGAGATCGGCTGAAAGCCTCCTGTTACTAAACTTGTGTGATAACCATTCCTATTTAGAGTTTTTACCAAAACTTTTGAACCTTCATTAAATCTGATTTTTTTTATAACTCGTTTTATAAGTTGTGTACTTTTGCCTTTTAAATAACTAACTCTAAACTTTAGTGTATCCCTAAGACTAATTTTTCCATCCATCGCAAGTTTACTTAATTTATCAATGTCAGCTTTTATTCCTGCAATTTTTACGAGGTTATCTAAGGTTTCATCTTTAATCATGGTTGCATCCATGTCCGCTAGAAATATTTTCTTTTTTCTCCATTTTGCTTTTTGAATGCAAACATCAATCTTATTTTTAATGCAAAATTTTCTAAGTTTATTTTGGTTTTTTTTACTAATCTCTGCACAATAAAGGTCCAGAGCTCTGTTTGAGAGTATTTTATAATCGTTAGTGTTTTGAATTTTTGAGAAAAAATTTATAAGTTTTTTATAATCTAATTTCTTTTTAGTTACAAAAGTGCAGACTAGTTCGGAAGAACTATTCATTCTCTTTATCTTTGAATTGAAGATATTTGGCTTGGATTACTAGTGGAATTTTTTTAATACTTTCAATAACGGAATTTTCGATCTTATTGTCTGTTGAAATAATAGCAATCGCTTCGCCACCACTACTTAGTCTTCCTAAATGAAAAGTTGCTATATTAATTTTATTATCAGCTAAAATTTTTGATAAATCTTTTATAAAACCAGGTTTGTCTTGATTTGTTACATACAAGTTATGTTCTGATAAATCTGCTTCAATTTTAATTCCTTTAACTTCAACTATTCTAGCTCTACCTCCAAAAATCGTTCCAGAGACTGAACGAGTTTGTTTGTCTGTAGTTACAGTTAATTTAATTAATGACTGATAGTCGTTTTCTTTTTGATGCTTAACTTCTGAAATTGAAATTGATTTGCTTTTAGCAACTAAAACAGAATTAATAACATTAATACTATCAGTTGTTGGTTTTAATAGACTATAAATAATTGTTTGAGTAAGTGGAGCGCTATTTACATTTGCAGCAGTTCCTTCAAATTCTATCTGGATAGACTTAATAGCATTCTCAGTTAGTTGACCCGCAAAACCACCTAGTAAACTTGATAACTTTAAAAAAGGTTTAACTGACTGGTATTCTTTTGCAGTTAATGAAAAAGTATTAACAGCATTAGTAATGGCTCCTGTTTTTAAATAGTCTGATATTTGCTCAGCAATTTGAACTGCCACTTTTTCTTGCGCTTCTGTTGTTGAAGCTCCTAAATGTGGAGTAAGAATTAAATTTTTAGTTCCTAAGAGAGGACTTCCTTTTGGTGGTTCTTCAACAAAAACATCTAAAGCTGCACTGGCAACATGTCCACTTTCTAAATTTTCTTTTAAAGCAGCCTCATCAACAAGACCTCCTCGTGCACAATTAACAACACGAACGCCCTTTTTCATTTTTTTAAATGCTTCTTTATTAACTATATTTTTTGTTTTTTCATTAAGAGGCGTGTGTAGAGTAATAAAATCTGATCTTTTAAATAAATCATCTAAATTTACTTTTTCAACCCCAAGCTCTGCTGCTCTTTTGTCTTGCAAGAATGGATCAAACACAATTACTTTAAAATGAAGACCTAATGCTCGTTGAGCAACAATTGTTCCGATATTCCCACAACCAATAATTCCTAAAGTCTTTCCAGTAACTTCTACACCTTTGATAGTTGATTTTTCCCATTTACCTTCATGGGTAGTTTTATCTGCATAAGGAATTTGTCTTGCTGTTGAAAGTATTAAAGTAATTGCATGCTCTGCTGTTGTAATTGAATTTCCAAATGGAGTGTTCATCACAACCTTGCCATTGCTTGTAGCGGCATCAAGATCTACGTTATCAACTCCAATTCCAGCTCTTCCAATAACTTTGAGTTTCTTGCAAGACTCTATTACTTCTTTGGTTGCCTTTGTTGCAGATCTTACAACTAGACCATCACAGTCTTGTAATTCTTTTATTAATGATTTTGCATCAAGATCAGTTTTAGTAATAGCTTCAATTCCATTTTCTTTAAAAATGGCTAATGCTTCATTACTAAGTTTGTCTGCTATTAAAACTTTATACATTTAAATTCGTCAAATAAGCCCACTTGATCCAAGGTAATAACTTTTCAACATCAGTCGATTCAATTGTAGCGCCACCCCAGATTCTAAAGCCCGCAGGTGCAGTTCTATAAGAATTGACATCATAAGCAATATTTTCTTTTTCTAATATTTGATTAATAATCTTTAATTTAGCTGCCTGATCTTCTTTGCTTAATTTTTTAAATTTTGGATCAGTAATTTTTAAACAAATACTAGTTGAAGAAATTGTATTTTCTTTTTCAGCCAAGAAATCAATCCACTCCTTATTTTCTTTAACAAAAAATTTAACTTCTTCTAAATTTTTCTTTGATCTTTTAATTGCTCCTTCTAAACCGCCAATAGATTCAATCCACAACAATGCATCAACGCAATCTTCTACACAAAGCATTGATGGAGTATTAATTGTCTCTCCTTCAAAAACACCCTCTAATACCTTTTTATCTTCAGCTAATCTAAATATTTTAGGAATTGGCCAGCTTGGTTGATATGTTTTTAATCTTTCTAAAGCTTTAGGTGATAATGCAATCATACCATGGGCAGCTTCTCCTCCTAAAACTTTCTGCCATGACCACGTAATAACATCTAATTTCTTCCAATCCATAGGCATTGCAAAAACAGATGATGTTGCATCACATATTGTAAGGCCTTTTCGATCGTCTTTTATCCAGTTAGCATCTGGAAGGCATACTCCAGAACTAGTACCATTCCATGTAAACACAACGTCATTATTAAAGTCTACTTTTGTTAAATCAGGAAGTTTTCCGTAATCCGCTTTATGAATATTTAAATTTTTTATTTTTAATTGGCTAACAGCATCTTTAACCCAGTCGTTACCAAAATTTTCCCATCCTAAAATATCAACTCCTGTTACTCCAAGTAAACTCCACATTGCCATTTCAATGGCGCCAGTATCTGAACCTGCAACAATTCCAACTTTATAATCGTTTGGAAGTTTTAATAATGATTTTGATAAAGTGATTAATTCTTTTAATTTATCTTTAGCAATCTTAGATCGATGCGATCTACCTAAAGTAAAAGTTGGAAGATTGGCAATAGACCAACCAGGTCTTTTCGCACATGGACCTGATGAGAAAAAAGCTCTTTCTGGTTTTGCAGAGGGTCTTTCGATTGTCATAATTAATACCTTAAACTAAACAAATAAATATCCTGTGGTTTAATTTACCACAGGATATTTACAAAACTTATTTAGGCTGCTGCTTGAACGCTTAGATTATGTTTTTGAGCTATGCCTGAAAGAAAATTCCAAAGATGTTTTGCAGTTTTAAGAGCTGCTGTTTCTGCTTTTGCTTGATCTTCTTTAGAAAGATTATCCAACAAAACTTCACACTCTTGTCTGTGATACACATCAGCTTTTTTATGAGTTTCAAAAAATGCAAGTCCAGATTCTGAATCTACACCGTAAAACTTTTTAAGACCTTCAATCTTAACGTCTGCGATTTCAGGAATTTGTCTTTCGTAAGTATATAAAGAAGCAAGTCCTTCAGCATAAGTTGATCTTCCTTGTTTAAAGAAATTATCAATCATCTCTGAAGTAAATTTTTCTAATTTTACTTTTTCGATTTCATTTTTGTCAGCTCCTAATGCTACGGCGAACTGCTTCCATAGTTTAGGGTGATCATTATGTTTATCTTCCTCATCATTTAAATTCTCTAGTAGAATTTTTCTTTGCTCAATATCCTCGCAAATTGAGTGAGTTGCGCTAATGTAACGAGGGAATGCTTTTACGTGATGATAATATTGTTCAGCGTAATCTTTTATAATTTCTCTAGTTAATTTTCCTTCATTCCATGCTTGATAGAATGGATGTTTTAGAAGATGGAATTCATCTAATTTTGCGTTTAGTTCTTTAGAAAACATGTTTTTCTCCAAATTGTTTAGTTAAATTATAGATTAATTAAATTTATATACAAACAAGTTAAGGTTGAAAAAAATAAAAAAAACAAAATAAATGTTAGTAATTTCTCCTAACTTTTAATCTTAAAATATTTTGAAAATTGCTTGAGGACTTAAAGATTAATAACTCAGCCCATAAAGGCTGAGTTATTAAAAACGTAATTACTTATTAAACATCTCTTTTAAAGCTTTTGCTGGCAAAAACTTAACTTTTTGAGAAGCACCAATTTGGATACTTTCGCCAGTTCTAGGATTTCTTCCAGTTCTAGCTTTTCTTTTTGCAACTTTATACGTACCAAAACCTGCGATTTTTACAGTTTCATCATTCTTCAATGCATCAAGAATGATATCTTGTATTTTATCAAAGGTTTTTTCGGCATCACTTTTGCCCATGTTGCAAGCAGTAGCTATTTTAGCCACTAATTGTTTTTTGTTCATTTTTAACCCTTTTGATTCGTTGATATTTTAATAATGTTTAAAAAACCTAGGAAATCAACATAAATGTAGTATTTGCTTAATTTTTGAACACTACATGTTGATATGATTTATAAGGCTTTTTTACTAAAGAGCTGTTTTATATGGCTTTTTAGAAAAGACCTAAGCCTTTAAGGTCATTATAGGTCGAAAAGAACATTAAAGAGAAAAGTACAAACAAACCAAATTTAAAGAAGTATGTTTGCATCTTTTCACTCAAAGGCTTGCCTCTAACAAACTCATAAAAATAAAACAATAAATGACCACCGTCTAATAATGGGATTGGAAACAAATTAATCAGACCTAAACTAATAGAAATGTAAGCCATAATAGAAAGGAATGGAATAATTCCAAGTTCAGCAACCTGTCCTGAGATTTGTGCAATTTTTATAGGTCCACCCAACTGATCAGCTTTTTCAGTTCCAACAATCATTTTTCCCACATAGCTCATAGTTGATGAAATGGTGAACCAAATCTCCTTTAAAGAATAATAAATTGCTTTTGCAGGACCTAACTTCTGTCTATTGATTTCATTATTAAGCGGAATAATTTGAATTCCAATCATCTTACGACTTATATTGTTGCCTAAATTATCTTTCGAATCCTGAACAATTGATTGAACTTGAAAATCAAATTCTTTCTTGTCTCTAAGAACGGATATTTTGATTAAATTTGTGTCAGATAAACTGATAAACTGTGACACTTCCATCATGCTAGTAATTTTCTGCTCGTTAATTTTAATTATTTGATCACCTTTTTTTAATCCCGCTTTATCAGCTGGGCTATCAATTTTAACATCTTGAATAACTGGTACTGAGAAATCTTTTCCAAAGAACATATAAACGCACGAAAAGATAACTAGAGCTAAAACAAAATTAGCAATCGGTCCCGCTGATACAATAATTGCTCGTTGATATAATTTTTTAGTAGCAAGAAGATGTGTTTTTTCATTTTCAGAAAAAGAAGAAAGCTTTTCAGGTTGGCTCGCAGCATTGGTGTCGCCAAAAAACTTAACGTAACCTCCTAGGGGTATAAGACAAACCTTCCAACGTGTTCCATCTTTATCTGTCCAGCCAAATAATTCTTTACCAAAACCGATTGAAAAATCTGTAACTTTAACTCCATATTTCTTTGCATAATAGTAATGACCATATTCATGCACAAAAACTACAACTGATATTAAAATTATAAATGGAATAATAATATTAACTAAACTCATAAATTAAATATTACCTATAGTTGATAAAATTACAATCGCCCCAAAACCTAAAATAACAAATCCTGAAATAATATTAGATCGCCTTATAAATGTAGAATTGACTTTTTTTTTTAAAAACTTTGCAAACTCGATTAATATTAACCACCAACACATCGATCCTGTAAATGCCCCTAGTGAAAAATTTAAAACTAGATCTGAATTAAAGCTTTTAAAGTTTAAATGCATATAAGAAAGTAAAGCTATAAATCCAATATAAGTTAAAGGATTGCTTAGTGTAATAACAAATCCTGAAATAATATCCCGTGGCCACTTTTTATAATTAACTTTCTTATTTTTAATAATAACAGGACCACCAAATAACATTCTGATCGAAATAAAAACCAAACATAAACCACCAATAATTCGAAGTAACTCTTGGTTTTGCAGAAAAATATTTGAGATAGTGCTCAAACTATAAACTGCAATTAATGCATAAAAAGCATCTGCTAAAGCAGCTCCTAATCCAACTGCAAGGCCAGATCTAATTCCAAACTGAAGAGTTTTGTTAATACACATCAGTGCTATAGCGCCGACAGGTAATGCAAGACAAAACCCTGATAAAGCTCCTATAAAAAAAGTTAACATTTAATCAGTTGAGAAGTTTAAAAAATTAAAAACGCCACTCGTTTACTTTATCAAAGATAAAATCTCTAAAGCTTTTAATACGCGCAACATTTTTTAAAGATTGAGGATAGACGAAATGCGCTTCATATTTTGGTCCGTCTACATTTGGCAAAACTTTAACAAGAGTACTTTTTTCTTGGACCATGTAATCTGGTAACGCCGCAAGACCCACTCCACTTTCAACAGCAAGTAATAAAGAATAAATATTATTCACTCTCATTACTGACTTCCTTTTAGAAGAATCTTTTTTACCTACTTTTAAAATCCAATCAGTTTGCGACAATGGGGATGGAGTCCCTTTTCCATAAACAATGAATTTATGTTTATCTAAATCTTTAACCGTATTTGGATAACCGTTTTCCTCTAAATATTTAGGCGAGCCATAAATATGATAATTAATATCAATTAATTTTTTCTGAATATAACTTAGCTGAGTTGGTGGTCTCATCCAAATAGCAACATCTGCTTCACGTGTGCTTAAATCTAACTCTTTATCTGTTACGATCACTTCAACTTCCATTTCAGGATATTTATCCATAAACTCTTTAATTCTAGGTGTTAACCAAATACTTCCAAAACCAACAACAGTTGTTACTATTAATTTTCCAGATGGTTTGTCTTTTTTTTCCATCAAAGAAGTCTCAACTCCTTTTAAATGAATAATAACTTCGTTTGCAGTTTTAAAAAGCGTCTCCCCATCCTCTGTAAGTGAGAGACCTCTTGCATGTCTTTCAAATAAAGATGTTTTTAATGTTTGTTCTAAGGATTGAATTTGACGACTAATTGCAGATTGACTTAAATTTAAAGTGCCTGATGCTTCAGTAAAACTGCCAGCTTGGGCAACTGCATGAAATATTTTAAGTTTATCCCAGTCCATAATTATTGATTAACATCGATAACAACTCGACCTGCAACTTCTCCTTTTAATATTTTTTCATAAGAACTTAAAAGTTTTGACATGCTCCACACTTCTGTAATCTCATCTAATTTTTTCATATCAATTAAGCTTGCAGCTTGCGACCAAACAAATTCTCTTCTTTTCATTGGTGTATCTACAGAATTAATTCCCCACAGTTTAACACCACGAATGATGAAAGGCATAACAGTTGTTTCTAATTTAAAACTATTAGTAAGTCCGCATGCAGCAACAATTCCAGTAGGCTTGGTATGCGTTAAAGCTTTAGCCAAAACTTTGCCGCCCACAGTATCAACAACACAATCCCAAAGCCCTTTATCCAAAGGTCTTATTTCTCCTTCAAGTTCCGATCGATCAAGAACAACACTTGCGCCTAATTTCTTTAAAAAATCTGTCTTATCTTTCTTTCCTGTAAGAGCATGAACTTTATATCCCATCTTTGACAAGATCATCACAGCCACGCTACCCACTCCACCAGTTGCTCCTGTCACAAGAACATCATTTACTTTTTCGCCTAATAATATTGTCTCTCTTGCTTGAACTGCAAAGGAACATAATAAAGCAGTAAAGCCCGCTGTACCAATTGCCATAGCATGTTTTGTTGAAATATCTTTTGGAGCTTTGACTAAAAAATTTGCATCTACTTTTGCATACTGTGAATAGCCACCGTAATAAATCTCGCCTACTCTCCAACCAGTCAAAATAACTTTATCACCTGCTTTAAATTTATCACTTTTGCTTTCTTCAACTGTGCCTGCAAAATCTATTCCTGGAATATGCGGATAATCCTTAACTAAGCTTCCACCATTCTTTAAAATCATTCCGTCTTTATAATTAAAGTCTGAATAATCAACTTTAACTAAAACATCACCATGAATTAAAAAGCTTTTGTCTATA
>Ga0214168_1000680_pt1 | contig 13708 bp, 44 predicted proteins | sample LakMenepilimnion_FD_153002 | JGI IMG/M metagenome (GOLD analysis project Ga0214168, IMG submission 153002) | Freshwater microbial communities from Lake Mendota, WI - Practice 29OCT2010 epilimnion v4 | ecosystem: Environmental > Aquatic > Freshwater > Lake > Epilimnion/Euphotic zone | place: Lake...
TCGTTTGTTAGAGGAACTGTCGACAAACCAGTTATCTTAAACCCAGAGTTATTTGGTGATGTTGAGAAAACTGATGGATCTGCTTATCCTTAAGCGCTATTTCTTATAAACTGTGCTATATCGTGTGACGCATTATGATACATACCGTGAAATTTATTCTCAACTTGTTTTGCAATAGCAAACCTTATTCTCTGCTCAATCTGAAATAATAAAATTGCTTGTGCTTGTTCTGGAGTTAGTTGTTGTTGATCGCTATCCATTTTTGCAACCACATTCTGTGCAACAGGTTTCTGAAAATAATTTTACAGCCAGGTTGGGCTCTTCTATTGACCTTCCCATATTGTCTGTTACTGGTATAGGCTTGGATTCGAATAAGAATTCGTCATCCCAGGCATTTTCTAGATTATCTAAGATTCCCATATTGATCTCCTAATGATTCTGAAAAATAAAATTAGATGGAAAGTTTCCAGTTTGCATAATCTGCTTGTTCTTCTTCAGAGCCAAATTTTTCAAACAAGATATCATACATCTCTACCAAAGTTTTACCATCTGCCCACTCTTGAGTGATAGTGATGCCAACTTCCTGTCTTTCATCGGCTGACATTGCGCTTTGATCCAAACCTTTTTCGACAGTTATGCTTAAAACCAGTTTGGCCATAAACGTCTCTAGTAACTCAGGTTTTTCTGAAGCCTCAAAATAGTTAGTTAACATAATTCCTCCTACAAGAACTCTATATAATTATAGCACCTCTTTCATTGAGCCTTTCTATACCATGCCCAAAACCCAAATAGCCTAAAATCTGAATATTTTGTCCAGATGTATGATACATAGTATTGAGAATAAAAACATAAAAAAATAGTGCGCCCATAACGGACACACTACTAGTTTGATCTATCTAGTTGCTTAGATTTTGGGTGCCTTACCCTGTATCCACCCACTATGGATGCCTACTAGTGGCGCATCAATGTTGACTGCCGTACCTAATGGTAGTGCCGACTCAAACAATTCAATAAACTCTAGTAGGTGTTCCTTAGTATCGAATTCCATACCCTTAGTAGTACCCATTGTTGTTGTTAATGTTGCTTTTATCATTTGTTCTTCTTTCTTGTAATGGCTTCTGTCGTAGTTACTTATTGTTCCCCCGCTTTTGAGGTGTGCCCTTCGTCTATCTCGTTCGGATAACATAGTTCTTATGCTCCTAGTGTAAAGGCTAACACTAATGCTATGCCTAAGCCTATAAATGCTCCAATAGGGGCATAGTCTGCGTTCTCATCTAACCAATCAATCAATGATGTAAAAGGGTTCATTCTTATTTCTCCATAACGCTAATAATAACCTTGAAATCTTTTTCTGTTAGTAATACACCAGCGCAACCCCATAGACCTGCTAACCAGTTATCGCCGTACTTCTCTTTTGCTAACTTAACGGCTTCATCTCTTAATTCGTCTTTTATCATTTACTGTCCTTTGTTTGATTCTTATACTTAGTATTCTACACTAGGGGACTGACAAAACCAGCCCTATTTGGGGGTGTGTTGGTGTGTGCTTAGTCACACTGTCCGCATGGGCACTGTGGGAACTCACGCTCCTGCTTAATGCGGTTAGCCATACGCTCAACCTTGATGTAGGTATCGGCAGAGGCTCCTCTAAAGGACACTACCTGACCATTTGCTACCATGTGGGCAGCCTTAGCGATTTTTTGTTCTAATGTTAGTGAATTCATTTTGAATTCCTTTCTTTATTTTCTATAGTAGAATACTATCACACAATACCCCAAAAGTCAAGTCCAAACACGGCGTGTCGTATGTGATTTATACCACACTGATCGCACGTGCCATTTTGTCAAGTCGACACACCGATACTACTAGGATTGTTACGCTATTGTTATAATTCCCCCGATAAATGTGACCTACCTCTCATGTGATACACCTCACAATGTCCGATTTATCCCATTTATACCCCTCAATTTGTCAGACCCCCCTGCTATACTTACAGTATCAAGAAAAAATGAGGTAAAGAAATCCTCTAAAGAAAGGTGGTCTAAAATGACTACACTAACAATAACAAAATGCTCAGAGTTTTCAGAGCATAACCCTATGAAATCTGCTATCTCAGAAATTGGAGATGAGCAATTTACTTTCTGCCAAGATTGTGAAAATAACATTGAGCGTTGGTATGATGATACCGACCCTGAGCGTCTACCTATGTGGACAAGATGGAAGGTGTCTAAATGAGTATTTGGACTAAATTCGCTACTGTAAGCGATTACCCTAAAGGCTTAATGAACCTATGCCCATGCGGTCAGGTTGTATTAGCCCCCGCCCTCTACCATGAGGGTCAGCCTTATTGGGAAAATCCTAATAAGTGTAAAGAATTATTCGAAGGAGTAAAATAATGAGTACCTATGTAAACCTCGCCTCAGTATGTGGCGCAACATCAGCAAGCGTTGATGTCTATGACTTAGACCTTAACCCTCACGGGGTTATCTGTTGCGATAACTGTAAGTCTATCGTGTTATGCCGTAAGGCTTGGGATTTTCTTTATAAGGAGAATAAAAAATGAAAACACTCCAACAAAAATTAGATGAAAGCGCAATTGCGTTAGAACCAATACTTTGGGAATTGCTAAATGAAATTGAGGAAACTAATGAATAACTTTTTTGTAAGCGGTAACGCATTGTTTTGGTTTTCTTTTATTTGTTTATTTTATGGCGCTTATTTATTTGTAAAAGAATAAATAAAAAAGATCGCAGAAATAAAACACTGCGATTTTTCCACGTGGCGTTTTCCACAGGCTGTGGATAACTAATGTGTTTAAGGTCACACAAATATTTTCCCATTTTACGGCGTGTCGATTTGACTTTTTGACTTTTATCTGCTAGTATTGCTACTATAACAATTAAATAAAGATAAATAAGCAATGAGCCTTAGCAAATAAATGTGACCAGTATCACAGTGAGCCTAAGCAAATAAGTGCCTAATTTGTCAGCCCCCCCTGTTATACTTAATTATACAAACAAACGAAAGGTAGTCAAAATGACTTACACTATAACACTAGAAACCTTTACAGGTTCTACCAAAAAAATCAGCCTTGCCTCTAAAGGTGCGGTTGCTCAATTCATCTCAACTTATCCAACACAATTACCTGTTGGCGTATCTGTAAAAATGTCGTGTGACGCTTTAGGCGTTAGCGGTGTTCTTAGAGGAAAGGCGGTTCTATAAATGATAAACTCCGTCTTAACAATTCCCTGCGAGGAATGCCACTCAACAGGTTTAATCTTTTTTGGCGATAATGATAATTTCGATGTCGAAACTTGCGTATGCGATTTCGGTATGGAACAAGACTTAAACTTATTTAACACACCCGAAGCAAACTAAAAGAATAGGAAATAAAATAAATGGTAAAAGTAGAACACTCACTAAAGTTCGTAACAGAGTTTGATGAAACTCATCCAGTGGCACAACATGCCTTATCGATACCTCACTCAGATTTAATTGCTATGCTTGAGGGAATGCTAAAAGATTTAGTAGCGCCTGCGCTAAAAGAAACACTTGACGAGATAAATGCTCGTGGGTCCTACGCAATTCTAAAGGTGGCCGAATAATGATGACTCGTAAAGACTATGTAAAGGTTGCCGAAATTCTTAGCAATTACTTTGCTACATCTGTTTTTGATGAGCAAGGAGAAATGCTGTTCGCTGATTTAGTGGATGAATTTTCTCTAATGTTTGAAACAGATAATCCAAGATTTGACGCAAACAGATTTGCTCTTGCTTGCTATAAAGAATTGGAGATGAGTAAATGATTTTAGATAACGGAACACTAATTGCAATTGTAATTGCTTTGGCTGGATCTCTTTCAATGATGTTATTATTTTGGAAACAAAATGTAGAACAACAAAAAGAAATTCGCAGACTTCAAGTTGCTTTGCGAACTGAACGACTTAAAAAATAAAATAAATTCCTGAGCATGAATAAAAACTGCTCAAAATTTCACGTGGGGTTTATCCACAGGGTTATACACAGGGTGATTTATGATGTTGGTTACGACACTCCCGAAATTTTGTGAGATTAATCACACGACTTGAGCGTCTCACTATTTAAGATTACTCGCTAGTAGGTTGATAATTTATGAGTAATAGGCTAGACTTACATAGTAAGAAAAAATAAATAAAAGAAAGTCTATCCGCATACGGCGTGTCTAACCGAAAATGTCAGACCCCTATGATAGGATAGAATTATCAACAAAAAGAAAGAGGCAATAAATGTCCGCAAATGTCTACACTATCGAAAGCCTACTTGTAGGAAAAACTTATCACTCTCGCACACTAAAGGGAGAAATTATCTCAGCAGAAAAGTCTGATGTCTGGTATGGAACAGATACAGAAAGTTATCGTGTTCAGGTTCGCCCTCACTACTCAGCCCCACTTAATCTAAAAGATACTTATCGTATTCTCGCAGTAAGGATAAATGACTAATGCTAAAAGAATACATTGACGAAAACGAGTTTTATTTAATTAAAGATGAGATGAGATTTTGTTGTGATGAGTCACAATTTAAATACACTTGTAAAGCCCACGGCGAGGCTATGGGTTGCTATTACCACGAGTTTGACTATACACAGAATTGCGAGGAACAACACTAATGGGATACATTGAAATTTTTAGAATTGACAACGAGGGCGCAGGTTGGATAGACTTGTCTCAGGCTAATAGCGATGAATTGTTTAATTTAGAGTTAGGCTTACTTAATGAAGGCGCACTATTTACAACGAAAGAGGCAGAATAATGGACTATGAATACTTAATCACTTGCCAGTATGACTCAGAGGCACAACCTCATTGGGAACAACGCTATGAAAATGAATTTGGCGCATGGGAAAGTTTTTTTCGATTTACTGATTGGGGACTTGCTAACGAATACTCAACAGTTAATCTTTACACTCCAACAGGAAAGTGTTACACCAAAGTATTTTATCGTGACGGAAGGGTACAGGTAAAAGCATAATGCCACTATACGAATTTACTACTTTCATAACTATCGAGGCAGATAACGAAGAAGATGCCGTCCGTTGGTTTGATTGGAAAACCGAAGATTTAGAAACCTATGTCGCAGAAATTGAGGAGAAATAATAATGGGAAGCGTAACAGCAATTGGATTAGCAGATAGCGTATTAGATTTAGAAACGCAGTTAGCGTATCACTTACAGGGTAATCACTATCCACCAGTACCACTAAGCATGGTGCAACCTTGCATAGATGCTATTGACGCATACTATGATGAGGACTATGACCGATTTATTGCTATGCCTGAAGGCGTATTCTATAAGGGTATGAGTCATGCCCCTGCCCATGCTATTGTAGACCAACACCACTTATCATGGTTCATTGACCCAGTAGATAACTATGAAGATGAGGAATAAATTGTCTGATACAATGATTGCTATGGAACTAATTCACGCTGATGATCTAACACCAAGCCAATTGATGATTGGCGATTTAATTAAAGTTGGTGATGACATTGTTGAAGTTATTTATTTAGAAAGTGATTCAACAGGAGATAACTATTCAGTAGAAACTCAAAACGAATTTGGTGAAAAAGAAGTTATCTTGTATAGTTATACTGATACAATTCCGTTTTATGTTTTTATTGAAGATGAAGAATAGTTAAAGTATTTTTGTGTGCTTCCCCGCACAAAAATGCCACGTGCTACACGTCCCGCCCTGTGAGATTTGTCACAGTTTAAGATTTGACATTTTTTCCCCATGTATGCTAAGATTAATTTATGAAGAAAAATCCAGAGGAATTACGCAGGCTTATGGAATTACGCCGTAGCAACGCTGCCTCTGCCGTACCCTCTAAAAAGAAATATACTCGCAAGGGTAGAAAATGTCAGTCAGAAATGCTACAATTAGATAAACAACAAAAAGGAGAATAGCCCCATGGGAAATATCGCAGATGAATTTTATGATGAATACTACGCAACAACCTGCCCTGAATGTAAAGAAAATGCCGTTGACGCATATGAGGAAAAATGTACTCATTGCTTGCTAGAAGAAATGTCCGCACACTACAATGAAGACATTGCTCTAGAAATGAGTCTAGGCCTTGACTACTAATACACTTAAACTAAAAAGATCTAAAGACAGAAAGGTCGCTAATGCCGTCACCTCTAATGGAAAACAAGCAAGTATCGCAAATACCTTTGGCCTACCTGCTGGAAAGGCTTTCTCGTGCCCTGGTGCCACTAGTGTATGTGAAAGCGTATGCTACGCAGGAAAACTCGAAAAGGTATTCCCAACCGTAAAGGTTAACCTATTACACAATTGGGCCCTGCTAAAAGACGCAGACTATTTAACTATGCTTAATCTCATTGCTGAGATGATTGCTGATTTCAAGGCTGATTGTATAAAGAAAGACGCACCTATGCTATTTCGCATTCACTGGGACGGAGATTTCTTTAACGATACTTATGCCACTGCCTGGTCCGATGTAATCAAACTTAATCCTGATATTCAATTCTGGGTATACACTCGTGTTAAGTCTGCTGCTCTAATCCTTAAAGACATTGAAAACCTATCACTTTACTTTTCTGCTGATAGTGAGAATGTTAAAACTGCCGTTGATCTAAAAATTAATAGCGGTGTTCGCATGGCATACCTTGCTAAGAATTTTGCTATCGGTCAAGCCGATGTAAAAGAAATGATTGGTAAGCCTGCTGCTAAGTGTCCTGAGAATAATAAACAAATTCCACTTATCTCATCCGCTGGCTCCGCTTGCGTTTCTTGCTCATTGTGTGTATACTCTAAGAGTGACATAATTTTTTCTGCGACTAAGAAATGAGATAAATGAATTCCTTGCAATTAATATTTTTATTTTGGTTGTTAATACTTTTATTTTTTCACCAATAAAAATTGCAAGGATCCACGTGGGCAAAACTTTTGGTTTGTCAAGTTGCGACACGCCTTTAAGATGTGATTAAGGACACACCCCAAAACCCTCCCTTGATTGGCATTTCTGACATTTTTCTGCTAGAATTATACTATAAGCAATTAACCCCCACAACAGAAAGGCAAGACCCAATGACACTTCACGGATACACTTACCAAATTGGTGATTTATTTACAACCAGCAAGACAGGCGTTACAGGTCGTATCGCAGGTTTTACACCAATGTCTAATAAGGTTACCAGAGTTAGTCTAATCTTGGCAAATGGCGCACAACGCCTTGCTATGGTCAAGACAAGCAAATAATCTCACAATGTGAGAAATGTCGAAATGGATTTGACATTTTTATCCCCAAAATGTTATACTTAGGTATAACCAAATAACAACCCCTAAACAGAAAAGAGAAACAAAATGGCAGTAGCAACAGCAACTTACAAAGTCGGAGATACTTTCACGACACAGAAGTCAAAGGTCAGCGGAGTAATCACAGAGATTACACCACAGGCTAATGGAAATGTTCGTGTAAAGTTAGATGTAAATGGCGCAACTCGTTATACAACTTGGACGGCTAAGTAAGTAAATAGTTTATTCCTGAGTATGAATTAAAACTACTCAACACCCCCAACTAATAACCCACAAAAGAAAAGAGATAAACAGATGGCTAGAGCAAAAGCAATAAATGTAAAAATCCCAACAGTTCGTGTAATCGCAGGACTAGAGCAAGCACTTGCTACACTAGAAGCAGACTACGCAACACAATCAGCAAAAGAAGCGCAATACGAAATTGCTAAGAAGGCTTGGCAAAAAGAGGTTATTGACTACGCAGTAGCAAACATCTCAAAAGCAGAAAACTTCCGCACCAACTATCGTAATTGGTCAAACAATCTTAACATTGACTTTGACTTGACAGTATTGGAAAAGGATTTGCCAACAGAGCCTGAAAAGGACTTCGAGGTAATTCACTCCAGCACTTATCGTGAGTCAAAGAAAGAAATCCAAAACGCAATCCGTATTCTGAAAATGACAGATGAGGAAACAGTAAATACCTCAACCTACAACGCAATCGCTCAGTATCTATAATTAGATACAACTCCTGAGTATGAGTCTAAACTGCTCAACCACGACCACAGAAATGCGTGGCTAAATAAATAGAGTGGAGAATTCGCCAGGCTGATTAGGGCGATCATAGAAATACTATAGAGCCAGTTCACACCAACTGCAAGAAGTGTAACTACCTGAGTATGTATCAAAACTGCTCCCCGCAAGGGCCCTTGACAAATGTCAGTGGCACCCAGTACAATTGAATTAACCAACTAACAGAAAGAGGCCCCCATGGACCAAACAGAAACATCAGTAACAGTAATACCAAACACAACACAGGAATTCCTTCAGTCTCAAATTAAAATCAAGGATGAGCGCATTGCTCAACTTGAGGACCACATTCAAAAAGTAACTCAGCGCTCATATGCAGATTCTGCAGAGCGTAACCGTATTACAGAAGATATGCAGACATGGACTCTCTCAGCGCTTGAGAGTGGAACAATTAATGAGTCAGAAGCAGAAGAGATTGCGGAAATCGTTGGATTCGAATTAACGAAAGAATTCGAATTAGAAGTTACAGTTATGTATTCAGTCACCGTTAATGCTCGTGATGAAGAGTCTGCACAGAATGTAATTCACGATATTGATTTTGATACCGTTCAATACGACTCAGATAATATTTCTTGGTTGTCATCCAGTGTTGACAGAATAGATATTTAGTAGGGGGCTACTAAAGGACCTGAGCATGTCTCTACATAAACTGCTCTCTCATTATTCCGTGAAAAATTCCACGTGGGGCTTATCCACAGGTTATCCACATGATCAAGATCACATTGTGATTTACGATACAGTTACGAAATGCCCCAATTGTCCCATGCTTACTTATACGATTTGACTTTGTCAGTCCACCCATGTATACTTAGATTAACAACAACAGAAAAGAGAAAACTCATGGCACATGACCTAGAAACACAAAACGGAAAAGCATCATTCGCATCTTTCCGTGAACCTGCTTGGCATGGATTGGGTACAGTCTTTACAGAAGAAAAATCTACATCAGAGATGCTGGCTGCTGCTAGTCTTAATGGTTGGAATGTTCGTCTTGAAGATTTGGAAACCCCTTCACATTTAACAAGCGACAAGGCGTACCAATACGTTTTGCGTACTAACCCAACAGATAATTCTCAGACCGACATTCTTGGTGTCGTTGGTGAGCGTTACCATGTTTTACAGAATGAAGATTTATTTTCATTTGGCGATAACATTCTAGATGGTGGTGGTCGTTGGGAAACGGCTGGCTCAATCAAGGGTGGTCGTGTTGTATTCGGTGCGTTAGCACTAGAGCGAGAAACAGTTCTTGACCCTAGCGGTGTTGCCGATAAGGTAAAGACTTATTTGCTCATCAACACATCACACGATGGCTCAATCGCTATTCAAGCAAGCATCACGCCAGTTCGTGTTGTATGCGCTAACACTCTTAACCTTGCGCTTGGTTCAATCAAGAAAAAGAATGGCATCAAGCAATCATTCAAGATTCGTCACACACAAACAGCAAGCGGTAAGGTTGCTATTGCTCGTGAAACTCTTGGCATGGCTAATAAGTACATGGACGAATTTGACATCATGGCTAAGGCAATGATTGAGAAAGAAGTCACTGCTCTTGATTTCAACAAAATTATTCTTGCTGCTTATCCTAAGCCAGAAACAGATGCTAAGGGTTCACTAAAGAAGTGGGAAAATAAAGTTGATGTCATTAACGACATTTACACAGGCGAGTTTAACGGAATGATTGCGGGTAATTCATGGGGTGCTTTCAATGCGCTAACTGAACGCCTTGATTGGTATCGTTCTGCTCGTGGTGGTTCTAACGAATCCATTCTCGCATCAGCATCAGGATTTGACCCTGCGATTAACGCAGAAAAAAATCGTTTGCTAAAAGTTGTACAAAATGTTATGTCTTTAGCATAACAAAAAATCCTGAGCAAGATTTAAAACTGCTCGCATGGAGTGTTAGCATAGTTGGTTAATGCGCTACCCTGTCACGGTAGAGATCACGGGTTCAAGTCCCGTACACTTCGCAAAATCCACGTGGGGAACAAATAGTACAAATCGGACATAAAAATGTCAAATAAAAAAATCTTTACGAAGACTATAAAAGATCCCCCAAAATGTCAAACCAAAAAATCTTTACGATAGAGTTGACATTTCCCCCAAACCATGCGATAATTAATACATGACCCAAACAATGAGAACTATTGACGAATTAGTCAATGAGATGTACATGGACAATGAGCAACATCTCGAATACATGGAAAATATGAACGGTGGGGATTGTGATTGTAACATCCACACTACCTTGAATACAATAGTCAAATACTGGTGGGATGAGGAGAACTAATGTTAGGTTATGAGAGAGATGATTTAGATAACATGGTTCTTGCTATTGATTCTGCTTTAACTACCGTGAATCCTGACGATGACCCTTGGCTACATAGAAACCTTACACAAGCCTCAGACTTCCTATCAGGGCTATGGGCAGAAGGGTACTTTGACTAATGTGGAGTAGATATACATTTGTTTGCGACCCTGATGAATGCGATGCCCTGGTTGAGTTTACTGCTAGGGATGACTTTGGCTTTCCCCTGGGAGTTGTGGCAATGAAATGCCCTTGTGGTAGGATGTTAAACTATATTAGTTATGAAGAGGCTTACGCTCCGATCATTACAGATGTGAGCAAGGTCACACCCCGTGAAGTTGTAAAAATCAACACGAACCCGTATAATTAATATATGGACCTAAACACACTTATAGAGTATATAAAGATAAACATCATCTCTCTAGAGCAAGACCTAGAAAACGAGGACGGTGCTGATAGCATTGTTCCTTACCTTGAAGGTGCCATTGATGTATCCCGCCATTATTTGGAGGCAGTCAATGGAGAATAACACAACACTAGACCCATACTTAATGAAACAAGTAGAAATGGGTATGGACGGAGCAGATATCCTGCATGGTCACCTTAAAACTCTTATGTATGAGGCAGAGCAACAGTTAGACCTTTGTATTGAGGCAGAGGAATACTCAGAGGAAGCCATGGACTCTATGGCTCGTACAGAGGCTTCAGGCTATCTTGACGCACTGTCTGAGGTTTATGCCCTAACATATGCTATCGCTTTTGCCAAGGAAGAAGTAAAGAACCGCAAGGAGATTCTTGGTGAATAACGAACGCTTTATTGAAATGGACTTTGATGAGTGGTGTGATACATACAAACCAATCATTAACCATATAGACAGTAATGCATCCTTTGACAATGGCTATGGCGGTATTATGTTTGAGACATATGGTGATGAAGTAGAGTTTGTTAAGTCTCAATCCCCTGACAAAATTTGGATGTATGGTGACGGAGACGACGGCGGTTCATATGTATGGAGCGGCTGGGGATTTGTAAATAGATTAGGATACTTCATCACTGAGGTACCTTGCCCACCTGATACAACCATTCAGGTCAGAGTTAGTTATAACTGGTTCTATTGTGAAAACTGCAGCGCTGAATTCGAGGACCCTGATAATACTATCAGAGATGCCTTCGATGAGCACGATTTGTATAAATGCCCACAATGTGCTACACTTGAAGAAATGACCCTAGTAGGATTGGAAAAGAAATGATGACAAATGAAGAAATGCTAGCCTATGTAAAAGAAAGAATAGCAACCCTAACCGAACTCAGAAATGAAATGCATGCCGAAGGCAATCATGCTTCAGATGAATACACTGCTGGAGCAATTGACTCCTATGACATTATGCGTATTAAGTTAGAAGGGACCGTTACATTCCTATGAACGAATACACAGTAGAACTTATTCATGAACCAAGCGGGGCCCATATGAATTTTGTTATGTTCAGTGATGTCAAGCAGGATGAAGTAGCGCTGGCCAAGGAAATTTGGGCAGACATGTCAGTTGTTGTATTAGACTACGTTGAGGAGGAAGAGTAATGGGAGCACGGATTAACTTTGTATTTAAAGATGTTGAGGATGAGGCCCATGTAGTACTCTATAGTCACTGGGGTGAGACAGAATGGCAGCGGGACCTAGCAATGGCGCTGCAGCATTCAAAGCCTAGGTGGAAAGACTATGCCTACTTCACCCGCATGATGATTAGTTATTTAATGCAAGACTCTGTTCTTGAAGAAACAGGGTTTGGTATCTATGCTATCACAGGCAGCAACTTTGATTTAGGTGAGACCACGGTAGTCATCGATATCGCTAAAGAAACTATCAATCATGTGGGCTCCACTGTCGTAGTTGACTGGAATAAATTTATGGTAGCATACCTACCAGTTTTGGCTGAGCAGATCTAGGGAGTGGGTCCTCTAGATTAATAAGGTGGGAAGGGTCGGCGTGGGGCTTGCCCTTCCCCCTACTTTTTGGTACAATAGATACAAGGGAGAACTATGCGTATAAGCAGACGAGTCACAGAGGAAGAAAAGGTTGCCATGAAAATGGGCAACATGGTTTCTGACCTCAGAGTTGATTTGGAATTAGTCGGGGAATACTTAGCAAAATCTCAGCCCCATGTAGTGTATAATCGTTTACAGGTAATAGCAGAATCAGCCAAAGAAACTAAGGAAGGTACAAATTATGGCAAAAACAACTTTTGATAACAAGGCTTTAATCCTTGGACAGTTATGGATTAATTATAAAATGGAAGATGAGTGGGTTGATTTCGTTGAGTACAACGATTTAGGTTTGCCACTTGCTTTCGCATTTGCCGAGGGTATTATCAATGAAACTCCATCACTACAACAATACATAAATGAAACATGGGACTTACTACTAGAGGGCATGGAACTTGACGACATTGGGTTTGGTGACTTTCAAGAACTAGTTGACAAACAAAACGAGTAGCGTGACCCGAAAGGGCACGTGCCATACTTTTATCAAATTGTCAAACCCCAAACCTCATATCCAGACATTACGATCCAAACCATAATATCCCCAAACCAGGACATTACGAACCTCCAAAACTTTCCCCCTGCTGAACTTATACCATAGTTTTTAAGGTTTGTCAAACCATGTTATAATGATATTATGCCACACCACTTTGCAAAGATGTATGAGAACAAGTCCCATAGACATGATTCTCTTTCTGACTCTGCTGTCTTTAATGAAGCAGTGGGTACTTTAACGGGTATGTTGTATTCTATTGTTACTCTTAGGGCTTTCTTTCCTTTCTTTAGATCCCCTGAAAAGATCACTGATAATACTGTTAATCATGCCCCTTATCCTATGCCGTCGGAAAAATCGGGGGAGTCAAAGTATACCCAATTAACCCTATGGTAAATAACAAACCATTATCTCCTGGTTTCTAAATATTTGATAAAGGTTTGTTAAAAAAAGATTACGATTATCGACAATTTCTCCCTGGTTTTGGGAGATTTTTTATGGGGTTTTAAGGTTTGAAAGGACTTGACAAACCATTATATCTGTGATATCATCCGCTGCGGGATATGAAGGTTTGAAGGTTTGACAATATGAAGGTTTTGTGATAGGGCCCCTCTCCCCAAAAAAGATTACGAACGCCTCTTTAAAAGCGCTCCCTACTCCACTATCCTCCACTTCACTCCACTTCTAGAGTGTCTAATAATATAATCAGTAAGATTAATCTGTGGATAACTTGTGGATAACTATGATATTTTTGGCGTATCAGCCTGTGGATAACTA
>Ga0214168_1000683_pt1 | contig 13667 bp, 13 predicted proteins | sample LakMenepilimnion_FD_153002 | JGI IMG/M metagenome (GOLD analysis project Ga0214168, IMG submission 153002) | Freshwater microbial communities from Lake Mendota, WI - Practice 29OCT2010 epilimnion v4 | ecosystem: Environmental > Aquatic > Freshwater > Lake > Epilimnion/Euphotic zone | place: Lake...
AAGCTGGTGAGATCATCGTTGTAGATGTAGAAGGCATCGGTGCTGAAGCTGTCTTTACATTCAAGGGAGCACCGAAGGCTTCAATGCCTGACACTCCTGAAGATCTTGCAGAAGCACCAACCGCTTAATTAACTACCTAGTTTTTTAAGTGCATCTCCGCTAACGCGATACACCGTCCACTCATCCATGGGCACTGCACCTAAGGATGTGTAGAAGTCGATGCTGGGTTGGTTCCAATCCAGAACCCACCACTGCAATCTTTCATAATCGCGTTCAACGCAGATCTTTCCTAACTCTTTGAGGAAAGCTAATCCATACCCTTTGCCGCGGTATGCCGGATCAACATAGAGATCCTCAAGATAGATACCTGGTTTACCAACCCATGTCGAAAAGTTGAGAAACCAGATAGAGATTCCAACTACAAGGCCGTTATCTTCTACAACATGGCAGTAGGCAACTGGATTATCGCCGAAAATTGTTTCTTCGATTTGTTGGATCGTTGCCTTTGCCTCCAGAGGAGCTTTCTCGTATTCAGCTAGATCTTTAATCAACTGATGAATACGTGGAGCATCCTCTTTGCGGGCGTAGCGGATCCCAGACTCTGTCATTGTGGAAGTCTAGAGGAATCGATAGATGCTAGATACTTTCAGAGAAGTGTCCTATTCTTTAGCAATTATGTTAGATAACCAGAAGGAACCAGAGCTCGGATTACTTCGCACCGAGCAGGTTGATGCCAAGTTCCAAATGCTTGATGTAATGACCGTTTCAGAGTTGTTACAAGCTATGAATGAGAGTGATTCTGAGGTTCCTAAAGCGGTCAGTTTAGTTCTGCCAAAGATTGAAAAGGCGATCGATGGTGTTGTAGATCGAATGTTGCAGGGTGGCCGTCTTATCTATATGGGCGCCGGAACATCTGGTCGTCTGGGCGTACTAGATGCCGCAGAGTGTGGCCCTACATTTTCCGTTTCAACAGATCAAGTTGTTGCATTTATCGCTGGTGGTGATTTAGCTTTGCGAAGCCCTGCAGAAGGTGCTGAAGATAAACCAGAGCTAGGTGCTGCAGATTTGAAAGCTGCACATGTCTCTCAACTCGATACCGTTGTAGGAATTGCAGCCAGTGGACGAACACCATATGTTTTGGGTGGATTAAGTTATGCAAAGAGTGTTGGTGCATTGACCATTGCAATTACATGCAACCCAAACTCTGAAGCGGGCAAAATCAGTGATCATGCTTTAGATATTGATTCAGGTCCTGAATTATTGGCTGGCTCTACACGGTTGAAATCAGGAACTGCGCAAAAAATGGTTTTAAATATGATTTCAACTATTTCCATGGTGAGACTCGGAAAGACCTTTGGGAATTTAATGGTTGATCTTCAAATCAGTAATGAGAAGTTACAGGATCGAGCGGTTCGAATTATTGAAAAAGCTACAGGTGCCTCAAAGAAGGAATCAACTGAAGCACTCCAAGCATCCGGCCATGAAGTTAAGGTTGCAATATTGATGCTTTTACTTAATTTAGAGCCAAATGCAGCCAGAGCCAGACTCCATGCATCATCAAATCGGATCAGAGAAGCGCTCACAGAATCTTAATTATCAAGATTTGTTATTAAACAACTCTTTCTGTGTGTGGATTGAGAAAACCACCAAAAAAGCTTTTCTCTGGGTGCTTGACGGATAGCGCAATACACAGCATGATTTTTCATGAGTGAGGCGGGGCTGTGAAAGAAATTTTCATGTTGCCTAGTCCGAATAACTGATGTCTTCAAATCGAATACATCATCTAGGAAGGAGCAACACAGTGTTGAGAAAAAAGAGGTTTCTAGTTGGGGGAATTGCCATAGCTTTAATGGCTGGCACTTTGGTCACATCTCCAGCAAAAGCAGCAAGTTCTGAACTCGTAATTGGATCAGTATTGGATATTGATAAGTTAGATCCACATACATCAACAAACTTTGCAACAGTCCGTGCACTTGGTTTGGTGTACTCAAGCTTGGTTGAAGTTGGTCCAGGAAATAAGTTGAAGACCGGCTTGGCTTCATCATGGTCATTTAACGCCGCTGGAACTCAACTTAGATTAGTTCTTCGCCAAGGAGTTAAGTTCCACGATGGTTCAACATTTGACGCTACAGATGCTAAAGCAAGTATCGAAAGAATCTTAGATACAAAGACAGCCGCTGCGGGTCGCGCAAATCTAACAACTATCACAAGCATGGTTGCATCAGGACGTACTCTGACACTTAACTTGTCAGTACCAAACGTTCCAATTCTTGCCGCTCTTGATGGCGTCAATATGGCGATGCTTTCTGCAGATGACATTGCAGCTGGAAAAGTTGGCGGAAGCAACAAGCCAAACGGAACCGGCCCATACAAGTTTCTATCGTGGGAAGCAACTCAGTCAGTAAAATTCGCTGCTAATGCTGATTACTGGATGGGTGCACCAAAGATTTCAAATGTAACTATCCGAGTGATTCCAAATGAGTCATCGATTTTATCTGCGATGAATGCAGGAACAATTCAATTCGGTATCGTCACAGATCCACTAATTGCTAAGCAGATCAACACCAGATCACTCAAGCTATTCAAGGTGCCTGCTCTTGCTTATTACGCACTACAGCTCAATACCAAGGTAGCGCCGCTTAATGATAAGAATGTGCGCTTGGCTATTCAGTGCTCTATCGATCGTCCAGAGATGATCAAGACTTCAATGTTGGGTGAAGGTGCAGTAACTGGTCCAATCACAAGCCCTGCTTACAAGTCAGACATCAATGCTCGACCATGTCCAAAGGTTGATATCGCTAAGGCTAAGGAGTACCTAGCTGATGCAGGTAAGGCTGGCGGAGTTACATTCAAGGCACTTGTCACAAGCAACGGTTGGGCAACCTCAGTTGCAATGGCTCAAAACTTGAAGGCACAGCTTGCACGCGCTGGAATCACAATGGAGCTAGATATCGTTGATCAAGCAACATATGTTCCACGTTGGCTTGCAGCTGACTTCACTGCGACACTTGCAAACAATGGTGGTCGTATTGATCCAGACACTATGTATACCCGCTACTTCACCTCTACAGGAAACTTGAACAAGGTTGCGACGTATTCATCAGCAACACTTGATGCTAATTTCTTGAAGGGTAAGTCAAGTGGAAAGAGTTCAACACGAACCTCTGCATACACCGCTATCTCTAAGGAGCTAGAGGACAACGCTGTTTGGGTTTGGCTTGCAACACCATATGAGTATCGCGTCGCAACTAAGGATCTCAAGGGCTTCGTAGCTCTTGCAACAGGTTCATTGTTGCCGCTTCGCTCAGCTTCACTCGGTTAATATAAAGTCCAGTGCGGCGCATGAATTAATCTTCATGCGCCGCACTACTTTTTCACTCTCTTAAACTAACGACAGGAGTTAACTCAATGCGGTTGGCCAGGACATCCGGAATTGCTGCCCGCTTACTCAGTGTCCTCATCACCCTTTTTGGAATTTCAGTTTTCATCTTCATCGTTCTCCGTGTTATTCCGGGCGATTCGATTACTGGATCATTAGGTATTGAGACAGGCGTTTTAACGCCAGAGCAGATCGAAGATCTGAAGCGCTATTACGGCATCGATAAACCATTGATACTCCAGTACTTTTCTTGGATTACATCATTTTTAAGCGGCGACCTAGGTTTCGCATATTCAACGGGTGTATCAGTCTTAACCCTCACAGCTTCATCCCTTCCAGTCACCATTGAATTAGCCCTCTTTGGAACTATCTCTGGCGTGATCATGGGAATTGCGATTGGAATGTTTAGCGCTAGAAAGCCAGGAAGCGCTCGGGACTTTTTTGGACAACTCTTTGGTCTTCTCGCATTAGCAGTTCCAGGCTTTGTTTTGAGTACGGCGATTGTGACAATCATGGCGAATAGATTTGGATACTTTCCAAATGGCTACGAGTACATGACCCCTTGGGAAGACCTTTGGATGAATCTTCAACAAATGTTGTTCCCATCAATTGTTTTGGGAATTGCTGTAGCTGCACCAGTTATGCGCACAACCAGATCAGCGCTTTTGGAAACTGTAGATAAAGACTTTATTCGAACAGCTTTTGGCAAGGGTTTAAAGAATAGAACCGTTCAATTCCGCCACGTGTTGAGAAACTCCCTAATTCCTATCGTCACTATGACCGGAATCCAATTCGGCTACTTATTGGGCGGTGCGGTAATTGTTGAAAAGATATTTGCTCTGCCTGGCATGGGTCGCCAAATTCTTGACGCAATCAATAAGCGCGAGTATGCAACGGTTCAAAGTAGCGTGATGATTTTCGCTATCTTGTTTGTAACGATTAACTTGGTCACCGATTTAATTTATCGCCGAATAGATCCGAGAATTAAATGAAGAGTAAATCAAAGGATAAAAACTGGATCCACTATTACTTTAAGAGTACAAGTGGCGTAGTTGGGGCTGTTCTAGTTCTGATAATGATCGTTATTTCTCTTTGTGCTGCCTTTGGATGGACAACTCATGATCCCTTGGCACAAAATCCAATGGATGCATTACAACCACCATCCTCTACATACTGGTTTGGAACAGATCAATTTGGTAGAGATGTGTTTTCTCGCGCCATGGATGGAATGAGACGATCGATGACCGTCTCGATTGTTGCCGTTGGAATTGCGGGCTTTGTTGGGGTTTTCCTAGGGGTTTTGGGTGGATATTTAGGGAAGTGGTTAGATGGTTTTGTAGTTCGATTGAGCGATGTTATTTTCGCCTTCCCTGCGATTCTCTTAGCTTTAGCTATCGTCAACAGCCTAGGAAACTCCTGGATTGATACCTCACTGGCAATCGCTATTGTTTATACGCCAATTTTTATTCGAGTTTCCAGAGGTCCAGTTCTAACTATTAAGGAACTCGATTATGTGAAATCTGTTCGAGTACTAGGATTTTCTTCACCACGAATTCTTATTAGCCATGTCCTTCCAAATGTTTTAGCTCCAATTCTTGTTCAAATTGCCTTGTCTATGTCATGGGCAATTTTGACGGAATCAGGTTTGAGCTTCTTAGGATTAGGTACTCAGCCGCCTGATGCATCACTTGGCTTAATGGTGTCAGAGGCTCAACCAATGGCAGCTTTTGCATGGTGGACCCTGGTTGCACCTTCACTCTTTATCACCTTAGTCGTCGTAGGTTTGAACTTAGTTGGAGATGGTTTACGAGACTCCCTAGATCCTGCTAGGAGACAGTCATGAGTAAACCACTTATTGAGGTCAAGAACCTTCGAATCGAAACCGCCGAGGATTCAAGAACTTTGGTCAATAACATTTCCTTTGAAGTTTTTCCTGGTGAGGCTGTAGGTGTAGTGGGAGAAAGTGGATCTGGAAAGACCTTGACCGCACTTTCGATTCTCGGCTTGCTTCCACGAGGAGTCGTTGCTCGATCTGGAGAGATCAACTATTCAGATTCGAACTTATTAGCATCATCTGAAGAGTATCGACGCTCAATCAGAGGCAATCAGATTTCAATGATTTATCAAGATCCAATGACAGCCCTTAATCCTGTTATGAAACTTGGAAAACAGTTATCTGAAGTCCTTGAGGCACATGATTTGCTGAATGATGAAGCACCTCAAAGGGTCTTTAATGCATTCAAAGAGGTTGGAATTCCAGAGCCAGATAGAGCTTTAGTCAGCTATCCACACGAGTTTTCTGGTGGAATGCGCCAAAGAGTCATGATCGCTATGGCGCTGATACTTTCACCGAAACTGCTTATTGCTGATGAACCAACGACCGCACTTGATGTGACGATCCAACAACAAATTCTTGCCTTGGTTTCTGAACAACGTCGAAAGAGCGGTATGTCGATGCTCTGGATTACACATGATCTTGGTGTAGTTGCAAATCTAGTAGACCGAGTCATCGTGATGTACGCCGGACAGATTGTCGAAGTAGGAACTGTTAAAGAGATATTTACTAACCCACAACATCCCTACACCCATGGACTTCTTGCCTCTTTACCGAAATCAGATGTAAAGAGCCGCGAAAGATTAATGGCGATTCCCGGAGTGCCCCCTAAGCCTTGGATGGTAGAAAACTCTTGCGCCTTTAGCCCACGATGTGGCAGAGCAACCACTGAGTGCTTCAATCAAACCCCAACTCTGAAGGCCAACCAATTCACAAGCGCAGCTTGTTTCCATGAGATTGGAAAGAGCAAATGAGCCTTAAAATAAATAATGTCGGCAAAAAATATGAGGTTAGATCAAGCAAGGCATCAATCAATGCCCTTAATGGTGTTTCGATAGATCTTGAGGTTGGACAGACATTAGGAATTGTCGGCGAAAGCGGATGCGGCAAATCAACCTTAGCTAGATTGATCGTAGGACTAGAAACACCGACAAGTGGTGAAATCACTTGGAGTCAAACTCCAATCGGCAATAAAGCCGCTGGTAAGTGGCGTAGTCACCATTCAAATATTCAATTGGTTTTTCAAGATCCTTACTCATCACTCAATCCTCGTCAGAAGATCGGAGAGTGCATCACCGAAGTGATTAAAACCCACAAACTTCGGGCTGCTGGAGATATTCAAAGAAGAGTGGATGAACTCCTTCTAGAAGTAGGTATCGCGCCTGACTTACAACACAGGTATCCGCACCAACTATCTGGTGGACAACGCCAAAGAGTAAGTATTGCAAGGGCTTTAGCCTCTGAACCCGACCTGCTTATTTTAGATGAGCCGGTTTCGGCATTAGATGTTTCTGTCAGAGCTGATGTGATGAACCTTCTCTTTGACCTTAGAGAAAAGTTTGGTTTGACCTACATCTTTATTAGCCATGACCTTTCAATGGTTCGCCACATTAGTGATGTCATAGCCGTTATGTACTTGGGTAAAGTTGTTGAATACGGTCTCTGGTCTGATGTTCTTGATAACCCTAAGCATCCTTATACAAAAGCATTAATTGATGCAATGCCCGATCATGAAAATGTAGGAGAAACAAAGTACGAGAAGGCTCTGATGGGTGAAGTCCCAGATCCTGCGAACATGCCAAGCGGGTGCGCCTTCCATCTTCGATGCCCAATCGCAACCCCAAATTGCAAAGTGCAAACCCCAGAACTACTAAAGGTAAATGAGGTCCACACAGTGGCATGTACAGAGGTTGAACTATGAAAATTCTTGGAATGATGTCAGGTACTTCTTTCGATGGAATCGACTCAGCACTCTGTGATTTCAATATTGTTAACGACGAGATTCAAATCAAACTGCTACATTTTGAATCTCAGAACTATAAGGATGATGTACGAGATCGAATTCTGGCCGCAATGCCACCCTTAAGTACATCAATGCTTGATGTGTGCGTCCTAGATACCTTGATTGGCCAATCCTTTACCAATGCAGCAAAAAGTGCGATAGCAAATGGAAAGGTAACTCCAGATCTCATTGTTTCTCACGGTCAAACAATGTTCCATTGGATTGATGAAGAGAACAAGGCGCGAGGAACTCTTCAATTGGGTGAGGCAAGCTGGATTGCTGAAGGCACCGGAGTTCAGGTACTTTCAAATATTCGCTCTAGAGATGTAGCCGCTGGTGGGCAAGGTGCGCCACTTGTAAGTGTTCTGGACCAGCTACTGCTCTCAGATAGCCAAACAGCCCAAGGAGCCCTTAATTTAGGTGGAATTTCCAATATAACCGTTACTTCACAATCCATGAAACCGATCGCATATGACATTGGGCCGGCAAATGGATTGATGGATGCAGCTATTGTCGCCTACACATCAGGGAAAACAACTTTTGATAAAGATGGACAACTTGCCGCCAAAGGCGTGGTGAATCAAAAACATTTAGCACAGCTATTAGATCACCCGTTTTACAAGCTTCAACCTCCAAAGTCGACAGGTAAAGAGATTTTTCACCTACCTTACCTTCTCGATATTCTTGGGCCAGTACAGGATTGGGTAATAGAGGATGTACTAGCAACCCTATTACAATTGACAGTTGAAACTGTTGCTCAAGAGGTAGAAAAGTTTGCCTTGAGCTCTTTATATGTTGCAGGTGGCGGCGCAGCTAACACTCAGCTGATGAAGAGAATGCAAGAGAGATTAACTCAATGCAAAATTCTTAGTATCTCTGAACTTGGAATATCTACTCAATCCAAAGAAGCGATAGCTTTTGCACTTATTGGATTCTTATCTTTGCATGGATTGGCAGGGCAGATTCCTAGCTGTACTGGAGCAAGTGGAGAAAGAGTTCTGGGATCGCTAACACCAGGTGCAGGTGCCTTTATAGTTCCTCAAAAAATCGCAACTATGCCAAAAAGAGTTAAGATTTTAAAGTGATCTGCGGATTTAGCATCTCAATCTCTAGGGCATTCCATTCAGGCGTAGTTCTACTCTCGCCTGTAGCAACGAACCCATACTTTGCGTAAAGAGATTTTGCGATCTTGTTCTCATCAAAAACCCAAAGACTCATTGCGTTGAAGCCTTGGGTCTTGATTTCCTCGATTGCTGCTTCCAATAGTGTTTTCCCAAATCCCTTTCCGGCAAAATCTGGCGAGATATATAAAGAAAAGAGATGCCCACGCAGTGAATCTTTTGGATCGCTTCCAACCCTAAAAATCCCTAAAAGCTCATTGTTTTCTATTGCCAGGACAGTCTTTCGCTCAAGATTTGTAGTTAGAGCCTTCTCCCAGAGTTCAACTGCGCTAACAAGGGTCATTGCTTCTCGAGTTTCTTCGCTCAAAACATCGGCATATGAGATTGTCCAACACTTTAAAAACAAGTTAGCGATATCAGGTAGATCTGAAGCATGGGCTAATCTCAATTTCATAACTGGCAGATTACTACATGCCGGAGACTTTAATGCTTGAAGTCGCAGCTATAGAGCTCTCTACCTACCAGATTCAATTGAAGAGTCGATTTCAGACCGCATTGCGTTCGATAGATAACTTTGATGTCTTTAAGTTAAGGGTTGAATTATCTAGCGGCAAAGAGTTGTTGGGGGAGGTTGTAGCTACTCCAGCTATTACTGGCATCACTGCAGAGGTTTTAATACGTGATGTTAATGAGTTTGTCATACCCCTATTCAGAAAAACTTCACTTGAAGATCCGAAAGTTTTTTACAGCTCTCTTGCTTTAGCACTTCCACATAATCCCACTGCAAGGGCTTTAGGTGATTTAACGCTGCAGTCAGCAAAACCGCCAACTGAGAATTACGAGATTAAAACCGATGTGACAATTCCAATTTGCGAGATCACATCATTAGACCGCATAGTTGAAGAGAGAGTGCTCAATGGCTTCTCCGCCTTTAAGATCAAGTTGGGCGAAGATAGCTTGGCGCGCAATCTTGAGAAAATGAAGACTCTTGCTGACCTTGTGCCGAGCGGCAGCATCTTAAGAGTTGATCCAAACCAATCGTGGAGCGTGGATTACTCACTTAAATTTTTAGAGTCCATTGATTCATTAGGGATCAAGCTCCAATACCTTGAACAGCCAGTCAAGAGAGGTGATGTCGGCGGTCTCTCTTTGATTCGAAAGAGTTCATCTACAGAGATAATGGCAGATGAGTCATGCTTTGATCTCAAAGATCTACACCAAATCATTGAGATGCAGGCAGCTGATTGGGTGAACATCAAGATATTAAAGGCAGGTGGCGTCACTCCAGCCAAGGAGATGGCAGAGGTAGCGTTGAGTAGCGGTTTAAAGCTCTCCTTTGGATGCATGATTGAAAGCCCACTTGGGGTTCGCGCAGCTATGAAGTTGGCTGATCAGTTTGCCCCCGAAGAAACCCATGATCTAGATGCAGCATGGTGGTACCTTCAGGAGAAATTGAGGTACGAGGGCGGTGTTGTCCAATGAAATCCTGGGGAACCGTATCTGCAACCAATTTTCACGGAGAGACCATCACCTCTTTTGAAGGGTATCGAAGGAGTTTAGATTGTGTTAGCCCAGAAAAAATGGATTTTCAGACACAGTTTGATCTTGCCTCCCTTACTAAAATAATTTTCACCACCAATATGTTGATGCTCTCTGTGGATCGTGGACTGATGAGTGTCGACGACCAGGTACAAAAGTATCTTCCATCTTGGAATCTCGGTGATAAAGAGAAGATAACCGTTCGAGATTTGTTAGAACATCAATCTGGTTTACAACCCTGGTTGCCACTGTACGTTAGCGCTACATCGCCTGACGATGCCTTTGATCGAATCGCGAACTCTCAATTGGCATGTAGCCCGCGCGAGAAGCGCATCTATTCAGATCTTGGATTCATCGTTTTGGGACAAATTCTCTCAGAAATCTACACATCTAATTTAGAAGATATCTTTGAAAAAGAGTTAAAGGGTTTATTGAATTTACATAGTACGCATTTTTCATCCCCGGCAGGAAAAAACAATGTTGCTGCGACTTCCTATGGTGATTCTTATGAGATGAATATGATCTCTACTCAGATTCCATACAGCGTTCCAGAGAAGGTTGAGAATTTTCATCATTGGCGCAGTCATATTCTTGATGGAGAAGTAAATGATGGAAATGCATTCCATCTCTTTAACGGAGTTTCATCTCATGCAGGTCTGTTTTCCGATGCAGAAGATCTCATTAATCTGACCCGTACCTATTTAGCGACCCTTGATGGCAATGGAGTTTTCAAAGCCGAGACGCTGCAAGCATTTCTAGAGCTTAGCGCTGACCCTATGCAATGCATGGGCTTTAGGACATGGTCTATTCCGGCTAAGGGTGCACAGGTGCGCATTTATGGGCACACAGGTTTTACCGGAGTCGCCTTTGGATTTTCACCAGAGTTGGATTTTTCAGCGGTGATGTTAAGTAATCGGTTACATACAAATGATGAGTTTGTTAAGACTGAGGATATTTGGGTGCCGTTTCTCGAAAGCTCAATATCAAAAATAGGGTAGAGAGAGTTGCGGCAATGGCTGCTCCAAGAATTATTCCCTTAGAGTCGGAACCCAGGAAGATTTGAGCAAGTCCGGGAACCATAACTCCACCAAATGAGCCGATGAGAACAAAAAATGCAGCACTCTTTATTGCAAGTGACTGCTCGTAAATGCTTACTGCAAGTCCCATGATAAAACCATAACAAGGCCCAGCAAAGAAAATTGCTATAACCAAAATTAGTAGAAAAGCTGCTTGAGATGCTTCTTGAGTAATACGGGATAAAAACAGCAAAGATATGGATAGACCAAGTGACCAAAGAGCTGCGGTAGCTTTGGCAGAGAAATTCTTTGAACTTACAAAAGTTCCGACAATGCGCCCGAGAGTCATTCCGGCCCAAAATATTGATGTGCCCAAAGGTGCGCTTACAAGATTATCGCTAATGTTTTCTGAGAATAAAACCGCTGACCACCCGGCAAGAATTGTTTCAGCACCAACATAGAATGTAATTGCCAAAACGAGTAAGTAAACTTTTACATTTGCAAGTTTAAGAACTAGAAGATTCTTGCTCTCAGTGTAAATCTGTCCAGTCTTAAAAGAGATTACAAGGTAAAGGGATACAGTGGCAATCATTAGGTAAATGACTTTAGAAGCTCCTATTAAATCTAATCCAATTATTGCGATAGGTGTAAGAAAAGCAGCAGAGGCAAGGTAGATACCAAGCCTGGTGAGTAAATTTCCAACATGTTCTGTCTGAACTCTTGCGATAGAAGTTATAAGAACCTCTAGTTGACCAAACCCAAAACCAATTATCAAAGCGGAAGCGATAAAGAGTTGCTGTGAATCTAAAAAGCCGATCCCCAATACTCCAGTAGTTTGCAGAGCGATACTGCTGCGTACGTGATTGGAGGTACTGAGCACCTTGCTAATCAATGGTGTGAAAGCTATGCCTAACGCCAAACCGAAGAATAGGGTCGGTATAGAGGGCATCAACTGAGTAAGGGGAATTCCTAGTTGGTTTGCGCGCATAGGAATAGTCGCTGGAAGGGCTGCTGAAGCGCCACCCATAACGGCAAAGACGGTACCTAACTGAGCTTGTTGCCTCATTAGAAAAGATTAATGCAATTGCTCCCCTTCACCCCTTGACGCAAGGAGTGTTTGGCATTATTTTTCATCAGGATTCTAGTCCGCTGAAGTTTTTTTTCGTAGAGGAGGGTAGGCGTCCGTGAAGCAAGCCATCAACTCCGCGCTAAACAATAACTTTAGCGATCTCATTGGTGAGATAAAAAATAGTTTTGATTCATTTCATGCCAGCGAGGCACTTATCGCAAGCTGCGTAATCGCTGATCCAGTACAAGTTTCTAAAATGAACATTTCGCAGATAGCTACTTTCTCAAATACTTCTGTCGCCTCTGTTGTTAGATTTAGTAAAGCAATTGGATATAAAGGTTATCCTGAGTTTCGGATGGCTTTAGTAAGCGAAGTCAGCCGATTAGGAATTAGCGAATCATCACTTGCAGAACTAGATAGCGGAATAACTACAGATGATTCGATTGAAGAGATCATCAAAAAGATTGCACTAGCTGATTCACGAGCTATTCAAACTACAGCTGAACGGTTAGATGTAAAGAGTTTTAAGAAGGTAGTTGATGCCTGGGATCGAGCATCAAATATAGGAATTTTTGGTCTAGCTTCTAGCGGATATGTTGCAATGGATTTACAGTTGAAACTAAATCGTCAAGCTAAGAATGCTGTCGCATGGAGAGATGCACACACGGCGTTGACTTCGGTCTCGCTCTTGAAGCCAGGTGATTGTTTAGTCGCCATAAGTCACAGCGGAACCACCCTGGATGTTGTCGAAGTCATAGAAGAGTTCAAGGCTCGCGGAATAACCATTATCCTAATTACAAATGCGATTCGCAGTACTGCAACCGCACTTGCCGACATTGTTTTACACACATCTGCTCGAGAAACTACCTTCCGAAGCGGAGCTACATCGAGTCGAATCGCTCAATTAACGGTAGTTGACTGTCTTTGCGTTGCATTGGCGCAGAGAAACTGGAGTGGAACTAAGTCCGCTCTGGATCAATCCAGAACGGCCGTGGGAAGCCGCTCCGGTAAAAAGATAGAGGATGCTCACAACATTGCTATCTCACCAACCAAGTCCCGCACAAGAGGAGGAAAATAGTGAAAAAAGCATCTCGCCGTTTACGCGGCTTGGTTGCAGCAGCCTTTGCCGTTTCATCAGTTGTAGTACCGGCAGTCACTGCGCTTCCAGCAAATGCAAACACAGAGCTAACGTTCTGGAGTTGGCGCACAGAAGATAAGGCTTTCTATGAAAGTCAGATCAAAATTTTCGAAGCAAAGAATCCCTCAATCACAGTTAAGTTCACTCCGTATCTAAATACCGAGTACAACGCAATTGTCTCTACTGCACTAACTGCAGGAAAAGGTCCAGACATTATTCAGATGCGCCCATACGGAGCTATGGCAAATCTCTCTGATGCAGGAAACTTTATGCCACTAACAGTGAAGGATGTTCCAGCACTTGGAAAGCTACAAGCTGGAATCTTGGCTGGAGCACAGGGATACAAGGATAAGAAGCAGTACGGATATCCTTATGCAATCTCTGCAATGGGTATTTTCTATAACCCAGAAATTCTTCAACGCGCAGGTGTAAGAGCGCTACCTACTAACTGGGATCAGTTAATGATTGCCTTCAAGAAGGTAAAGGCAATTGGCGTTCTTCCACTAGGAAATGCTGGCGGAAATGGACCTGCTCTAGAGCAGCTACATGCAACCGTTGGACCAACTTTC
>Ga0214168_1000684_pt1 | contig 13663 bp, 11 predicted proteins | sample LakMenepilimnion_FD_153002 | JGI IMG/M metagenome (GOLD analysis project Ga0214168, IMG submission 153002) | Freshwater microbial communities from Lake Mendota, WI - Practice 29OCT2010 epilimnion v4 | ecosystem: Environmental > Aquatic > Freshwater > Lake > Epilimnion/Euphotic zone | place: Lake...
ACTCGGGTGGCGAGTGCCTTCAGCAACTTGCGTGAAATGGCGGGGATGTTGTCGATAGCGCCCTTCAGTGCGCGCTCAGAAACAACAAGCAAACGAACATCGGAATCGGCGATGACTGCTGCGGTGCGGGGACCATGGTCGAGCAAAGAAAGTTCACCAATAACGGATCCAGCCTTTGCAGTGCCGATCTTTTTGCCGTTGCGCTTCACAGTGGCGGAGCCTTCAAGGATGACGTACGCCTCGCGACCGGTTTGGCCTTGGTCCATGATGACCGTGCCGGCCTTCAGAACACGCTCAGTGGAGTTCTTCACGACAAGACCAAGTTCTTTGGTGGAGCACTCGGAGAAGAGTGCGATTTTGCGAAGGTGATCAACGGTGGACTTTGTTGCTGCCATGTGCATAAGTGTAATCCACTTTCAACAGGCGAATTTTCACTGAAGCACAAGAGATGTGTTGAGAGGTGTCACATGTGACGTGCATCAACACGCATAGACCGATTTGGCTATTTAGCCTTTGCCTGATTGGCCACGCCTTCAATGGCGGCCCGGATCTTCTCTGGGTCACCCAAATAGGACACCTCTTGTACATCGAGCGAATCACTCAATGAATACAGGCGTGGAACGCCCGTGGGGATGTTCAATTCCGCAATATCTGCTTCGGCAATACCTTCTAGTGACATCACCAATGCACGAAGCGAGTTTCCGTGGGCGGCAACAAGGACATTCATCCCATCACGTAATTGGGGCACCACTGTTTCCATGAAATGGGGGACAACTCTGGCCACCACATCTTTCAGACATTCGGTTGCGGGCAACACTTTCGGGTCAATGAACCGATAGCGCGGATCGTTCACGGGGTGCTCGGGACTAGCAGTCTCAACCGGCGGAGGGGGTATGTCGTAGCTACGACGCCAAGCCGTGGTTTGTGCCTCGCCATGTTTCTCCGTGGTGGCTTTCTTGTCGAGACCCTGCAGTGCGCCGTAATGGCGTTCGTTCCATTTCCAATGGCGCTCCACCGGGAGCCAGACCTGCCCCATTTCGTTGAGGGCCAGATGACAAGTCATGCATGCACGCGTCAATAAAGAGGAATGGGCGACATCAAAGGAAAGTCCGGCGGCCTTCATGACCTGGCCGGCTTCAGCGGCCTCGCGCTCGCCTTGGGCCGAAAGGGGCACATCGTGCCATCCAGTAAAGAGGTTCAGTTCGTTCCACGTACTTTGGCCGTGGCGGAGGAGGACAAGATTTCCAAGCACATTGCCATCGTAGAACTGCCCTCCGCGGGAGGCGAACTTTCCCTCTCCACAGAAGTTGAGTGACTTCGTATCAAGTTTCCTGTCACGAGGGTTGTGATGGGGCTCTGAAGTCCTTATTCTGACCACATCTATCCACGCCGAATCCCGGCCACGATCAGGAGAACCCCCATGGCAAAAGCAGTCGGAATCGACCTTGGAACCACCAACTCAGTGGTTGCCGTTCTTGAAGCAGGCGACGCAGTCGTCATCCCTAACTCAGAAGGTGCACGCACCACTCCATCAATCGTTGCGTTCTCGAAGACCGGCGAAGTGTTGGTGGGAGAAGTGGCAAAGCGTCAGGCCATTACAAACCCGGACCGCACGTTCCGCAGCATCAAGAGCAAGATGGGCCAGGCGTGGCAGTCAGAAGATATTGATGGCAAGAAGTACACGCCACAAGAAATCAGTGCACGCACACTCATGAAGTTGAAGCGCGACGCCGAGGCGTACTTGGGCGACACCGTCACCGACGCTGTCATCACCGTTCCCGCATATTTCGACGACGCACAGCGCACCGCAACGAAAGAAGCAGGTGCCATTGCTGGTTTGAATGTGTTGCGCATCATCAACGAGCCAACTGCGGCTGCGCTTGCATACGGATTGGAAAAGGCCGCAGAAGACGAAACCATTTTGGTGTTCGACCTTGGTGGTGGAACCTTCGACGTTTCGGTTCTCGAAATTGGTGGCGGTGTTGTTGAAGTAAAGAGCACGCACGGTGACACACACTTGGGTGGAGACGACTGGGACCAACGCATCATCGACTGGCTGGTGCAACAGTTCAAAGCAGCACACGGCGTCGATCTTTCGCAAGATCGCATGGCGCTTCAGCGTTTGAAGGAAGCTGCCGAGAAGGCAAAGATTGAACTGTCACAAACACAGCAGACACAAATCAACTTGCCCTTCATCACTGCAACAGCTGAAGGCCCATTGCACCTCGACGAAACTTTGTCGCGTTCTAAGTTCCAGGAAATGACCGCCGACCTCATTGAGCGTTGTCGCGTTGCATTTGAAAAGGCGCTGAAAGACGCTGGCCTCACCAAGAACCAGGTCAACCACGTCATCCTCGTTGGTGGATCAACACGTATGCCCGCCGCACAAGAACTCGTCATGTCGCTCACCGGCAAAGAACCCAACAAGACAGTGAACCCAGACGAAGTTGTTGCCGTTGGTGCAGCAATTCAGGCCGGAGTCATGAAGGGCGACGTCAAAGACGTTTTGCTGTTAGACGTCACTCCGCTTTCCTTGGGAATTGAAACCAAGGGTGGCGTTATGACCAAGCTCATCGAGCGCAATACCACTATCCCTACGCGTCGTACCGAAGTGTTCACCACTGCAGACGACAATCAGCCATCCGTAGAAATCAATGTTCTTCAGGGTGAGCGTGAGATGGCTAGTTACAACACATCGTTGGGCAAGTTCCAGTTGGTAGATCTTCCTCCAGCACCTCGCGGAATGCCACAAATCGAAGTCACCTTCGACATTGACGCAAACGGCATTGTTCATGTGTCTGCAAAAGACCGCGCAACAAACAAAGAACAGTCAATGACCGTCACTAATTCAAGTTCCCTTAGCAAGGACAAGATTGAAGAGATGATTCGCGACGCCGAGGCACACGCCGAAGAAGACCGTCGCCGTCGTGATGAAGCCGAAGTGCGCAACAACGCGGACTCATTGGTGTACCAAACCGAAAAGGTCTTGCGTGAACAAGGTGACAAGGTGTCTGCTGAAGAGAAGGACGCAGTAGAAGGTCCGTTGTCGGCGCTAAAAGCTGCAATCGCCGGAAACGATCTTGAGCAGATTAAGTCAGCCACTGAAACCCTGATGGGTGCAAGCCAGGCGTTCAGCCAGAAGTTGTACGAAGCAGCAGCACGTGACTCTGGTGCTGCAGGTTCGTCAGCGTCGGGAGCATCCGCAGCATCAGATGACGACATTGTTGACGCAGAAATCGTGGACGAACAGTAACCATCATGTCTGAGCAGGAAAACGTTGAACAGCCCGACGCGGGCGCAACCAACGAGCCGAACGAAGTAACTGCCGATGAAGCAGTTGTTGAACACGACATTGCTGCGTTGCTTGCAGAGCGAGATGAATTCAAAGACATCGCGCTTCGTTTGCAGGCCGACTTCGAGAACTACAGAAAGCGCGTTGCACAAGTACAGGCCGACGAAGTCGACCGTGCTACTGGTCGCATTGCCGAAGCCCTTCTTCCTGTACTCGATGTGTGTGAAGCAGCGTTCGCGCATGGTTCCGACGGCGTAGAGCCTGTGTGGAAGTCATTGCTTGGCGCACTGTCGACACAGGGTCTCAAGGCGTACGACTTGTTGAATCAACCATTTGATCCGTCTACAGCTGAAGCGGTCATGCACGAACCAGGTGATGGCGGCGAACCCGTTGTCGTGGAAGTTCTGCGTACCGGATACGAGTGGAAGGGCCGCGTCTTGCGCGCGGCCTTAGTGAAGGTGAAGGGGTAGGTCTTGACTGCCCAACGCGAGTGGTTCGAAAAGGACTACTACGCAGTTCTTGGCGTGTCGAAAGATGCGTCCGATAAAGACATCACAAAGGCGTACCGACGACTTGCGCGTCAGTATCACCCGGACACAAACCCCAATAACCCCGAAGCAGAAGAGAAGTTCAAACACATCTCTGCTGCATACGACGTTGTGGGGGACGCTACGAAGCGTGCCGAGTATGACGAAGTGCGTCGCATGGGCCCCATGGGTGGTCCTGGTGGTGGCGCGTTCAACTTCGACATGGGGGACGATGGTCTTGGCGACATCCTCGGGCAAATGTTTGGTGGACGTGGTCGTCGAACTGGCGGATCTGGTGTTGGTCCACAACGAGGTCGCGATATTGAATCGTCACTCACGTTGTCGTTTGAAGATGCAGCACATGGTCTCACCACCACCCTGCATCTCACGGCCGATGCAACATGCACATCGTGTACCGGTTCTGGTGCCCGACCCGGCACGTCTCCAAAAATGTGTAGTGCGTGTGGAGGTCGCGGGTCCATTGCAGACAACCAAGGGTTCTTCGCAATGTCATCGCCGTGTCGCTCGTGTGGCGGCAACGGCACCGTCATTGAGTACCCGTGCGCTACGTGTCGTGGCACCGGAATTGAACGACGTCCACGTGAAGTGAATGTTCGTATCCCTGCGGGTGTCAGCGACGGACAACGTATTCGTTTGAAAGGTCGCGGATCACCCGGTCGCAATGGCGGACCAGCTGGCGACCTGTTTGTTGAATGCAGAGTGACTCCACATCCCATCTTCACGCGCGAAGGCCTCAACTTGTTGGTGCGCGTCCCAGTTTCTTTCACCGAGGCTGTGCTTGGTGCAACAATCTCTGTTCCCACGCTGACACATAACGATGTGATGTTAAAGCTCAAGCCCGGCACGCAGTCGGGTTCTCGTCATCGCGTGAAGAGCAAGGGAATTGAAACTCCTAAAGACACGGGCGATCTCATTGTCACCGTCGACGTTGCTGTTCCCACGTCGTTGTCAGACAGTGAACGCACTGCGGTGGAAGCGCTTCATTCGGTTCTTTCGTCACCACGCGAGAAGGAGAAGTCATGAACAGGCCGCATCATCAGGCCGTGTATGTCATTTCTGTTGCGGCAGAACTGGCGGGCATGCATCCGCAAACTCTTCGCATTTACGAACGTCGTGGATTACTCACACCCGCACGCACATCTGGCGGTAACCGTCGATACAGCGACGCAGACATTGCACGGCTTCGTCGCATTGCCGAACTGGCGTCTAGCGGAATGAATCTTGAAGGCATTCGTCATGTGATGTTCTTAGAAGAAGAAGTACAAAGATTGCGTCATGAAGTGGCCGAATTGCGCCAAGGTCTTATGGACGCAGTGAATGCGTTAGAACACAATTCGCGTGGAGCATTAGTTCCACTGCGTCAGGCCATTTCGCTCTTTGGTGAGCGACCCAGCATCTTTCATCCCAACAGGTAACGAGGGAATTTTCTATGGCTATTGATCCGAAGAAGTGGACAACAAAAACTAATGAAGCAATTGGCGCTGCCGGAGACCTCGCACGCCAATACGGCAACCCCGAAGTAACGCCGGACCATGTCATGTTCGCTGTTACATCTCAAGAAGACACCATTGTCCCTGCATTCCTCCAAAAACTCGGAATCGCTGCTGGAATGTTGCGCACCAAGGCCGAAGAAGCTGTTCTTGCGTTGCCGCGCACTCAGGGCGGTGTTGAAGCACGTATGAATCGCGAACTCAGCAACGTGTTCGAGAATGCAGATAGCGCCCGCAAAGACTTGCACGACGATTACTTGTCAGTTGAGCACTTGATGTTGGCAATGAACCAACGTGTGGGAATTTCTACAGAAGAAATGCTTCATGCACTTCGCGACGTGCGCGGTTCACATCGAGTCACCACGCCAGACCCAGAGACTCAGTTCGCTGCACTGGAAAAATATGGTCAAGATCTCACAGCCCGTGCTCGTGCCGGAAAGATTGATCCGGTGATCGGTCGAGATGAAGAGATTCGTCGAGTCATTCAAGTGTTGTCGCGTCGCACCAAGAACAACCCTGTGCTTATTGGTGAACCTGGAGTAGGGAAGACCGCCATTGTGGAAGGCCTTGCTCGCCGTATTGCCGACGGCGATGTTCCTGAAGGTTTGAAGAACAAACGACTTGTTTCCCTCGACCTTGCATCAATGCTCGCCGGCGCAAAGTATCGCGGCGAGTTTGAAGAGCGTTTGAAAGCAGTGTTGAAGGAAATCATCGATGCTGAAGGTGAGATCATCACATTCGTCGATGAGATGCACACACTTGTTGGTGCTGGTGGCTCAGAAGGCGCGATGGACGCGGGCAACATGATTAAACCCATGCTTGCTCGCGGAGAACTGCGCATGGTGGGTGCCACCACGTTGGACGAGTTCCGTAAGTACGTTGAGAAAGACCCGGCTCTTGAGCGTCGCTTCCAACAGGTGTATGTGGGTGAGCCAACTGTTCCCGACACCATTGCAATTTTGCGCGGCTTGAAAGAACGATACGAAGTTCACCACGGTGTGCGAATTCAAGACTCAGCCTTGGTGAGTGCCGCGGTGTTGTCGAATCGCTACCTCACGAATCGTTTCTTACCCGACAAAGCAATTGACCTTGTTGACGAAGCCGCCAGCAAGCTTCGCATTGAGATTGACTCATTGCCTACCGAGATCGATGTTGTGCAACGTCGCGTTCTACAGTTGGAAATTGAGAAAGTAGCGCTGGAAAAAGAAACCGATGCTGCATCTCAAGAGCGCATTAACGCATTAGATGTGGAACTCACAGACTTGCAAGCCCAAGTAGACAAAATGAAGTCTCATTGGGAAGCAGAGCGCGAAGCAATTTCTGCAATTCGCACCCTGAAAGAAGAACTTGAATCGTTGCGTATTGCGGTAGAGCGTGAAGTGGATCTTGAGCGCGCAGCAGAGATGCGTTATGGCCGCATTCCAGAATTAGAGCGTCGCATCGATGGTGCAACGGCGCACCTTGATGTGTTGCAAAAAGACAATCGCATGCTGAAAGAAGAAGTAGATGCCGAAGACATTGCAGAAGTGGTGTCGAAGTGGACTGGCGTACCTATCAGCAAGTTGTTGGAAAGCGAGATGCAAAAACTGGTTCACCTGGAACTGTCGTTGCACAAGCGCGTCATCGGACAAGAAGATGCGGTCTCCGCCGTTGCCAATGCAATTCGTCGTAGTCGTGCCGGTTTAAGCGACCCAAACAAGCCCATTGGTTCGTTCATGTTTTTGGGCCCAACCGGTGTTGGTAAGACCGAACTTGCCCGAGCCCTCGCTGAGTATTTGTTTGACGACGAGAAGGCCATGGTGCGTATTGACATGGCTGAGTACATGGAGAAGTACTCCGTGAGTCGTCTCATTGGTGCCCCTCCGGGATACGTGGGATACGACGAAGGCGGCCAGTTAACGGAAGCGGTTCGCCGCCGCCCCTACAGCGTGGTGTTGCTTGACGAAGTAGAGAAAGCACACCCCGATGTGTTCAACGTGTTGTTGCAAGTGTTGGACGATGGCCGCTTAACCGATGGTCAAGGCCGCACGGTGGACTTTTCCAATGTGGTGCTCATTATGACCAGCAACTTGCCTGGTGAACCCATCGACTATTTCCGCCCCGAGTTTGTCAACCGAATAGATGAAATCGTGCGCTTCCGTTCGCTCACACGAGATGACCTTGCACAGATTGTGGAGATTCAGTTGGAGCACATCGTCAATCGCTTGGCTGATCGCCGTATTACTTTGCAGGTCACGCCTTCGGCACGCACTGCATTGGCAGAACAGGGCTTCGATGAATCCTTTGGTGCTCGGCCCTTGAAGCGGCTCATCCAGCGAGAGATTGCCGATAAAGCTGCGCTTCTCATTCTCGAGGGATCAGTCGGAGAAGACGGCGCGGTTCGCGTCGATGCTCCCGAGGGCGTTCTCGAGGTGCAAGCCGTCTAGGTCTTCCCGTAGTCTTCGTGCAGGCACTGAACTGCGAGGGGGCACAGTGAGCACACCTATTTATGTGTTAGGCGGATACCAAACCGACTTTGCGCGTAGCTATGCACGCGACGGCATGGACATCTCCGACATGATGCGTGAGGCAATTGAAGGTGCACTCACAGCCAGCGGCGTTGATGTCTCTGACATTGACACCGTTCATGTGGGCAACGCATTCTCTGAGTTACAACGTCAGCAAGGCCACCTTGGCGCAATGGCATCGCAGGTAGTGCCCGGTCTGTGGGGGAAACCCGCCATGCGACACGAAGGTGCTTGCGCATCGTCGTCTCTTGCGGTTCTTGCCGCAATGGCAGAACTTGAAGCTGGGCGTTATGACTGCGCATTGGTGGTGGGTGTGGAAGAACAAAAAGCGCTGCCGGGGGATCAGTCGTCCGTTGCACAGAATGCTGCATCGTGGCAGGGCCACGAGGGAATTTCATGCACGTTCATGTGGCCCGCTGTTTTCGGACTCCTTGGCGAAGAGTATGCGTATCGTTACGGCCTCGATCGTCAATATCTGAATCGTATTTCTGAAATCAATTACACGAATGCAAAATCAAATCCGCTTGCACAAACTCGTTCATGGAAGTTCACCGACCTCAGTTTTACTGATGACGACGTAGCTAACCCCATCATCGAACCCGGAACTCGTCGACAAGATTGTGGTCAAATCACTGACGGCGCAACTGCGGTTGTTCTGGTGTCACAACGTTTCATCGACGCGCAAGCAACTCGACGAAACATTCGTGTCTCGGAAACAGCACAAATTTTGGGTTGGGGTCATCGCAATGCTGGCATCAAGTTCTTAGACAAACTTGAGCGGAGCAAGAACGCCAAGTATGTGTTTCCACACGTGAACGACACCATTAGCGATTCATTGCGTCGTGCAGGAATTACCGATGTGTTTCAACTAGACGGTATTGAAACTCATGACTGTTTCACTACAACTGAATACATGGCCATTGACCACTTCGGAATCACGGCTCCTGGTGAATCTTGGAAAGCAATTGAAGACGGCACTATTGAGCGCGACGGAAAACTGCCAATTAACCCAAGCGGTGGCCTTATTGGTGGTGGACACCCCGTTGGCGCCACCGGTGCCCGCATGCTGTTCGACGCAACCAAGCAAGTCACCGGAACTGCAGGCGACATTCAAGTTGATGGAGCAAAGACCTTCGCAACTCTGAACATTGGTGGCTCGTTATCAACGGTTGCAAGCTTCGTCGTTGGAGTTCGTGACTGAGATGGCAACCAAGAAGGGTGGTCCGCGCTCAAAAGCGGTGTGGGAAGAGTCGTCGCCCTACTCGCGAATTTCATTGAGTCGGTATACGCCAAATGTTGGAGTGGTCATCGACAACATCGATCTTGCAAACATTGATGATGAGACAACGAAAGAAATTCGTCGTGCATTGGCTGAACATTGCGTGGTGTTCTTTCGAGATCAGAATCTCAGCGTTGAACAACACATTGAGTTCGGTCGTCGCTTTGGCGAACTAGATGTGCACCCCGCCGCGGCAAACGCAACGGGACATCAAGAAATCTTGGTCGTCTCTGCCGACGAGAATTCAGAGAGAGCAAATGGGGAAGCGTGGCACTCCGATGTGTCGTGTCAGCCGCAACCACCCATGGGAAGCATCTTGTACATTCACGATGTTCCACCGAGTGGTGGCGACACCATGTTCTCGAACATGTATGCCGCCTATGACGCTCTCAGCGACAAGATGAAGGAATACCTGGACGGACTTGTTGCTGTACATGACGGCGAGCATGTGTATCGCGGTCTGTACACCGGGGTAGCCGATAAGCCTTCCTACCCGCGGTCAAAGCATCCCGTGGTGCGTACTCATCCGGAAACGGGCAAGAAGTGTTTGTTCGTGAATCGTTCATTCACCACGCACATTGTTGGTGTACCTCGCGACGAGAGTGATGCCATTCTGCATTTCTTGTACCAACACATGGAACATCCAAACTTCCAGTGTCGGTTTCAGTGGGAACCAAACTCCATTGCGTTCTGGGACAACCGGTGCGCACAGCACCGCGCCATTTGGGACTACTGGCCACATCGGCGTTATGGCCACCGCGTCACAGTGAAGGGCGACACTCCGTACTGACAATTGCTTGGCGCTATCCGTCAGTGCCGTTGTATGGGATTCTTCCGCCAGTCACACAACACGCCCGCCGTTCCAGAGGGGAAGGCATCGTCGTCTCAGCCAACCAAGCCGGTTGTCACCATCAATATGGGCGGGGTTCGTGCCGAGCTTGGTGCTGGTGACCATCTGTCGGGACGCCGCGAAGTGGCTGGAGTTGACGTGGTCTTTGCTTTTGACACCACAGGGAGCATGAGCGGGTTCATTGATGGGCTGGTGTCTGCAATGTCATCGTTTGTTGACGTGTTGCAAGAACGAGGCCTCGATTGGAGAACCACCTGTGTTCCGTTCGGTGATTTACTCATTCCCGGCGACAAGGTTGTAAGCACTGTGCCATGGGCAACGAGCGTTGGTGCTGCTCGCTCTCAACTTCAATCCATGCCCCGATTCAACGGCGGTGGAAACTTCGGTGAATCTTCGTATGAAGCCGTCGCCGTCGCGCTGAGAAAGAAGTTTCGGCACAACTCAATAAAGATCGTGATTCTGATCACCGACGACGAGCCACATCAGCACAAGTACTCGACGGCCCAAATCATTACCCAACTGAAAGAAGCAGACGCGCTGTGCTTTTCAGTAAGTCATGCCTCACAGACGTACATAAAACTGGTGAATGAAACCGGCGGGACGCTTATTCCCATCGGATCTTCAGTGAATATGTCTGCAATCATCGATGCTTTCTTGCGCCTTGCAGATGATTTGGCGCAGCGAAGCAAGAAGATTCATGAGCTCGCTAACGGCTCGCCCCAAAGACTGCTGGAGATTGAGCGACAATGACGCAGGCATGCGACGTTGACAAGTTCTATGAGGTGTTGGGTGTAGTTCCATCTGCTTCACCAGAGCAAATTCGTTCTGCGTATCGAACGGAATCAAAGAAATGGCATCCAGATGTCAATTCTGATTCGGCGGCCACTGCTCGCATGGCTCTCATCAACGAAGCGTTCTTTGTGCTGAGTGATCCTGTTCGACGTTTCGAATACGATCGAAAACAACCACCTATGCCGGTGATTTCATGTTCCACATACGATGCATCACTTGGGCGAACAACAAAGAAGATTGCCGTTACCGTGACGTCAAACAGGACGATTGGCAACATTGATTTCCCAACTCCATACGGAGTCGGGTGGACTGCCACTGTGCAAGTCATTGACGCGACATCTTTTGTCATTGAAGTGACAAAGGAAAAGTCAGGTGCCGTGGGCGTTTCCTATTTGGATTTTTCAGTTGATGGATGCAAGCAGTCCATTCGGATTGACGTTGTTGGCGCGAAGGCTCGGAAGGCAGTGGCCGCTAAGCCAGGCGCTTTGGGCACAGTTCTCGCTGGCATGAATTCATTTGCGGGACTGTTTCTTGTTGTGACCTGCTTTGGCGGTATCGGATTATTCGTGGGCCTCTCTGGCAGTCAATCAATCAACTTGTGGTCACAGATGCAAGTTCGCGACTCGCAGACATCTCTCCAAATGTTGAAACTTCTGGGGTATGTCGTTGCTCTGTGTGTCCTATACCTATTCAACGTGCATGTGGTCACCGGACATTGGTCGCTGAATCGACAACTGCGTCAGACTTTGGCAATTGCGTCGTATGTGGTCTGCCTGAATGCGGTGTGGCCAATAGGTCTGTCGTGGCTTCTTCTGGTGCTAGTTGTTATCTGGGCATTGCGAACTTGGGTACGGTTGTAACTATGGGCGAGAACGCGGGTTGGACTATCGACGACAGGGCCCTCTTAGAAATCTCTTCAGTTCCCTTTGAACAATTGTTGTCACGTGCAACGGAGAAAGACCTGCTGGCAATCAACCATCTCTATCGCGTCTACACGAAATCAATCTTGAAGCGAAAAGCGATGAGGGCATGCTCACACCTCTCTCACATGGGAAACAAGTGCCAAAGCACAGAGTCCGATATTGAACATGCCTATGACGCGGCGTTACAGCACGGCATAGAGAGAGTTTTTGGTTATAGATCAAAGAGCGATCAGACCGACTTGTCCATTTCACTCAAGGATCAATTTGACGCGAAAGATCTAGCCAATCTTCAATCTCAACGCTCATCTGTCTTGAATCAGATCAACAAAGAGTTGAGTGACAAAAAGAATACGTCCAGATATTCGTCTGTTGAGTTGTGGGGAATGCTCGTATCTCAATTTCTTAAGACCGGATTTGTTGATGAGTCCCGCCGCAAGTGGAACATGTCGAGGGGGCTGGTTGCACGAATTGACCAGTCCGCCTATTTCTTCAAAAAGTCATCTAGCGCAGCAGTAAATTCTGAGTTCACAGAGTTCTTCAATAGGTTTTGTGAAAATTGGACGTCAACGACTCGCGCAGTTGAAGTTGCGGTGACAGAGGGGCGGGGTACACCCGAAGCAGTGGCCCTCATGAAACTTCTGTCGATCATCGCATGTGATTTTTTGGATCCGCGCGATCTCTTAAAGTTTCTTCGCGTTCTCTACTGGGATGCGTGCGAGAACACTTTGCAGGATCGGCATCCCGTCGATACTGAACGGCTGTATCGATCTCTGTGCACCTTTGACTTTCTCCCCGCCATTGGCCGTGAGGAAGTGCCTCACGAGTCAACGGGGTATCTGGCAACTGTTGTTGAAGCGTGTCTTGCACGGTCGTACCCAGAAGGAACACCAGAGGACAAACAAGCCATTTCAAATAACTTGAGACGAGCGCGGGACGCCTCCCGAATTTTGTCGAACCTCTCATGGACCGATAGCGAGTACCTGTTCGATAAACAGGGCGAGATGGATTATGTCGACACTGGTGACGACAGCGAGGTGACGTACTGATCATGAGTGATGAACTTGGCAATCACTCGGGTCTGTATTTCCCGCCGCGAGTGGTTGACGCAAATGGGCGCCGTGTTCGACCAGGATGCGTTGTGACAACTCAATTCGATGCGCTCACGGTTGAAGCGCAAGTGCAGGGATGGTCAGAAGAGGGGCTTATCCTTCTTTCACTTGACCGCCTGCACGAAGATTCACCGCTTCTGTTCGTGGCGCATCCATCAGTGGTGGAAAAAATAGATGCCGAACCCGACGAAGCCATCCTCTCTGATGATTTTTTTGTCGAGGTGGGCGGTCCATCCTCTGTGCTCATTGTGAGTGTGGGTACAAGAGATCTCATCTTGCGTCGGGGTGCCGATGGCAAGCGTCAAGATTGCATTTTGCCGGATGTCTTCGATTTTGTTTTCACCGATGCGTCCTCCACACACTCACGAGTCGGTATTCGTGAGTGGTCCTCTGCAGTCAAGTCAGCACTTCTTGCTATGAGCGAGGAAGAACGACACAACGTCATTCGGCGCGAGCTCCATGCCCCCATCTTGCAGCGCGTTATTCAAGAATCAGTGTTGCCAAGGACGCTCGAGCGAGTTGTTTTGGTTGCGACCGATCAACGAGTTCCACACCCGCAAGACACTGTGCACACTGCGGAAATTCTCAAGATGTGGCTTGAAGCCAACCATCACGTCGTAGGCATTGGAGTGCCTCAAATGGAACGTCGCTGGTTCAAAGAGGTTCTTATTGAGAGCGTCACAGCACTTCCACACGTGGTGGAATCTGTTGCGCATTTCTGCCAACTACGAATGGGTGCTTGGGCCGCAGGTGCTGACCGTCTCGTGGTTGTGCATGGCGGTGGTACTCCGGCCATGAAGATGGGGGTCCTGGTGGCGGCGTCACAATCCCGGCGACACATCGTGAGACACGTGCAAGTGCCCGCCCCCAACC
>Ga0214168_1000687_pt1 | contig 13629 bp, 16 predicted proteins | sample LakMenepilimnion_FD_153002 | JGI IMG/M metagenome (GOLD analysis project Ga0214168, IMG submission 153002) | Freshwater microbial communities from Lake Mendota, WI - Practice 29OCT2010 epilimnion v4 | ecosystem: Environmental > Aquatic > Freshwater > Lake > Epilimnion/Euphotic zone | place: Lake...
GAATCAACTAAAAAACTTCAATCTGGATTAAGTGGATTTGAGGATATTGATAAGTTAATTAAAGCAGGTAAAATACTTAATGCTGCTGATATAGATAAAATAAACAATAAAGCTAAACAAGTAACTAAGCAGACTGAAAATGAAATATCTGCTAATGAAACTAGAATTAAAGCAGTTAATGAACAACTTAAAAACTACAATGCACTAGATGAGAAACAACGTGAACAAGCTAGTGATGAAGAAAAAGCATTAGCTAATCATCGTACAATATTAGAAACTGCTAATGATAAATTGAAAGATGTATTAAGTAAGAAAAAAGAGATAGATAAGGCGCGAATAGAATATCAAACTCAACAGAACATATTACTTAAGAGAGTATTAGATAATAATCTGGAAATAGAAAAAGGTAGCACTACTATAGAAGGTGATCAAGGAGCTAACGCACTTCAAACTAGAATGAAGAAGGGACTTAGATTGGCGCAAACTGATCTAGAACAATATCGTCGTCAAGTTAAAGCAACATTAGATGGAACTGGTGAATATCTTGATGCTAATAATAAGAAGGTTAAAATTGACGTAACTGATATGACTGATTACGTTAATAAATTTGACACTAATGTTAATGGAGTTATTAGTAGTATTGATCAGTTATATCAAGTTAATGGTACTAGTGCAACTGAAGCAGCTAAAACACTTAAAGCTGTATTAGATACTAATAAACAAGAGATGAATATAACTGATTATATTAATGGAATTAACCAAGCTATAGGTTACATGAGAGATGGAAGTAAAGTAACAATAGACTTACTTAACTTAGAAGGTGAAACTCGACGGGCTATGTTAGATAGTGGAGTTACATCAACTAGAGAAACAAATGCTGCGATACGTAAGTTAAATGCAGCTAAGTTAGAAGAGGAAATTAATAATCAGAAACAACTAATTGAATTTACTAAAGCTACATCTGGTGCAGATCAGAAGAAGTTAGATGCTGCTAAGTTAAAGTTACTTGAACAACAACTAGCTGCACAACAACGTGATAATCTTAAAGCTGAATTAGATGAAAGATTTAAACAACAACAAGTAGCATTAGATAGAGAACAAGAGTTAATTAAGTTAGATAAAGCTAAACGTCTTATTAGTGAAGAAGAATATAACAATAAGATAGCTGAGGATACTAAACGTAACTTAGATTTAAAACGTAAACAACTACTACAGGAACTAGAGTTAAATAAAAATGATTTAGAGAAAACTAAGTCTATTAATAATCAATTACTAGGAATTGATGTACAACAACAAGAGTTAATAACATCTAATTTAGAACGTGCAATTAATGTACGATCTAAAAAACGTGAATTAGAGTTAACTAGAGAACAAGCTTTAGTTGTTTTGAATAGAAGTAAGTTCTTAACTACTGAAGAACAATCTATCAAAGATATAGATGTGGTAAGAAAAAAGGAGATATTAAATAAACAACTATCTCTTAATGAACAACTTAAGTTAGTTGAACATGATAAAACTAAACAGACGGAAATACAGAATCAATTACTTAATCTACAGTTAGATTATCAGAAGATAATAACTGATAATTTAGAACGTGAGTTTACTAAACGTAGTAAACTCATTGAAAATGCCGCGAATAGAACTAAGTTAGTTTACCGTGAATTAACTAACACCATTGATAATAATGTAGCATCACTTAACGAAGAGAATAAGATAATAGATAGTCGTAATAAGTTAACATCATCTACACTTGAAAATGAAAGTGCGCGATTAACTAACTCACTTAAAGTAACTAACGATATTGAGAAACGTGCTGCTATTGAAACTAAGATAGCTCAACTGCGCGAATCTAATCGTGTAGTTACAGATGCTACTGAACAACGTAGTTTAATTAATCAACAGAAGTTAATTGAATTATCATTGCAGAAACAACAAATAGAGTTAGATAGTCGGCGCAATGATGCTAATAATAACAGTAAGTTAATACAACTTGAGTTAGAGAAAGCTATTAAACAGAAGAGAAATAAAGAAGATATAGATGCAATTAAAATTAGATTAGATGCTAATAAACAAGAACAATTAGCTATCACTAAACAGAATGAGTTACTAGATGTAACTAAACGTAATCAAAGTGAGATTAATAGTAATGCAAGTAGAGAACTAGAGATTAGACAACGTATAGGTAGAGAAGGTGGATTGCTCGATCTAGAGATAACTAAACAAAATGAGAAAATAGCTAGGTATGAGAAGATTGCACAACTGGCAAATCTAGAAGCTACAATTGCAGAAACTAATGCTAATAAAATGCAATTAGCTGGTGATCTACAAATTAAAAATTACCAAATGCGATTAGACCTTCTTAATAAACAAGCTGAATTAGAACAACAGCATCAAGATAATACACAACGTATGTTTAAGATGGCTGAGGGATTAGCAGTAAGTGATTATCAGAAACGTAAGTTAGCAGAACAAGCTGCTAAACAAGAGTTACTTAACCTTAATAAGAAACATCAAATAGAACGTGATATATTAGCTATTCAAATTAAGATGAATGAACTAGCTCTAATTAAAAGTGAGTTAGATCAAAAGAGTGCCGAAAAGAAATTAGCAGCAGAACTTAAAGTACAAGAAGCTGAAACAGCTAAAGTATTAAAGAGTAGAACTGCAACTGATGAAGAGAAGAAAGGATCATTAGCAACATTAGATGCTAAGAAGTTTGCATATCAAGCTAAGTTAGAAGAACGTCCTATATTAGAACAGCAAGCAGAATTAAATAGATATACTAATACTATTCAAAAGGCTGCATTAGATAATAAACAACGTAATGAAACTCAAGATAAGACCGTTGCAGTTGCTAAATCTACATTTACTACTGCTGATGATCGTGCCATTTATCGGGCATTAATGAATAATCTAAGAGGAGATAGACGTGAGTTAGATAACACTCGTATTAATTTCAGTCAGGAGAAGTTATCCAACTTATTTTCTTACCCTAATAGTAATGTCAACTTAGAAAGACCTAACTTTGATTCAAATAGTGGTAAGTCTAAATCAAGTAATAGTAAGTTAAATAAAGATGTAGTTATTAACTTTAATCCAACTACTAATATTGAAGTTAAAGGAAATGCTGATGTTAAGGAGTTCTCTAAACAACTTAATAGTGAAAGTGATAAGTGGATTAAGGGACTTCATGAAACACTTCGTAGAGTTAATACTGAATTAGGTAACTAACGTAGCCACTGATATAATAAGTGTAATTAATAAGTGATTAAATATGTTTATTTTAAATGATGTTGATTTAAGTAACTATGGTAGAGGTAGAGATCGTATCAAACGTAAAAGTAGAGGTAACTTATTACGTAATGCTGCAATTGGAGTTGGTGGATTAGCAGTTGCAGGAGGATTAGGTTATTTAGCATTAAAAGGTAAAGGTAAATCAGTAACTCAACCTCCAGTAACTACAGTTAGTAAACCGTCTGTTATTGATAAACGTAAAATCAATAGTGATTTAGTAGCTAAAAGAAGAGAACTATTAAATAAAGAGATATCTAATATACCTAATGATAATAAAAAGTATGAAAGTATAAATACACCAGATACATTAAGTATGACTAATCAAGAATATAATATGGTTTCTAAAAAAAGTGAACCCTCTGATATTAGTGAAAGAGGTACTAAAATGCGAGACTATATTAGAGAAAGAGTAAGAAAACAAAAGAGAGATATGTTTAAACCAACTATTATTAAAACTGTTAAAAAGTTAAAAGATAGTGGTATATATTTTAAATCTGGATTAAACTTAAATAACTTTTAATTTGACAACGTAAGAAAAATAGGATAACTAATCATGTATCAATTTAGTATTTCAATTCCTCTAATTAAATGTTACGTTCGCAATGAATATCTATTTAACTTAGAATCTGGTTATGGTGAATTTACTCCAGTTGTTGTGTTCGGGTTAACTAGTTTAACTGGACGTGCAATTGGATTTCACATAATGACTAATGGTGGCGCACAAATAGCACGAGTTCCAATTAGTGCATTAGTTAGTAGAGTTGATGCAAATAACTTAAATCTTGATTGGTTACAATTATGGGATTGTTTCAGTTATCAAACTCAAGTTGTTTCTTACGATTATCTGAAGGAAATGAAATGTAAGGTTCTACTTAAAGATAAGAACTGGTATCAAGGTGAATATGTATTTACTATTGATTGGATAGGTGGTGATTGGGCAGAAGAAGCTAGTGATTATAAATGTGGACATCTAATTAAATTAGATAATGGATGTTATGCAATTCAACCTAATAATCGTATCTATTGGTTAGGTGATCCATCATTCATAACAGAACCATTAACTGAGTTTCCTGGTTATAAGATTAATACTCATAATTGGAAGTGCGAGAATCAAGATAAATGGGTAACTGAGAATACAGATAATTATTTTTATCATATTGACAAAGTTGAAGAATAGAGTTATAGTAACTAATGTTAGACGTAGGTACTCCTTGATATACTAGCAGAATATCCGACCCTACGTTATGATATTACTAGGAGTTAATTACTAACTCAAAGAGTTATCAAGTTATCATAACTGTTAGTCGGTGAAACATTAAGGATAACTCTCCAACCAAGCCTGGGCTAATGGTAAGCCGCCTCTTTTGGGAAGAGGACATCATGAAAGTTCAATTCTTTCGGTTTGGATTGTTTGTGACATATATTGCCTCCTAACTCAAGTATTAGCGTACTTGAGTTTTTTATTATCCTTGTCATTTTGAAATAAAGGTACTATACTTTAAACAGTAGTCACAAGGTTAATAATATGAGTGAGATAACTTACGCACAATCTTATATTGGTGAAGATGATATTGAATTGTATGTAACTAACGATGGTAAAGTTACAGGAGTTAGTCTATCAGGACTTGCTAAATTATGTGGTGTAACTAGAAAAGCAATAAGTCAAGTTACTAACAGCTTAACAGCACCCGGAACGAATACATACCCGAAATCGCTAGAACCCTTAGCTGGTAAGGTTTTTAACCCGGAAGTAACTGGAGAACGAGGTGCAAAAATAGTAATGGAAGATGTTGCAATTAGAATAGTTGAGTATTACGCTTATGAATCTAGAGTTAAAACAGATGTAGCTAAAACTAATTTTCGTTTGTTAGCACAGAAAGGTTTAAATGCTTATATTAAAGAACTTACACCAACTGATAATGTAACATCAGTTAACTTAAATGACATTCAGAATACATTAACTCAACTTCTATTAAAGGTAGATGAGAATAATAAACAACTACTTGAGAATCAACAGATAGTAGTTGAATATAAACAACTTAGAAATACAACAGTTACTATTATTCCAGGAGTAGATAAATTATTAAACGATTATTTAGAATTAGATAGTGATTTAACATTAACATCTAGTGATAGAATACCTTTAACTAAATGGTTAGAAGTTGAGAAAGGTTGTACATTAGATAGAAAAACACTACATAAGTTAGCTCACTTAGTTAGTGGTGCTTATAAGTCAACCACAAATAAAGAACCAGTTAGAGGTACATTTGTTAAACGTATTGTTAATGGTAAGAAAAAAGTACAAGCTAATACTTGTTTATATTCGTCAGATGAATTTCCAATATTAGAGATGGCATTTAATAATTTAATGGGGGTTTAAGTTATGAATAATCAATTAGTTAAGTTAAGTAAAAAAAATAATATAGTAGCGGCATTTATTGAACATTACAAATTAGGATTAATAGATTACAATGTAATGCTAAAACAACTAACGTTAACTTTATGGGAAGTTACAAACACATTAATTGATGAATTTAAGTTACGTAAAGTAATTGATCCAATTCAATTAGTTAAATTAGATGATGTTCAAATTGAGTTAGAATACCTCTACTTAATTAACTACATTCAACCTCATTTAGAATGTTTAGCTATCTATATGAAATCACATGAGGTAGAAGTAAACACAATTAAAAGTTATATTATTAATAACGATAACTTAAATGAAGTTAATATTGATGATATAACTATGTTAAATAACTTACTATTTTAAACAACATGATTAACAACAAATTAACTGGTACTTTAGTTACAGATAAACTAGTACCTCTATATGATAAAGATAACAAGTTAATAGGTTACTTTAATAATCCATTAGCAGATCCTAAGTTAGTTAAAGAAGTATTTAAATAGATAAAATAAATCCACTAGCAATTAAGTTAGTGGATTTATTAGTATGTTATTTATCTCGTCTGTTAAGCTTCGCCATTAACAATAGATAAACTAATCTAGATATGCCATTATATCTCATACGTAACTAACTCTAACTATCTCACAGTTAACATATCTACTTTTAATTACATTACCAGCTAACTGATGATTACACTTCTCACGATTAACAGTTACATTAACTAACTCATTAGCACCAATACACCAATGTCCATCTGATTTAAGATAGTTAAATTTAACATCATATTGTTCAATCATTGCAAGTGCTTCTCTATTAAATAAACAAACTTAATTAACGTAGCTGCTAATTCTAATAATGTATTAGCATTAACTCTATCACCATTATCATCTAAATCATTACTACAATCAGTAACTTCTTTAATAACGTAAGAAAATAGAGTAGCTAGTTTAGTGAGACATTCATTACTATCACTACAACAACTGATAATATCAACGTTAGATAACTCAGTTGTATTACAACTAATAGTAGCATTACCTCCAAATGCTACTATAACTTCAGCAATAACATCAACATAACTATCTAACTCACTTTGAATATCATCTAACATACTATGAACTGCTTTAAAGTTCATACCTTTAATGTTCCAATGACTTATTCTAGTTAAGTTACGTAAATCAAACAGTAGATTAAGTAACTCACTTAACTTAGTTACAGAATGGGTGCGGATCTCAGGACTAATTAATAAACTAGTTACATTAGGAGTATTAGTAACTGTAGTTGCTGCAAATGTAGATAATCTTCTGTTAGCTAATGCTTCTTTAATCTTATTCATCTATTGTCACCACTACCTTTTAATGTGTTGTTTACATCACGTTTAGTTAACTTAGCTACGTTAATCTCAATTAACTCTTCTGTAGTTAAATTAAGTGTAGTTAGTTGAGCAATTATAAAGTCATGATAACTAATCAATATAAATACACAATCAGTTATAACTACGTCACCTCTATATAACCTCTTGAGAAATCCCGCTAATTGCATTGATAATTGACTTATAGTTAACTCAGTATCAAACTTATTAGATAATGCTAATAGCGGAAATCCTACTTTATTTAATGCTAATACTAAATAAGCTAGTAAATCACCTAACTCTTTTTTCTTACCTTCAACAGTATCTGCTAAATTGTATTCATTAAGTTCTTCTATTAATCCTGCAATATAAACAGTCAATTTGCTTCGCTCATCTGCAATTGCATATTTATCGCTAAAGTTAATTAACCAAGTTGAGTATTCATTTAAGTTCATATAATTTCACTAATAAGTCCTAATTCTACTGCTTGTTGTGCAGTTAAATAAGTATCCTTCAACATCATATCACTAGTTAATTTAGTGTCTTTATAACACTCCATACAATATGACTCTAATTTATCCCACCAATCAATTACATTCTTAGTTCCAGTTAAATCATGATTAATACTACCTCTTAATTCATGTACCATAAATGTTGTATAACTACTACACTTACTAGTAGCTGCACATAATAATAATGTACCACCACTAGCTACATAACCTTCTGCAATAATAGTTATATTAAGTGAACTACGTTTAATAACTTCATACATCTTAAGTGAACTAGTTACACATCCACCATAACAATCTAGATAAATAGTAATTGATTTATCAGCAGATGATTTTAAATTAGATTCTAATTCACGCAATAGATAAACAAACTTAGTTGATGATAAGTTATTAATGTTTCCAGTAAAATATAAATCAGTACCTTTATAGAAGCATTCAAATTCGGACATTATCTACCTCATTTATTAACTTAGTTAACTTATCTTCAATAATAACTACACTATCATCATCATCTACACATCTCATCTACACTAAACCATTCTAATTCTATTACTTGTTTCTTACTCATACTTGTTACACTTGTAATTGACGGAGTTATACACTTTAATTAACATGACTTGCGAATTATCAACAACTAGTTTAATCAAGAATCTATATATAGAATGTCAAACACCTATATTAGATCAATTCAGCATAACTAATAGAGCTACATTTAGTGGTGTTAGTTATTTAGTTATTCCAGTTATATCATCTAATTATACTAGATTATTAACCGAACGATCAGAATTAGTAGATACATTAAATACCGCATTTATTAGACCTAAACCTGTGCGAGTTGGATTTACTGTACGTATAGTTAACAATGATTGGAATGTACATCGTTGTCTAGAGTTTCTAGCTATTAGTAGTGTTACTAGTAGTTACAATAACTATATTCCAGTAACTGTAATTGATTATGTGCGACCTGAAGTAACTGATGCTACTGCTACAGTTCGTAAAGGTATGCTAACTTTATCTGCTGGTAATGGTAGAACTGGTAACTATACTGAAGATTATGAGATTACATTTAATGAAATAACTAAACGAGTGATAATGTAAAGGACAAAGTCAACATTATGTTTATTCTTACTAATACAGATTTACCGGAATTAGCAACTACATACTATAACAGTTGTATTAATAGCATTCTTAAACAATCAACTAGTTTAACTAATAGTGGTTTAATATCGAAGCTATTTAGTAATGTAACTACAACTATTACAACTGTAACTGCGGGAATTAATGGAACATACGAATTAACTACTGATACATTACCTGATTTAATAACAACTACAAATGGAACATTCACATTAGCTAAGGATATTAATAACCCTGTTAATGGTGAGTTTATTTACATTAATAATAAAGTAGTTATTTATAGTGCAGTTAATTTAATTAATGTAACTGTATTTAGTTCACCAATAGTTAATTCACTTAGAATACCTACTATAAATGGATTAGCAGGATTGCCAGTTCTATCTAACATAACTATTAGTGAATCATTTCAAGATCATCCAACTGCATCTATTAGTTTAGTTACTAGCGTTAATTACATTGCTCAAGTTAGAAGTCTATTTAGAGTAAGTAGTTTATTTAATCTCAGTAAATATCAGTTTGTAGTTAATAGTTATAATGAAGAGTTATCTAGTGATGATGATATATTAAGAGTTAATATTAACCTACGTGGTAAATGGGATAACTATGTTAATTATCCAATAGCACTTAATAATACAACTGATATTAACAATAACTTTCAAGATCCAGAATGTTCAATTGATGCAACTGAAATAGCTAAAACTAAGAAGTACGTAACTATTAATGAAGTTGCTGCTAAAAGTGGAGCTAGGATAACTGGCATTGAAGGAACTGTAATTGTAGATAAATCAGATAATAATGCAACTGTAACATTAGGTAGTTTAATTAATGAATACCTTGATATTAATTCTGCATTTGTTGATTACAATAAACCTGATGTAATAGTATGTAGAAAACTTAATGCTGTTACTAGTTGGACATATAATAGTGATAAGATATTAAGTAACTTTAATACTACTATTAATCGTAATTTACCATTACCAATTAACGGTAGTTACGGATCAATCAATAACAACATCAGTTACACATCGTTAGTTCCAACAACTATAACTAATCGTGTAACATCACTAACTGCTGAAAATACATCTATCATTCCATATCCAACTATCTACAATTACACAACTCCTGATAACTTTAATGACGCTGGTAATATAGTTATTGAGGAAGCAACTAAGGATATTCAATCTAAGTTTGAAAATCGTAAACCAGTTAAACGTACTTATATTAAAGGTGATTTAGATGCAGCAACTTGTCCATCTAACATAACTAGACTTAAAACACTTGATCTTAATCATGATAAGAGTGGTGTAACTAAAACTATCATAGATATAACTGAAGAAGATAATAATCCAATAAGTGAAGTTACGCGACGTTATGGATTTGCATATACAGCATGGGATATAACATTAATTAGTGGTGAAAGTATTGAATTAGATAGTGCTGCTACTAATTGGTGGACACTAATTGAAGAAACTAAAACTACATATAACTATGATAATAAAACTGGATATCTACTTGGTTATGATTTAACTGGACGTAAACTAATTCGCGCCAATATAGAAGGTGATGATAGATATACTCAAGAATATCAACTTGCAGTTAACGATGGTGAAACTCCATCTAGTGCCGATACTGCAACTTATAACACTTATCAATTTAAGTTTGTTCGTGTTACAGGAGCTAAGAGATATCAATTAGCTCAACATAGAGATTACTATAAACAATTTGGACAACAATCTAAGTTTATTAAACAATGCAATAAAGACGGTTCTAGTAGTTATGTAGCAGATCCAACTTATATTGAACCTATGTTTGTAATAGCTGAAGCAGAACAATATAGTTGTTTCTTAAGTGTTGATAATCCACTTAATTTAGAACGCAGTCAAAGTTATCCAGTTGAACCACCATTAACTAGTGGTCAGGAGACATATAATAGAACATTCCTTAAAATACTATCATCTAAGAATAGTGCTAAACAACAGAACTTCCGTAGTGACTATCAAGGTGAAGACACTTATATCTCATATACAAGTAACTTTACATCACAAGATCCTGGATTTCGTGCAGTTACTGAAGAAACAAGTAGTTCAACTAATACAGGAATACCACCTGTACATACTCGTAAACCACCTAAATATGAATTAATTGAACCTAAGAAAGAAGAAGATAAAGTTACTAATAATTATAGATATGTTTATTGGACAACCCCTTATACTGGTGGTTATCCTAGAACTGGTAGTTATAACTTCGATAAAGCTAAGAATATAAATGAAGTAACTGCTGCTGTTAATAATCAACTTAGAATAGATGACATTAGGAACACATTAACATCAACTATGACTGTTCCATATAACGGTAGTATTACAACTGGAGATAAAGTAACTGTTATATTTAATGGTTTACAATGTCGAAGACGAGTAGTTAGTATAACTCATTCTATAGAACAAGAGGTTACTAATACTGGAGTTATTACTACAGCAGTTACTAACTTAACTATGGGTATTGATAGAGATATTAGTGTTAGTAGTAAAAAAGAAAAGATAGTTAAACCCGTTAAACCAACACCTAAAACCCCATCTGATGTTTATGCTGAAGGATTTAAATTAGGTTCATTATTACCAAATACACTAGGACGTGGATCATGAACGACTATATGAAGTTACTAGAAGATGAGTTAAGAAGACTAGTTAAGAATAAGGTTACAGTTAATGTAGTTAATAGTAATTATGTTATTGATGTTAGAGGTAAACAAATAACTGTACCTCTAACAAATACAACAACCGTAAGAAAAAATAGTATTAAGAGTAAGTAGCGTCCTCGTATTTAAACCTACTATAATAACGTTCCTCTACTATATGTTTCTCACTATTTAATACACCATGTAATTTAATATTTCCCTCTTTAATTTGTTGATCTAATGCTAATTTAAGTAAAACTAAATCTATGTTATGTTTAGTAACTAGTTCATCTAAGGTATAACCTTTAGGTAAACTAGCTTCTTTTAACTGTAATTTAAATAGATCAAGTAATACTGGTTGCACATAATCACTATGGCGTAATAAATAGGCGCGATTAATTGATTGTTCTATTTCTAATTTAAGCGTCTCTTCTTTTTTCTTACATTCATAAAGTTCATTTAATTGAGTTAAATAAACTGGTTTATTATCAACTAATGTTAGTTGAAGTAGTTCATTGATTGCTTTATCTAGGTTATTCATAGTGCGTTAAGTATGTCAAGGTAACTAACAAGTTTAATATCAGTAATAACATCTGGTAGATCACAGAATCTCACATTTAAATAATCTTCAACTAATCCATAATAACGTACTGTATTATAACCATTAGCTTTTAAATAAATACCAATATTGTGTAGTGTAGCTGTTCTATCAGGTGATCCTTCTAATGGTGGTAATTTACCATTTAAAACATTATTAATAACGTCGCTAACTTGTTGTTTAGTTATCATAGTTTATCTAATATGTCAAGGTAACTAAGTTGTGGTAATTCTTTAACAGCAGATAGATTTATTATTTCTACATTACAAGTTTTCTCTAACCAAGCTATTGTAGTCATATTAAATGGGTTAGCTATAGCGGACATTTGATTATAAGTACGTCCACTTAATCTAATTGATGTAGGTCTATTACCACTTTCTTTATAAGAACATCGAATTAAATTGCGGATATATGATTGAGCTTCTTGTAAGTTCATATATTATAATTACTCATATACACTATTTTCTTACTCATGACAACAACCTATAGTTCGGGTAAATTACAACTTACATTTAATTCAGGTAATGTATCTGTAGTTAATGGTTCAGGTAACTTAGGAGTTACAGGAACTTACTATATCTCTATTCAAGGTCGGAATCTAATTGGACTTAATCTGAATAGTACATTAGTTCCAGTTACTTTAACTACAACATCTACATTAACTATAACATTACCATCATTAGCTAGTGGTGAAACTTGGTCTGACATAGTTATATCAGCATCAACTACTAATAACGTATCTACCTTAACTCAAGTAATGGTAGTTAATAGTGCTGATTTTAATTCGCCAGTTATATTAACTAGTGTTGAGTTGTTCAAGCTAACTACACTTGCTCGTACTGTAGCTAACTCTGCTGCATTACCAGCAACACCAATTCAGGGACTTATAAGATACATAACTAACCTCAACTACTACTATGAATACGATGAATACAGTACAGCAACTGTAGATAACTTAACTGTATTAACTGCAACTACTGGTAGATGGCTTAGAGTAGGTGCAATTAGTACGTATATAACTGATACTACAGCTACAGATGGATGTGATCAAGATGTTCGCACACCTAATCTAATTGTTAATGCACCATCATATACTTGTGATGGTAGTAAAGGTGATGGAGTTACCTTCTGGTTACGTAATGAATTTAGCACTATTATTTCAAGTGGAACTAGAATTAGTTGTACTGTGCGATTATTTGAGGAAGATAAATCTCAATTGTTCGATAGTCTCCTAATACTAGAACTACTTGGTTATGTTAATTTAATAACTGGAGTATTAGATGCTTCAGTTAGTAGTGGTGAAGTAACTTATCAACCTCGTAGTCAATGGTTAACATTACCAGAGGATCTCGACATTGGTTATGCTGCTGTAGTTAGAGTTAGTCCTAAATTCACCATTACTGATTTAGATAACAATGTTCCATATCTAGCTAACTTAACTACATACGTTACATTTGCTCCAACTAGCGGTATCTATACTCCTGGTGTATTCGGCAACTTAATTTACAACGAATATGATAAGTGGCGCATTTATTCTGATGTTGGACTTAGTGTAATTAAGAGTAAGGGTAGTGGAATAGTTAATAATTATGAACTTAATGATATATCCGCCGAAACTATAACAGGGTTAAGTTCTAATACCGCCAACCAGTATATTTTTCT
>Ga0214168_1000689_pt1 | contig 13619 bp, 14 predicted proteins | sample LakMenepilimnion_FD_153002 | JGI IMG/M metagenome (GOLD analysis project Ga0214168, IMG submission 153002) | Freshwater microbial communities from Lake Mendota, WI - Practice 29OCT2010 epilimnion v4 | ecosystem: Environmental > Aquatic > Freshwater > Lake > Epilimnion/Euphotic zone | place: Lake...
TGTTGATGACGATGCGATGACACACTGCACGAACAATGTCGTAGTTCTCTCGAAGCAATGCATCAACAGCGTTGCGGTCACCTCGTTGCGCCCGTTTTACAAGGAGCGCGTCGGTGGTCACTTCGCGGAAGTAAACGACAGGTCGCTGATTTGAGCCTGCCACGGGTTGGTGTTGCTGCACCCCGAGCTTGCTCCAGCTTCGCGGAGATACAACAACACGTGTCGTGCGGGCGACTTCACATCGAAAGTAGCCATGCCGGGCTCGGTGCTGTACGCATCTGCAATTCGCAAGCCCCAGTCATCGAGATTCTTCGGTATCTGGTCTGCAGTGCTGACAAACACGTCTGCGTTGTATGGACCATTCGCAAAGTTTGCTTTCAGCGTGCCGATACCGATACCGGTGAGCTGAACAACGATGCCGACGCCTTCTTTCGAACCGAAGTATTTATTTTGGTAGCAGATGGTGGTCCACTGTGTGGCTGGATTGTTGTCGATCAAGAATCCAACAAGGTTCTCGTTTTCCGCGCGATCATCACCATTCGGGTCATAGCTCGTGACACCGGCGAGATCAACAGGAACAACTTCAATGTTGTCAATGACCGAAGGAGTGGTAGACGACTTCGTGTCTTGCAGGCCTTTCCACAGCATGAAAGACATCACGGCCGCAGTGGCCAAAAGCAAAGCAATAGGGATGTAATTGCGCTTTGTATTGGTCCGACGATGTTCGGGAAGTGCTCGACGAGTGCGTGGTTCGCCACGCGGAGTTTGGTCACGTTGCGGCAGAGGCGCGCGTTGAGGTGTGTTGTCATTTGAAACAACACTGAAGTCGCGCACTGGCTTTGCCGGCATCAACGGATCAAGTGGCGCGGGCCGTGTGCGAGGCGTTGGTGCACCAAGCGATGGTGACAGCCCCTCGACCGGTGTCATCGCATCATGCAAGTTGCGCATTGCTTCGTTCAGAGCGTGAACGACCTCATTGCAGTTGTTGTAGCGATGTTCAGGTCGACGACGCAACATCTTGTGAATGACACTGATGACTGTGCTCGGCACATCTGCGCGTAGTCCGGCCAACGGCGTCGGGTCACGTTCAAGTCGTGCCACTGCCGTTGCTTGATCGTTCTCGCCCTTGAACGGCACGTTGCCTGCAAGGCATTCGTAGAGAACAAGACCGAGTGAATAAATGTCGGCACGTGCATCAAGTGATCGACCTTGCACCTGTTCGGGAGAGAGATACTTCGCTGTGCCCATCATGATGTCAACACGCGTGAGGTCAGTGCCGTCATCATCCGATGCCTTCAATGGCTTGGCGATTCCGAAGTCTGTAAGAAGAACTTCACCGTTCTTCATCACAAGAATGTTTCCTGGCTTGATGTCGCGATGCAGAACGTTTTCGTTGTGTGCTTTCGCAAGTGCGGCAGCAATTGATGTTCCGATATGCACTGTGAGATGTGCACTGATTTGTCCGGGGCCGTTGTGATCGCCAGCGTCATCAAGAAGTTCACGCAATGACTGACCCTTGATCAGTCGCATCACTAATGCAACTTGACCATCGGCTTCTTCAACACAGTCGTACACCGGAACAATGTTTGGATGCGTCAGTTTTGCAAGAGACTTTGCTTCACGACGGAAGCGTTCTGCGACAACAGGATCGTCAGCAACACTCGCGCGTAACAGTTTGACAGCAACTTCACGACCGAGTTGTAGGTCGGTTGCACGCCACACATCAGCCATGCCACCAGAGGCAATACACCCTTCAAGGCGATAGCGACCACCGATGAGGTCGTATGAAGAACGTGAAGCAGCCATGACTGGCTGTTTACGCTAGTTGTGGATAACCCCTTGGCGGAGCGATACCCCTTATGGTTTCACGCGGAAAGCGATACCGATGGTGCCTTGACCAGCGTGAGTTCCGATGACTGCGCCGATGTCACCGATAAAAACTTCACCGGTGTAGACCTCTTTGACCATCGCGACGAATGAGTCGATGTCGGCACACTGAGCATGCAAAATTCCGAGCTGTTCGATCTTCCCGGAGTTCTCTTTCAAGATTCCGATGAGGTGCGCAAGAGCCTTCGACCGCGTGCGCTGCTTGCCTGCCTCGGCAACAAGACCACCGGTGATCTCAATGAGCGGCTTGATCGACAATGCACTGGCAAGCATGGCCTTAGCACCGCCAATGCGACCACCCTTTTTGAGGTTGTCGAGCGTGTCGAGTGCACCAAAGACCCGCATGCGAGGGATGAGGCTGTCGGCGAGGGCCAAGATGTCATCAAGAGAAGCACCCACTTGGGCGCGCTTTGCGCACTCAATGGCAATAAGACCAAGGCCCATGGTCGCTGTGCGACTGTCGACGACGCGAACAGGAATGCCGCCAGCAAAGTCGCGGGCCGCAACTTGAGCAGCCTGAATGGTTCCGGACAAATCAGAGGAAAGGTTCAGAACGACAATCGCTGTTGCACCTTCATCAGCAAGTTTTTGAAACTCAGCATCAAAGTTGCCAGGTGATGGCGCAGCAGTTTCAGGCAAAACAGCAGACGCTGCGCACTTTTTCCAGAACTCATCTGTCGTGATGGTTTCGCGGTCTACGTATTCGTCATCGCCAAATCGGACCTTGAGGGGAACGATGCTGATGAGCAGTTGGTCTGCGAGTTCTTGAGGAAGGTCGCAGGAGGAGTCGGTAACAATTCGAACAGTCATTAGTCCGAAACCGTAGTACCTCGAGCCTTCTGAATTCGGGCGCGACGCCAGTGGGTCCACCACCACAGAAGAACCAGGACCAGCAGAAAGAGGCTTAGGTACTGGCCAAATCCGGCGATGGCGTTCATTCGTGCCGTCACTTGGATGTATGGAACCACTTGAAGATTGCCGTCGGGGGTGGTGACGCGAATAGAGATGGGGAATCGTCCGTTTGTACGAGTTCCGGCCTCGACTTCAACCTCGGTGGTGCCACCAGCGGCCAGTTTGACCTTGCGCACGGGGTCTTGCAGACGCAATTTGGCGCTCGCCATTCGTACGCGAACCGTGAGAGGAACGTCTGAGTTGTTGCGGATCTGAATCCGAATGGCCCCTGATCGACCAGACAGGGTGATGGTGTCAGGTGTGGTCACTGTGACGGAACCGCGAACATCACCTAAGAGTTTGCGAAGACCAGCCACATACGTATCGCCATTGACCACCGTGTTGGAGACGGCAAGAGCAAAGAGGTGAGACCACACTTCACGACGAACGTCAGTTGGGTCGGCCATGGAAGCGGTGGCGTCTAGTTCGTTTCGGGCTGCTGTGATGCCTGCCGCGCGTGCGGCGCCTGTGTTCGGTGTGGAGACTTGGAATCTGATGGACGAAGAGTCGCTCACTGCAACCTGCGCTGGTGCCATGTCTGTAAAGCGCACCCCGGTTGACCCCTGAAGAACTGAAGTTGCAGTCACAAGATTGCTCGTGGCGCTGGGATCACCTGACGAACTCGACAAGAGAAGACGGATAGAAGATGCTGCACGTCCAGCTGCAAGTAGATCATTTCGCGCAACGAGCAATTCTGCCGCAGTGTGAATTGCCGACAACGAACCAGACTTTCGTGTGCCTTCGTTGGTCAAAGTCTGTGCAGCTGCGTCATCGACGGCGATGACCGCAACATTGTTACTGTTCACACCACTGGGACGCATCACGACGTTGGTTGTTCCCGAGACAGAAACATCTTGTTGTGCACGTGGTGTCAGAATGACCGACACAATTCCTGCAGTGCGAAGCAACTGAAGACCAGAAGATGTCAAGTAGTGATCTGCAACATACGTACCACGATGAATCACAACTCGTGGTAACCACTTGTTCAGGGTGTCTTCACCAATGCGTAATTGTTCAATGAAATCCTGACGCATGTTCATCGCGGCGAACATTGATGGGTCAATCGGAACAAACGGTGCAGTTGTGACGGATCGAAGCCGCAATTGTTCCCGTAATGAAAGAAATAATTCTTGATCTGGTGCGTCTACTGAACTGCCCAAAGCCTCAATGATTTCGGGCTGAACTGACACTGTCATTGGGTAGGGCTGATTCTTCAATATCTCAATAAAGCGTGCAACCTTTGCGCGGGTTTCGTCTGTAATTACCGTTGTGCCATCGGGCTGCAAAGAGGGAAACGCTTTGAGTCGCATGAGTGTGCTTGCTTGAACAATCTGTGCAGGATCAGTTGTGCGTTGGACATTGATGAATGTCAGTACTTCTGCAATCGCTTCTCGAGACTGCGAATCACGGACGCGAAGTGTGATGGGGTAAATGCCATCTGCTGCGAGATAAAGAACTTGAGGTGTATCAAAGCGAGAAGAAATAGGAACCGTGAATTGCACACTGCTATTGATGCGACGGACTTGTCTTGAAACAAGAGTGAGTGCATCAATCACACCTGGGCGTGCTTCACCAGCAGCGATTGATTGAAACGATGTCCGCGATGCAACACGACGGTGAAGTTCAATCTCAACAGGGTTGTTAATGAATCGGGCGTCATCAGAAAAAACGAAATTCAACTGTGTGGCAGTACGCACATTGAAAGTATGAGTGATCAATGACAGTTCAGGCAGTGGCGCGGCAGAAACTGCACCGGAAGAAACAGGGAGCACTCCGGCAAGGATCATGAGGAGAGCGGTGAGGAAATGCATCTTCTTCATCGAAGTTCTCTTTCAAGAACGGTGAGCCCGTGGTTCATGTCGGAGAACCCAATGCTGCGGTACAAACCCAAGGCCGCATCATTGTTTGTCTCAGTGTTCACCACAGTGTTTGTGCATCCGCGGCGAAATGACCAATCCACTGCCGCCATGATGAGCCGTGACGCAACACCCGTGCGTCGTGCGTCGGGATGAACTGCGAGTCGTTGAATGAACCCCGTGCGCTGGGATGCCCCTACGAGAACAAAGCCCTCGAGTGTTCCGCGATGACGAGCGGTGAAGAGCTGAACATGAGTTGTGGCTGCGAGGGCCTCACGGAACGTCTCTTCATCGAGGTGCCATTCGCTGCCGAAGGCCAACTGATCGAGATGCAAAACATCCTGAATCAGCGACGAGCGAAAGCGCACGAGACGTTCTGGTCGGGGAGCAATGTCGGACGGGATGTCACTCGGCGGTGGCGAGAGATGTTTCTTGCGCAGCAGGACAAGGGTTTGTGCTGCCCGAAAGCCAATATCAGTGAGTGCGTCTGCGGCTTGTGGCGACATGGCGCACGTGCGAACACTGCCGTACCCCCACCGGGTCATCGTGGCGACCCAATCCTGAAGAACGTCTTCGCCGGGCAATTCCGTCTCTGGGCTGTGTGAACCAGAGATCATCAGAAAGGCTCGGGAAGGGTGACCGGCCCATGGGCGCACCGAAGCCTGGGATGTCCCCGACCAGATGATCCCCCGCTGGGGGGCTTGTTCCACCACATTCACCCCTCTGACGGTAGTCCCCACTCGCCATCAGGGGTCTGGACTATGGGGATGGACACCAGTTCAGGTGGTTCCGTGCCTAGCCTTGGGCGGTCGCTGTTCGTACCTCTTGTATATATGGCAACAAGAACCACCATGATCCCACCACGTTTCGCCCCCATTCTTGAGGAAATGGCCCCTCTGGCTTCGCGTTTCCGCGAGGCCGGACACCGCTTGTACCTGGTGGGGGGCACGGTGCGTGATTTGTTGATGGGCGGAGCCGAAGGAACCCTGAATCCAGAGGGCATGGACTTTGATGCCACGACAACAGCTCGCCCTGATGAAATCAAGCGGATTGTGGCCGATATTGCCGATGCCGTCTGGACACAAGGGGAGCGCTTCGGGACGATCGGTCTCAAGATTGGCGAGCGTGTCTATGAGATCACGACGCATCGGGCAGAGGCATATTCACCTGACTCACGCAAACCAGAAGTGGTCTATGCAGATGAAATCAATGTTGATCTCTCACGTCGCGACTTCACCATCAACGCGATGGCGCTCGAACTCACCAGTGACACGCCCACGTTGGTCGACCCGTTTGGTGGTGCAGCCGACTTGATGACGCGTCAGTTGCGCACTCCATTGTCTGCAGAAGAATCTTTTAGCGATGATCCGTTGCGCATGTTGCGTGCTGCACGTTTCATCTCTCAGTTGGAAGTTGCACCGGATCCGTCAATCACTGCTGCAGTGACAGCGATGGCTGATCGACTCAGCATTGTGTCGGCAGAACGTGTGCGCGTTGAGTTCGACAAACTCATGACAACAAAACGACCAACTTTTGGTTTGTGGTTCCTTGTTGATACTGGTCTTGTGGATCAATTCCTTCCGGAACTTCGATTGATGCGTCTTGAACAAGACCCCATTCATCGTCACAAAGATGTGCTCACGCACACACTTGCTGTTGTTGAGAATGTTCAACGCGAAGCGCGTGATGATTTTGATTTCCGCATCACTCGTCTTGCTGCGCTGTACCACGACATCGGTAAACCACGCACGCGCGGTTTCAAAGAAGGCAAGGGCGTCACGTTCCATCATCACGAAGTTGTTGGTGCACGAATGACTCGCGAGCGCATGAAGGCGATGAAGTATCCGAACGACGACATCGCTGCTGTGTCAGAACTTGTTGCAATCAGTGGTCGTTTCCACACGTATCAGATGGGCTGGACAGATAGTGCTGTGCGTCGATACGTGCGTGATGCCGGTGATTACTTGCCTGAGTTGAATGTGTTGACACGTTGTGACTGCACGACGCGTAACGAAAAGAAGGCTCGTATTCTTTCTCGCCGTATGGACGAGATGGAAGAGCGAATCGCAGAACTTATGGCGAGCGAAGAACTTGCAAGTTTGCGTCCAGAGATTGATGGTCAAAAGGTCATGGAATTATTGGGTGTTCCTGCTGGTCCCATTGTGGGTGCAGCGTTGGAATTCCTCATGGACATTCGACTTGAAGAAGGAATCCTGGGAGATGAAGCTGCCACTGCTCGTTTGATGCAGTGGTGGAAAGAAAACGAAGCAAACGCTTCGAAGCTCAAGCCGACGCGCCGAATTAATCGCGGCTAGTTACGAGCCAAGTTTGCGCGCACGCACAACAAGAGTGCTGGGTGCAACTGCATTTGGTTGATGTGTTGGTTTCAACTCATGCATCACATCAATAGAGAAGTTTGCGCGTTGCAGCGCCATCGCTAGTTCACCAATTGTTGGCGTGGTGTCACCGTAGCGACGACGCGCAGTCGCATCGTTGCCATCGAACACAGCAGACATTGGGTGCGGCACAGCGAAAATGAATCCGGCTTCGGGGCGCAATACGCGATGCACTTGGCGGAAGAGGCGAGCAATATCGGTGTCGAGCGTGATCTGATGCACGCAGAGCGCGAGATCAATGACTGCGTTCATGAGAAACCCGAGGTCCGCAAGTTCACCTTCGTGGAACTCGACCGACACTTCTGAGTTGACCGCTGCCTGGCGAGCACGTTGAACATTCTCACGGGATGGGTCGATGGCAATGCTGCGGGCCCCACGTTGGGCCATTGTCACGCAATTCGGAATGGTGCCGAAGAGGCCCAGTTCAAGAACACGCTTGTTGCGTACGTCACCACAGACCCGGAGGTCATCGTCATTACTGACTGTGGATCCGAAAGAAATGGCGCGGCCATCGGTGACGGACCATCGGGCATCTGACATGGACGAATCTTATGGCTATCTTGTGGCTGTATGGGTTTCTCCGTTGACATGTTGCGAGGTGACGCGGGAGTCGTCGACCACCAACTTGCACGTCGATCTCTGATCAACGAAGTGAAGAAACGACGCATCAGTAAAGACTCCGTGTGCGACGCTCACCCAGAACTGATTCGTGCCGCTCGCAACATCGGTGAGCCATCGAAGACTGTCTGCCCCATCTGCGAAGAAGTCAATGTCGTTCTCGTGACGTACGTGTTCGGCCATGGGTTACCCAAGCACGGAAAATGCGTCACCGATGCCAGCGATATTGAAAAGCTGCGCCGCACGGGTCATGAATACGCCGCCTATGTCGTGGAAGCCTGCCCAGGTTGCCGGTGGCACCATCTGCTTCGGGTGCTGCCTATTTCGGGTGCTCGGCCCAGCCGATCCAAGGCTGCTCGCTGAGGAAAATTTCCTGATGCGGTCTGCCCCTCGGTGAGGGCCGACGTGCACATGGCCTTGATGGATAAGGGATTGAGCGCTCTGACCCACCCCTGTGGGATGGTGCAACCGAGCAGATACGATTCAGGGGCACATATTCACCCTGCCCCGCAAGGGGCCCCGAGTCGTAATCGGGTCCGAAGGGAGGTCACACGCTATGCGTGCTTACGAACTAATGGTCATAATCAGCGGCAAGCTCGAAGAGAGCAATGCCCACAGCTGGGTCAAGACAATTGCAGCCGGCATCACAAATGTCGGTGGACAAGTTCACGGAAATCCTGACTGGTGGGGCAAGCGTCGCTTGGCCTATCAAATCCAGAAGCAGGACGATGGGTACTACGCAGTGTTCAACCTCCTTGCACCAGCCGGTGCCATGGATGAAGTGGAGCGCAACTTCCGCCTCTCCGACGATGTCCTTCGCCACAAGCTCCTCCGTCTTCCAGACGATGAGGCAGCACGTCGCGGAATGATCTCGGCGGCTTAGTCCGTCCTTATCGAGCCCTCTGCTCCATACACGACACTTCGGAAAGGTTCCATCTAATGGCCGATAACTCAATCACCCTCGTGGGCAACTTGACCCGCGATCCCGAACTCCGTTTCACCACTGGTGGACGCGGTGTTGCCTCTTTTGGTATCGCGGTCAGCCGTCGCTACCAAGTCAATGGTGAATGGCAGGAGCAAACCTCCTACTTCAACATCGTTGCATGGGGTCAACTTGGCGAAAACGCAGCTTCCTCCCTCACAAAGGGAATGCGCGTTGTTGTCTCGGGCCGTCTCGAACAGCGTGAATATCAGAACCGTGAAGGCGAAAAGCGCACGGCAATTGAAATCAACGCTGACGAAGTCGGACCAAGCCTTCGCTGGGCAACTGCTTCTATCGAGCGCAACCCTCGTACCGACGGCAACGGCGGCGGCGGACGCGGTGGCAACGGCGGCGGATTCAGTGGTGGCAACTCTGGCGGCAACGCCGGCGGTGGCGACTACTTCCCAGCCGACGAAGAACCCTTCTGATCTTTTTTAATCCCTTCCCTCTTACTCTTCCCTGAAACAAGGAACTCATCATGACTAGCAAGACGAACAAAATCCGTAACGCTCGCGAGGCAAATCGCAAGTTCAAAAAGAAGGCCAACCCTCTCGCAATTGAGAAGGTTGTCTTTATCGACTACAAGGACGTGAGCTTGCTTCAGCGCTTCATGACCGATCGCTCAAAGATCCGTGGTCAGCGCATGAGCGGCACCAACGTGCAGCAGCAGCGTGAACTCGCAACTGCAATCAAGAACGCACGCGAAATGGCATTGTTGCCATACACCAAGCGCACCGTTTCTACTCGTGCACCTCGCCCAGGCAAGGAAGGCCGTGAAGAAGAAGGCACCTTGGAGATGCCAGAGCAGCCGATTACTTCTGAGTTCGCAAATGTGAACGACGAAGCGGATGAATCAACAGAGACCACCGCTGCTGAGGCAGTAGAGACCGAAGTAGAGGCCTGATATGAACGTAATTCTTCGTGAAGACATCGCCGGCGTTGGTCGTCGTGGCGACATCGTGACCGTGGCCGATGGCCATGCTCGTAACTATCTCTTGCCACGTGGCCTTGCGCTCGTTGCAACTGATGGTGCAGTCAACCAAGCAAATGCAATGCGTCGCGCTCGTGACTTGCGTGAAGCCAACGACCGCGAGGCAGCTCGCACCGTGGCAGAAGCACTCACTGCACGTGCATTCACTGTGAAGGCAAAGTCCGGCAATGAGGGTCGTTTGTTCGGCTCCGTGACCACTGCTGACATTGCTTCAGCTCTTGCTGCTCAGGCTGGCGTGACCCTCGATCGTAAGAAGATCGTGGCTCAGCCAATCCGCACCACTGGTTCACACAGTGCGCTTGTTCGTCTGCATGCAGACGTTGAATGCAACATCAAGATTTCGGTGGTCGCCGGCTAAGTAGCCGTGCGATGCACACCGTTATCCACACATTCCACATCTCATCCACAGCGCTATCCACAAGGATTTCGCAGGGTTATCCACTAGCAATCCACAAGCGTTTGCTGGCAGGGTAGGGGTCTTCTATGACGGACTATTCCGACCGCCCCGAGCGGTCCAACAATCGGCCTGCGCCTCGTACTGATAGCCGCACGCCACCGCACAACCTTGATGCAGAAGCATCGCTGTTGGGCGCAATGTTGTTGGATGAAAATCCTGTCGGACTCGCCATCGAGCAACAACTTGATGCAAGTGATTTCTACAAGCCTGCGCATGGCCACGTCTATGCCGCCATCAAATCATTGTCGAGCATCGGCGAAGCAGTCGATGCCGTCACCGTGTCAGAAGAATTGCGTCGTAGCAATCTTCTCGACGACATGGGCGGTCTTAACTTCTTGCAGGAATTGCAGAACGCCACTCCTTCGATCAGTAGCGCGGGCCGCTACATCAAGATTGTTCGCGATACAGCAACACTTCGCCGGCTCATTAAAGGCGCAAGCGATATCGCCGACCTTGGGTACTCAGCACCCGCCGATATTCGCACTGCCATTGACAAAGCAGAACAGATTGTTTTTGATCTCGGAGATGAGCAACTCACTGATTCGCTGCAAAAGTTAAATGACTTAACTGAAGAAGCATTGAAGATTCTTGAGCAACGCTTTGACGCCGGCAATGAAATCACCGGTGTACGCACTGGCTATACAAAACTCGACAAGCTGTTGTCGGGTATGCAGCCCGGCACATTGAACATTGTGGGTGCGCGTCCTGCAATGGGTAAGTCTGCGTTTGCTTTGGGTATGGCAGTGAGTGCTGCCCGCACAACGAACCGTCCGGTGTTGTTCTTCTCTTTGGAAATGTCGGGAACAGAACTTACACAAAGAATTTTGTCTGCGGAAGCACAAGTGGATTCCGACCGCATGCGTAGTGGACGTTTGCAGGAAGCTGACTGGACAAAAATTACGCACGCAATGAATCGCCTGGTGATTCCGTTGTATATCGATGACACGCCACAGATCACCGTGATGCAGATTCGCCAAAAGCTGCGTCGCATAGCTGTGTCTGATGCATTGCCCGCAATGGTTGTCATCGACTACTTGCAGCTCATGGGTGGTGGCAACAGTGAGAGCCGTCAACTTGAAGTCGCAGAGATCAGCCGTGGTCTCAAAATGTTGTCTCGTGAATTCAAGATTCCTGTGGTTGCTCTCAGTCAGTTGAGTCGCGGTATTGAACAACGCCAAGATCGACGCCCTGTGATGTCAGACCTTCGTGAATCCGGTGCATTGGAGCAAGACGCCGACGTAGTCATGTTCTTGTATCGCGAAGAAGCAGCCAACCCCGAAGCGAAAATGAACGACAAAGGCTTTGCTGATGTCATCGTAAGTAAGCACCGTTCAGGCCCCACCGGCGATGTTCGGTTGCTGTTCAATAAGGCGTACACACAGTTCGTCGATGAACCCGAGTGATTCGCCTAATCTGAATCCATGTTCCTCGGCGAAAATCTCATCATCTATTTGGTGCTCGCCCTTGGTGGCGCTTTGGCGGTCGGCAACATCACGGCTTTGGTAAAGCCGCCCGTGCAGCCCAAGGAAGAAGGAGATCTCTCATCTGCCCCCAAGGCACGCAGTCTGACAATGGCTGTCATCGGTCTCATCGCCGCATTGTGGTCCATCGTCAGCTTGATCACTGGTTGAGCCACCCTGCCACTACGGTCAGAGCATGGCTTTCGGACAATCTTCTGGCCCACCGGCCCACGCCAAGCAGGTAAAAGAACTGCTCGAGCTTTTGAATGCGGCAGGGCATTCCGACTTCCGGGACGCCCGAGGGCCCATGGGGTTCAACCAGCGGCAAGCCGCCGGCAAGTTCACCCGAGACGAAGCCGACCAGTTCATCGCCCAGTTACAAGAATGGGCCGAGATTGCCGAGGCTGCCGATGCAGTCCCAACCCCAGTGGCTCCTGCCCCCAAAGCCTTGAAACCCAAGGTCACGGCGGCTGAAAAGTCCTTGAAATCGGTCCCAACCGAGGTTTTGGCCGCAGAATTACAGAGTCGAGGCTGGGTGGTCCTCGAGCCGTAGCCAATAAATATTCCTCATTGCCTATTTATCCACAAGGACTCTAAAATAATTAGGTGACTTTGTGGAAAACTAGGGAGGCGGTTGGCCAACGCTTGCGCCTTTGCGGGGTTGAAGCATGAAGCGCCGCATCCGCCAGGCTGGCGGCACCTTATTAATAGGTGTCCTCGCCATTGCCGCAATGAACATCTTCCTGACGCCGAACCGTGTGTGGGCGCAAGGTCCGGGATCTCTCGAGACCACTTTCAACACCGCAGTCGGAACCGCCTTCGCAGATGTCACCGCATTGGCAACAGACGCAAGTGGGAACATTTTTGTTGGGTACAGCCAATCCGTCAAAAAGATCTCTAGTACGGGAAGTCTGATTTGGACATCGAATACGAGCATGGAGCCTTATTCGTTCGCTTTTGATAACCAGGGTCGTGTGCTTGTGGGAACGCGAAGCGGATTGCGCAGAATTTCGGCAGCAGGAGTTGCGGATACCACATACAACTGTGACTCAGGAGCAAACTGTGCTCTAGTGGGAGTTGGTAGTGGCAACGCAACAATCCCTTCCATTGCGTATCAAGTCTCCGCAAATCGTACGGTCTTCTTGTCAGACTTCTTTAACAGCGCCAGGCGACTGGGCGGTCTGAATGACTTGGGTAAGGAAGACTCAGCATTTACTCAGAACTCATTAACCACCACCTCGGCAGCACTTGCTCTCGATAGTTCAAACAATATTTATGTCGTGGGACCATCTGCAATGGGGTTCCTCAAGCGTTTTTCACCAACTGGTACAACAACGGCGGCGGAAACCACCTTTGCCACAAATGTGTCTGGCAAATTGAGTGCTGCGCCCAAAGCAGTTGCAGTCGATGCCTCTAACAATGTCTATGTAGTAGGAGACTTTACGGGCAAAGTTAAAAAGTTCTCTTCAACCGGGGTTGAAGACACAACCTTCAACACAAATGCCGCAGCCGCCGCTTTACCGAATGGTGCCCTGACAGTTGCAGTGCAGACCAATGGCCAAGTAGTTGTTGGCGGGTCCTTTACTGGAAACCTAAAGCGATTCAACACGGACGGAACATTGGACAGCACATTTGTGTACAACAATGCGACTGGTGGAAATGTCAAGAAAGTAATTGTTCTTTCTGACGGGAACATCCTGGTGGGTACTGCAACTTCGCCCTTCGTAAAAAAGGTGTACTCGGTTTTTCTTGCACCTAATGCTCCAGGTACGCCTAGTGCAGTCGCGGGAGATTCTCAAGCCACCATCACAGTTTCAGCGCCCACATCTGGTGTTGAAGCAGACAAGTACACAGTGACGACCGTGCAAGACCAGACTAAGACGTGCGTCGTCACGGGTACATCCGGGTCATGCACAATCACTGGCCTTACAAACGGCACTAGTTACACGTTTACTTCGATTGCGCACAACGGAGACCAAACGTCGTCGTCATCCTCAGCTTCATCAGCAGTCACTCCTTTC
>Ga0214168_1000691_pt1 | contig 13601 bp, 14 predicted proteins | sample LakMenepilimnion_FD_153002 | JGI IMG/M metagenome (GOLD analysis project Ga0214168, IMG submission 153002) | Freshwater microbial communities from Lake Mendota, WI - Practice 29OCT2010 epilimnion v4 | ecosystem: Environmental > Aquatic > Freshwater > Lake > Epilimnion/Euphotic zone | place: Lake...
TTGCCATTCTCGAGCGAGCTTCGCCAGTTTTTTTAGCTCTTCGGTTGCCTTATCTTCTTCACAAAATTCTAAATGGCAACGCGCCTTAATGTAGATAGCCTCGGTATAACCAAAGAGTCCTGCGTATTCATTGCGCTGACCAATCTCTTCAGCCAGCGATGCCGCATCAAAGGCCTGCAGATATTCACCCGCCAGGAAAAACTTCATCGCCCGAATTGTCTGCCAGATGAATAGGTCATCAGGAGAAGTGCTATTTTTGATGATTTCCTGTAATTCGGATTCAATCGAATTTAGAATTGTAGAATCTTCGAAGATAAAGGAGCGAGCTGCAAATATTCGCAAAATGCCTAGCCGGTCAGAATGCTCCATTCTCAGCTCGGTCTCTGGTTCGCGAAAAATTACTTCCATTTGATTATCAAATTCAGCTAACCGACCTCGACAGAATGCCACATGGGCTAACGCGGTTGCATTAACCTGTTCGAGAAATGGAGCCAGCGGAGTCTCTTTAAATGAAACGCGCATTTCCTCGACCAACTGCGTCGTGCGGTCAAATTCAAAATTTGTCAGGTGCCCCATAACTTTTGCTAGATCCGATAACACCTGATTTCGGGTGTTATCTAGCGGCAAATAACTGCTCCAATAAAGAATGTTTCTACCGTCGCCCCGGGTAATTAATTTGCGTAACGCTGGCTTAAACATCTGACGAAGATAGTCGGGGTCCCCAGACTTTATCGCATGAGAAATCGACTGATTCACTTGGTTTCGCTGCTGGAAAAGCTCAGAGATTGCTATTTGATTCTTGCGATAGCCCTCATTGTCCGATCGAGCGATCTCATTAATAACTTCACGCGCGGTGTTATTGAAAATGTAGGTGCTCTTCTGGCCAGCAGCCGACATTAGAAACACGCCTTCGGCTGCTAGTTTATTTAGATTTGCTTCATTTACTGGTTTTTGAATAATTGACTCAACTAAATCTAGATCAAAGACTTCAAAGCTTGAGATTGCAATCAAAAGTTCGCGAGTCTCTTTTGCTAGTTTCTCGAACTTGCTTGTCACTAAATTCTTCACCAAAGTATCGTCAACTTCGAGGTCGAGTTTGCTATCTTCGCCACTTACAATAATTCCAACTGCTGATGGCCACCCATGTGTTTGTTGGACAATTTGATCTACTTTTTTCTCAGTTTCCTCAACCCCAGAAATTTGTAGTAGTGCTTTAACTTCATCTTTTGAAAACACCAAGTCGCCCGCAGTGATAACCGATAAGCGGCCGATACTTGAAAATCGCTTTAGTGAAACTGTTGGCATTGCTCGTCGAAGCGCGAAAATATGAATGTTATCTGGAATTGCATCCATATAAGCCTGAGTTACATTCAATTGGTAAGTAAAAGCATCAACAACATTATCTAAAACCAAAACGATATCCTCGTTAAGGTTTGCGACCGCCTGATAAATTGAGGTAACGGTTTTTGCCTCTAAATCTGGTGCGAAGCTTGGAATGACCTGTCGGATCGCACTAATTAGATATGTGGGGACTCCGACCAAACTGTCACTTTCCGACATTGTGTACCAAACAACTTTTTTCTTACTCTGCTTGGCCCATTCAGCAATTAGTGAAGTTTTCCCATAACCAGCCGGTGCTACCACCATGGTGTAGCCAGGAGCTCGGCCATCAATTAGTTCAAATAGGTGGCGTCTGGAAAGGAAATTCGCGGGCAGTTCAGGCGTGCGGATTCGTGAAAGGGTGATATCTGGGTCAAGCACGCTCATAGGGAAAGGGTTACTTAGATGGGCGAGAATTGCTATCTCTAACCCCTAAATAAGCAGGGTTAGGGACTAAATAACCCCATTTTCTAACCCCGTCGCACGCTTGGCGGCGATGATTACTGGCCGACCGTTGTCGAGGGTATGAACGCTGACTCGGTCATCAAAGGCGCTACGAAGTTCGGGTGAATGAATAACCGATTGTGACTCACCATCTAATAGCACTCGCCCATTTTGCATGATGATGATTCGCTCTGCGTACATTGCACCCAAAGTGATGTCGTGCATCGTTGAAATGATCGTGACACCAGTTGCTTTAATTTCTTCAACTTTATTTAGTACTGAAATCTGATGATGTAAATCAAGGGCGCTAGTTGGTTCATCAAGCAACATAACTTCAGGTTCTTGAACTAGAGCTCGCGCAATTAAGACTCGCTGCATTTCGCCACCAGATAAGGTTGTGACTAACTGACTCTGCATTCCAAGCAATTGAGTTGCTTCTAAAATCTCATGCACAATGTTGCGACTATGCGCACTTTCTTTGCCCCAACCATCGAGCTTGGCGCGGCCGAGCATTACATATTCCGCAACACTCATGGCTGATGGAATTGATGGTCGTTGTGGCACGAAGGCAATGTTGAGCGATTTGTTTTTAGCAATTTCTCGATCATTAAATTTAATCGAACCTGAGTACGGTTGCATACCAAGCATTGTGCGTAGCAACGTCGTTTTGCCAGCGCCATTAGGACCAACTAAACAGCTCCAGGTTCCTCCTGGGATATCTAAATTAATGGATTGCAGTACTTCAGCCTTATCAAAACGCACTGAAAGATTTTCGATATTAATCACTGGCTACCTCGATTGCGGGCTCGTAGAACGAATAAGAAAAATGGCGCACCGACGAATGCGGTAATAACTCCAATTGGAAGCTCTGCTGGTGATAGCAGCGTGCGTGCGCCAAGGTCGGCAATTACTAGAAATGCAGCGCCCACAAATGCGATTGAAAGCAGCGAACGGTTTGTAGCCCGTTTAGTTAGCCCTCTAACTAGGTGCGGAACCACGATTCCAACAAAGCCGATCAAACCACTGGCAGATACCGCTGTGGCCGTAGCTAAAGTCGCTGCAGCAACGGCGATCATACGGATTTTCTGAGGTGAAACGCCTAGGGAATAGGCCTCTTCATCACTTAGCATCAAAGCATCAAGCACTTTGGAAATACGGATTAAAACGAAAAGCGCAATCAGAATATAAAAGCCGGCCCACTTAACTACATCCCAATTGGCAACTGTTAGCTCGCCCAGGATCCAGGAATAAACCGGACGCAAGGCTGCACTATTACGTTGTTGCAGATAAGTTTGAAACGCCGTTGCAAATGAGCCAACTGCAATACCTGCCAACAACAAGGTGCTGGGGTCTGCAAATAATCTTCCGGCAACTAAGAAAGTTGCAGCTACGGCAAGCACTCCCCCTAAAAATGCAAAGATTGGTAGCAGAGCGTGTAAGTCTCCGCCGCCATTGGTGATCGCAATCGTTGCGCCAAGGCCGGCACCAGATGCGACGCCAAGCAAGTATGGATCAGCTAGTGGGTTTCTAAAAACACTTTGATAAACCGCACCGCTTGTTGCAAGCGCAGCGCCAACTAGCGCACCTAATACAACTCGCGGTAGCCGCAACTCAAGCAACAAGGTGCGGTCTTCATTTTCCAAGCCGTTAGGTAGCCCCAACAAAGTTCTGATGATTGATCCGAAATTTAAATTAACTGGCCCAAAGCCCACGCCAAGTAAACACGCAATCAGTAACGCCGCGGCAGCGCTGGCAGTAATCTGCCAACGCCACACGCGATCGATCTGATTCTTCTTCATTTACTTACTTCTTGACCTTGGAAAGGGATGCGGCAACAGTGCGATAGAAATCAACCAGGCGTGGCCCCCATCTAGAAGGAATATCGTTTGGTAGCGCAAAAACATTCTTCTTGGTAACGGCAGTAATACCTGACCAGCCAGCTCGAGCTCTTACAGTTGCTGGACTTTCACCGTATTCGGCATCAGCCAAAAAGATTATGTCGGGGTCGGTTTTTACGACATATTCAGCCGATAGCTGCGGATAGCCATAAGAATCAGCCCCGGCCGCCTTATCTGCAATGTTAATTAGGCCAAAGTCCTTATAGACCTTGCCAATGAAAGTATCCGAAGTTACTGAATAAAGCGTGTTATCTAACTCATGGAAGAAAGTTATTTTGACGGTTCTTTTTGCTCGATTGAGAATCGATTTAATTAGGGCAGCCATTTTAAATGTGACTTTCTTAGCCTCTGATGTGTGATCAGTGACTGCGCCAAGTACTTCGATCCCTTTATATGCCTGAGCTAAGTTCTCTGGTGCTTTCTCCATCAATACCGGAATCTTCAATTTCTCAAGTGCTTCCTTGACCACCATTGATTTCATGGCATCAACTGATAAGACCACAAGGTCTGGCTTTAGCGCCGCAATTGCTTCGACATTTGGTTCAAATGCACTCAACTCAGTAATCGGAGCTGACTTAGGAAAATTCGAAAGTGAGTCAACTGCCAAAACTTGTTTACCCGCACCAATTTCAAATAGTGATTCAGTTGCACTTGGTGAAAGCGAAATGATGCGAGTTGGTTTCTTGGCAATCGTTGTCGTATATCCGCCGGATGAGATAACTAATGGATATTTTGTTGCTGTGCCTGCTGCGTTAACTGGCGAAAGTGGGGCAAGCAATAACGTTGCGACCATCAGTGCGATAGGTCGAGTAAACCTTTTTAACATAAAAATACTCCCTCAAGATTTTTGAGGGAGAAAGGGGGCAATTAAACGAAAAGTTCCGCGTAAAGGCCCAACCTTCCTCCGAGGTTGGATAACACTTTCGGCGTCACGCCAGGCGACCTGGCTTAGATCTTTCGACCTTTACAGTTGCGGGACAGCACCGGAATCAAACCGGATTTCGCTAAACGCAACGCCACTTGTTCATGGGCGGCCGCAATCATTAAAGACTGGGCTGCTTGGATCAAGTGCGCTGAACTTATCACGGCCGATCCCAAGTGGCTATTAAGCCCGCTTTCTTCGGAATTTCGCGCTTAAACCCCAAGCGGTTACTCGATAAATAGCTTCAAAAACAATCTTTTTAGACATCTTGCTAACGCCATATTTACGTTCCACGAAAGTAATGGGAACTTCCATGATATTGCCATCAATTTGGGCCATGCGTTTAGTCATCTCAATCTGAAAGCAATATCCCTCGCTTTTAACTGACGCTAAATCAATTTGAATCAACTTAGCCGTGCGATAAATTCGAAAGCCAGCGGTCATATCTTTTACTTTGCCGCGAAGTAATAACCGGGCATAAACATTGGCAGACCTGGATAGCCATTCCCGGCGTCTGGCCCAATTTTGAACTGCGCCGCCTGAAATCCAGCGTGATCCGATTACTAAATCTGCATCTGAATCGTTCATGGCGTTCATTAAAGTTAGAAGATCGCTAACTTGATGCGATCCATCAGCATCCATCTCAATCAAAAACTTATAGCCGCGGTCTTCGCCGTATTTGAAACCAGCTTTATACGCACTTCCTAAACCTAATTTCTTCTTTCGCTCTACTACAACGATGCGACCACTTTCTAGACCGAGTGCGCGACAAGCATCTGCAGTGCCATCAGGTGAGCCATCATCTACGACCAAAATATCTAGGTTAAGTTCAAGCAACTGCGGCAATAAAATGCCGATGCTGGTGATTTCGTTGTAAGTGGGAACGATAACTAAGTAATCGCGGTTCATCTCGGAAAACTCAAAAGGTCAGTGAGTAAGCGTAACTTTTGAGAGACCTACGGGTGCATCTGGATCAAAGCCAGATTTCTTAGCGAATTCAAGTGAGAACCGCTGCAATGAAATTGCATCAACGATGGTTGATTCCATTTCATCACGGCAATCAGAGCCAGCAATCACAATGTCACCAGCTTCTGGCGAACCACCATTGCCAACCCAAATAATGCGTCCAGTTATAGCCCGAATGCGGGTAGTTGCCTCAGAAATTGAATTTAGCGGCAGGTGCGCTGGCGCTAAGATAAAAACTTGAGTTTCTGGAGTTAGCGCCGAAATAGGGCCATGTAAATAATCAGCGGTTGAAAGTCCTTGCACTGAAACTTTGCAAGTTTCTTGAATCTTAAGGGCTGCTTCGCGGGCATTTGGATAGGCAAAGCCGCGACCAAGAACGACAGTTTCATGCTCTCGGCTGCAAGCCGCAACCGCTTCAGAGACTAGTGAGGCATTACTGGTGAGCTTTTCAGCTTCTGCAACCAATAACTCGCCATCAATTTTCAAGTTGGCCCAAGTTGCCACTAACAAATATGAAGTTAAAAGTTGAGCTGAGTAACTTTTAGTTGCTGCAACAGCCAACTCAGCACCGGCTTGCAAATCTAGGTGATGATCGGCCGCTTTTGCTAGCGGTGAATTAGCATCATTGGTTAATGAAATCAACTTTGCCCCTGCGCGCTTTGCTGAATTAGCAAAAGCAACTAGATCTGGTGATTGCCCGCTTTGGCTAAGTGCAACTACTAGTACACCTTGATAATGAAGTTTCGCATCATAAATAGTTACCGATGATGGCGAGGTAAGCCCGCATGGCAGACCAAGTTTGGTCTCAATTAAATATTTCAGAAAGTGTGCGGCGTTATCTGAGGTGCCACGCGCCAGAATTAAAATTGAAGAAATCTTATTTGCGGTCAAAATATCTTTAATTGGCTCGAGGGCATCAAGGTTGCTCAAGATACGGCGGAACACCTTTGGGGTCTCAGATATCTCCGAAGCCATAACTGCGCCTAAAGCCTCATTTGCCGTATTCATGACGCTATCTTCCCACAGTATCTAACGTGCTTCCATGACCGCTTTTAAGCGCACCAAAGTCTTGGCAACGACCATTTGAGTCCAGGGATAAGCCTTACGCACCTTTAACCAGGTTTGTGAAATTGATTTACGACCATCAAAAGTTTCGGTAACTTCGCATTGATTCGGGCTGATTTCGCGAATCTCATAGCGCCAACGCCAACGACCAAAATGACGCCAGGCAATCAACTTATTCTCTTCAAACTCAACCACGGTATTTGTAATTCGATAATCAATTCCCAGATGCATGGCCATGCCGAATTTCGATCCAAGTGACAGACGTTCTGGCCCACTAATTCTATTTTGAATAGTGCCTGATCCATCGATCTCTTTATGGCGAACCGGATTGGCTAACAAGTCAAAGATTTTTGCAGCTGGCGCGTCTATAACAATACGAGCTGCCTTTACTCTAGGGTCGCCGGTCTCAAAAATCTCAGCTCGAACTTTCTCGCCTTCGGCCATCATTATCTGTGCCTCTCTATTAGCATCAACTAATGCTAATCCTATTGCCTCCCAGTGAGAAGAAGAAATCGGCAACTGGCCCCACAAAATTTGAACTAAGTTCACTCGTCTTTGCTCCTGAACTATCCGCGCTTCGAGCCATAACCACCGCCGAATCTGATTCGTCGCAAACTTCACCAGCAATCGAGATCTATGACGGGGTGCTTTATCAAGGTCTGGGCTGGAATTCACTTTCGGCAACCCAAAAGAAGCGCGCCAATTCGCGAGTCTTAATTGTTTCAGCGCTCTTTGGTTTAGTGAAACCACTTGACCAGATTTTTCAATACAAGTTAAAGATCGATAGCAAGTTATGGCGCGAAGCCATTGCGACGGTTTCTGAGAAATTCACCAAAGAGCTAGTAATTGATTGCCGCTCTTCTACCTATAAAAGTGTTTGGGCATTGAACCCAGAAAATACAGTTGAAGTAAGAGTTTTTAAAGTCAGCGGGACAGAGCGAATCGTGATCACGCATATGTCTAAGAAATATCGGGGCGAACTCACGAGGCATTTACTAGTGCAACCGAGCGACCCAACAACGCCCGCCGATGTGCAACATATGGCAGCGCAGTTATTTGAGTGCGAGCTCCACCCACCTACCGATGGCCAGCCATGGGCGCTCGATCTACTGATTTCTTAAGGGCAAAGTAGGCGAGATACAATCGCGCCATGGTTTTGCACAAGGTCATTTTGTTTTACGGCTTCACGCCGATCTCTGACCCTGCCGCAGTTAAATTATGGCAACGCACCCTTTGCGAATCACTTGGTTTAACTGGCCGAATTATTGTTTCTAAGCATGGCATCAATGGCACCTTAGGTGGCGAAATCGAAGCTCTGCGCACCTATGTAAAGAAGACTAAGAAGTACGACGGTTTCCGCAAAGTAGATTTTAAGTGGTCTGCCGGCGATGGCACTGAGTTTCCTAAATTGTCAGTAAAGGTTCGCAAAGAACTGGTCGCGTTTGGCCACCCAGATGAAATTAAAGTAGATGAAAATGGCGTAGTTGGTGGTGGCATTCACTTACGCCCAGAACAAGTAAATGAATTGGTTGCAGAACGTGGCGACGAGGTAGTTTTCTTTGATGGTCGCAATGCATTTGAAGCCAAGATCGGTAAATTCAGAAATGCGATCGTTCCTGATGTTGAAACCTCCCGTGACTTTGTAGCCGAAATTGAAAGTGGCAAATACGATCACTTGAAGGATAAGCCGATTGTTACTTATTGCACCGGCGGAATTCGTTGTGAAGTGCTATCTGCGGTAATGAAAACTCGTGGCTTCGAAGAGGTTTATCAAATAAAGGGCGGAATCGTTCGCTACGGAAATAAATTTGGCGATGACGGGCTTTGGGATGGCTCGCTCTATGTATTCGATGATCGCATGGCAATGGATTTCTCCTCAAAAGCTAAAACTATTGGTGAATGCGAATCATGTGCTGCGCCTACTAAAATCTTTGTTAACTGTTCAAATATTGCTTGCCACAAGCTGGTTTTGCTCTGTGAGACTTGTGCAGCTAAAGATCGCTCAAATGGCTGCGAGCATGACTTGTCTAAAAAACGCGACTCTTCATTAATTGGCTAACTTTTAGCCCTTCGTTGCATCGCGAATCATTCGGATATAGAACTTATTAGCAACCCGTGTGCTTAGTTGTGGCTCGCCCATCGCCACAAAACCTAGCTTCTCATATGCCGCAATCGCAGAATAGTTATCTTCCCAAACACCCAGCCCTTGGCGCTGCCAGCCCATTTCTTGCGCATGTTGATCTACGAACTTAAACATGGCTCTTAATAGCCCAACTCCACGATATTCCGGAGAGCTCCAGCAACCACCAACCCAAGCTGTGGCACCGAAGTCACCTTTTAAATTCTCAACAGTCATGATCGCGCTATCAACGCCATCGACAGTTGCGACCATGTAATTAAGGGTTTCAAACTTAGCTCGCCACTCGGATTCGCTGTGCGCACTTTCGGTTTCTAGATTTCCACCAAAAGCATGAGCGCTATCTCGCAGTGAAGCTAATCGCAATTCTCGGGCTCTAGCCCAATGTTCAACAGTGAGAAGTTCTACTGCGATCTGGCTCATGCCTCATTATACATTTTGAAAAATTAATTTGTCGGAGATTTAGTCACAACTGGTTTCTTGCTTGGCTTGATCGGCTTAACCGATTTGGCTGGTTTTGCAGGTGGCGTTGGCGCAGGTACTGGTGTTGGTTTAGTTGGCTTGATACCTGGCTTAACTAAAGATTCCAAAGCGACATTGCGCGCGGCAATTACTAAATCCAATTCGATTTTTCCGGCAGCGTTAGCAGCTTTCTTTTCTTTTGCTGTGGCTGCCGCTGTTACAGCTGCTGCTGTTCGTTCTTTTATTGCATCGGCATCAACTTTGAATTTAGCCGCAATGTCCTTGCGAGCTTGTTCTGCGGCCTTTACTTCTGCGTTCCAATTTTGCATTGCAGTTTTAAAGTTTTCTTGTTCGGCTTTTACCGCAATGATCCAGTTAGCTAACGCACTCTTATATTGCACTAGCGCTAACTGGTAGTCGCTCTGCGCATCAGCTTGCGCAGTATTTGTCGAAGCAAAAAGCGCGCTCACAACTAGCGTGATTATTGCTAGGCGCTTGTTCATCTTCGACCTTTCGATAGCCCGTCCCTGAGATGAGTTAAGGATGCGGGATAAGTTTGTGAAATCCTTGTGAATCTTAAGGTTTTGCAAATGATTTGTCTCAACCTGCCTGCCTGCTATACCCAATAAGTGCTCTAAGAACTAGCCTTGGCGACATGTCCCAGCAGCCAAAAGTACTGGTAATCGATGATGAGCCAGGTGTTCGCGACCTAATCAGCGAGGCCTTGAGCCTCTCTGAAATTACCGCGGTGCAGGCTGCCGATGGTCTTGAAGCGCTTTCGTTCTTGCGCCGCGAAAGATTCGATCTTCTCATCCTTGATATCAATATGCCAAAACTAGATGGTCTAGCGCTACTCGAAAAGTTACGCACCGAAGGCATGTCGGTTCCGGTTCTAATGCTCAGTGCACGCGCGGATAAGACCGATATTAATCAGGGTTTACGAATTGGCGCTGATGATTATTTAACTAAGCCCTTTAGTATCGAAGAGTTAGTGCTGCGAGTGAAAGCAATCTTGCGACGTAGTAAAGGTGAAGTTGCCGAAGTCAAGGTGCTTACTTGTGGTCCAATCTCAATGGATTTTTCAAAGTATTCAGTGAAATTCAACGACCAGCCAATCGATCTATCCCCCACTGAGTTCAAACTACTTGAACAGTTGATCCTAAATCGTGGAAATGTGGTTACCAAGGAAACTCTGCTTTCTGAAGTCTGGGAGATCGATTTCAAGAGTAGTTCGACCGTTGTTGATACCTATATTTCTTACTTACGCAAAAAACTTCACATTGATGGTTTTGATGGAATTAAGACAGTTCGTGGCATCGGTTTTCAGATTGTCGCTGATTAATGAAGTTGCAGACCCGCCTTACCGCACTTGTTTCAGCCATAATTATTTTGATCTCAGCCGCAATCGGTCTTTTTGCTATTAGTATCACCGAAAGTAGCGAAGTCAGCCGAATTGATTCGATTCTTTCTTCAGCCGTAAACCAATTAGTTGATACCCAAGATGATCCGCTATCTCTAGCGCTGCTATTGGCAGATCAAAGTGACCTTAAATTTACGGTTTCTTATATATCCGCAGTACGAGATGTAACTTCGCTGAATCAAAGCTCCGGGGATTTACAAGGCGTGCCAAATGACCAAGATTTATTGGCATCGCTTTCAGGTGGCGTGACTCTAGATACTGAAGGCGAGAACCGTATTAGAACAATTGAGCTTCCAGATGATGAGTTCTTAGTTCTCTCGGTTTCACTTTCCGATATCAATACAGCTAAAGGCCAAAATATCCGCTACTTATTCCTTTTCACACTAGCAATGGTACTGCTTGGAATTGCAGTTTCAAATTATCTATTCCGTCGAGATAACCAGTTAAATGAAGTTGTTAATTCGCTTCAGAAAAATCAAGATAATATGCGTGAGTTCCTAGGCGATGCATCGCATGAACTGCGCACCCCATTAACTGTAATTAAAGGTTATGTGGAGATTCTAAGTAAGAATCAAACAGCTGATGTCACAAAAACTGCCGAATACTATGCGCGCGTAGGTCATGAAATCGAACGAATGCAATCCTTGATCAATGATCTGCTCTTGATTGCCGAACTAGAAGATCAAACACCGATTGCACCTGAAATCATTAACTTCTCTCGCGAAGTTGCACATTTGAGTAATGACTTAAAAACCTTGCAGCCTATGAGACCAATGGAGACAAAGATTGAGCCAGGGATTCTGGTAAATATTTCTCATAATTACGCGCAGCAGATGCTGGCCAACATATTTGCCAATCTTCGCCGGCATACTCCCGAAGACTCGCAAGTGCTAATCATTCTAGCTACAGCAGGCAATAAAGCAGTCTTAACTATTTCTGATGCTGGGCCTGGCTTGCCTGAAGAAGTGTATAAATCTGGCATTCAATATTTTCAGAGATTTGATCGTTCGCGCTCACGTGAATCAGGCGGCAGTGGGTTAGGCATGACGATTATGAAGCGAATCATTGAAAATGCTGAGGGCACAATTACGTTACGGAAAAGTGAATTTAGTGGACTAGAAATCGAAATTTCTTTGCCAGTCAACCGTGGCTAATGCGGTATTTGAATTAGGATTTCAATCATGAATTCAACCTATTTGAACTCTCTCAAGAATAAAACTGAAATTCACATCGAGATGGTCTGTCTAGGAAACATCTGTCGATCACCTATGGCTGCTGCGGTGTTACACAATAAGTCGAGTAATTTCACTAAGCCCAAGTTTTTGGTATCTAGTAGTGGGACATCTGAATGGCATAAAGGCGAAGGGCCAAATCATAATTCGTTGCAGGTTTGGGAATCGGCGGGCTACAAGTATGAGCATGTTTCAAGGCCCTTTTCGGCTGATTTATTCGATCAAAGAGATCTAATTCTGGTGATGGATCTAGCAAATAAGGCCAATATTTTAAAAAGTGCAAGAAATAAAGCCGACATCGACAAAGTAATGTTGCTTCGCTCTTTTGATCCCAGGTTGATTAATCTAGATACGACTGCACCGGATGCGGAATCTTTACAGGTTCCTGATCCATGGGGCGAGGAAATTACGGCCTATCGTGAAGTTCTTCAAGTGGTTGAAAGCTCAATCGACGGATTAATTAAATACTTTAAAGATTAAATAACACCAGTTGCCAGCAATACCAATAAGAGTGAGCCAAGCCCAATTCGATAGATAATAAATGGCGCAAAGCTCTTCGTAGAAACAAATTTAAGTAGCCAAGCAATTACGGCATAGCCGATTACAAATGCGATTCCAGTTGCGATTAGTGTTTCGGCAATTGTGAAAGTGGCCGTATCGCTGCCTTGCTCGATAGCGCCTTTAAGTTCATAAAAACCGCTACCAAATACCGCTGGTAGTGCTAACAGAAATGAATAACGTAGAGCTGCGGTTCGGCTGTAGCCAAGAAAACGACCCATTGCAATCGTGGCACCTGATCTAGAGACACCTGGAACCAGTGCCAGTGATTGCGCAAAACCATAAAGCAGGCCATCGCGCACACTTAGATTAGATAGATCGCGATTACTATTTCCATACTTGTCAGCTATGCCCAGGATTACGCCAAAGATGATCAAGGTACTGGCAATCAACCACAGCGAGCGAAAATCATTTCTGATTACATCTTGGCCAAGGTAACCCAATGCTGCTATAGGCAAGCTACCGACAATTATTAGCCAACCCATGCGGGCATCTGACTTTTCCGTCGAACTCAAAGTCGGACGCTTTGTAATCTGACGGAACCAGGCCGAAATAATCTGCTTGATGTCGTTACGAAAGAAAATCAAGACCGCAAGTTCAGTGCCAATTTGGGTGATTGCAGTAAATCGAGCACCTGGATCTTCAGTTGTTCCAAACAGCTCTCCGGCAATTCGAATATGGGCGCTGGAAGAGATCGGCAGAAATTCAGTTAACCCTTGCAAAGCACCTAAAAACATCGCTTCGAACAAGGCAGCTCCTAGAGTTGGTCTGAATTAGAAGCCCATCTTATCGAGGGATCTACTCTAAACTCTGGAATTATGAATGATCACGAGGCAGAGGTTCAAGAGCGATGGGGCGATACTGCTGCTTTTGAAGAATCTCAAGCACGTACCTCAAAGTATTCGCACGCAGATTTCGCGGCCGCCAAAGTAGATCAAGAAGCGGTTACGGAAAGATTTGCAACAGCTTTCGGAAATGGTGTTGATTACAAGTCTGCAGATGTCCAAGCAATTGTGGTCGCTCATCGAGAAGCTATTTCTAAATGGTTCTATGATTGCTCAATTGAAATGCAGAAGAATTTAGCTTTGATGTATGTAGGTGATGAGAGATTTAAGAA
>Ga0214168_1000697_pt1 | contig 13572 bp, 13 predicted proteins | sample LakMenepilimnion_FD_153002 | JGI IMG/M metagenome (GOLD analysis project Ga0214168, IMG submission 153002) | Freshwater microbial communities from Lake Mendota, WI - Practice 29OCT2010 epilimnion v4 | ecosystem: Environmental > Aquatic > Freshwater > Lake > Epilimnion/Euphotic zone | place: Lake...
CAATAATCAAAACCAATAATTTCGAACGCAAACTTTGATCATGAGTCAAAAGCTCAGCTGCCGTCCGAATTAATACTTCTGGTCCTTTATGTGGTTGCAGGCGACCAACAAAAGTCAGGATTTGGGCATCTTTTGGTAATCCAACTCTGGTTCGCGCTTCACGCTTTCCCCCGCCAGGTGAAAAACGGTTTAAATCCACACCAGGTGAGACCACGTGAACTAAATCAGGACAAGCGTTATAGAGTCCCACCAAATTTGCTGCTTCGGCATCAGTATTAGCAATTAATGCACTTGCTGCATTTACAACTTGTTCTTCTCCGATTGCTCGTGCAACTGGTTCTGGCTTTTCATTTTCTGCCAAAGCTAAATTTTTTACTTTTGCCATTGTATGCATCGTGTGAACTAATGGAATTTTCCATCTTTCTGCTGCAAGCCATCCGACTTGTCCTGAAATCCAATAATGTGAATGTATTAAGTCATATCTACCTTTTGGGAAAGCAGCTTCTACACGCATTAACTCCGATGCCATCGCACACATCTGCGAAGGCAAATCTTCTTTTGATAAACCTTGGTATGGACCAGCGGTTATGTGACGCACATTTACGCCATCAGCAATTTCAACGACATCAGGTAAATCAGAGGAGTTTGCTCGCGTAAAGATATCTACTTCAATTCCAGCTTTTGCAATTCTTTTTGCACTTTCAACAACATAAACATTCATTCCACCAGCATCTCCGACGCCAGCTTGTTCAAGCGGCGAGGTGTGCATCATTAGGGTCGCAATGCGACCTTTGGTGGTCATCGATTACCAGCGCGGTCCGCGCAAAATATCCGTTACGGCTGGCTTGACATCAACTAAATAAACTATTGCGGCTACCGCTGCAATAACACCAAATAGATCGAGTGGTGAAGCAAAAGTTAAACGAGCAACAAGTGATGCTCCAAGTAAAAATCCCCAAAATTGTTTTGACTGTTTGCTGGCTGCGGGAAACGCCGCAGCAGGGGTTCGCAACGCATGAAATAGCGAATAACTAAGTGCAATTAACTGCGCTAATGAAATAGCCAGAACCACGTAAGTGGATAGCGAACCAAGCGGATTTAAAATTGATTCCATGTGCTAACTCTACCGAGGTCAAAAAGTGGCGCGAATTGTCCCAACTGGGGCTCCGCCACCGAAGACGCTTACGCTCTCATCAGGGGCTTTGACCCCAAAATGAGCCAACGCTGCTGCGGTTATCACCGAAAAGGGGCGAAAGCCTCCATCGGAGATTTTAAAGGCAAGGGATCGACCATCTGACAGTGAAGCGATCTGGACTCCCTCGGCTCCCTCTTTCATGAGTAGGCCGGGAATCACACTCATCCAACGTTGCGTTAATCGACCAACTCCGGAAACCAATTCTGGAAATTCCCGCATTGCGTTTCGAATTTGAGTTGAAGCTGAATCTGATCCAACCGTTACATTTTGGATCGCACGTGCTAATCCAAGAGTAGAAATTGCAAACAGTGGAGCTCCACATCCGTCAAAAGTTTTATTCACACTTTTTTCACCAGCTGCACTTTCAATCTCTTCAAGAATAAGTTTCTGCAGCGGATGATCCATCGCTAGGTAATTTTCAATCGGCCAATTATTTGTAATACATGTTGCAAGCATTCCGGCATGTTTTCCGCTGCAGTTCATAGCAACTCGAGTTGGCTCTGCATCTCCCCATTTTTTACGCTCTACTTCACCAAGTGGCTTATCTAAGGCGCATTGCAAAGCTGATTCATCTAATCCAACGCTGTTTAAGATTTGGCGCACAATTTCGATATGCGTTTCTGAACCTGAATGACTTGCTGTTACTAATGCTAATAATTTTGGTTCTAAATTTAGCCCAGCTTTAACCATTGCCCTTGCTTGTAATGGCTTTACGCATGAACGTGGAAAAATCGGCAAATTTATATCACCGAGTTGTAATTGAATTTCGCCTTTGGCATTTAGTAAAACTAGGTGGCCATAATGAACCGACTCCACCATTTCATTTCTCATTACTTCAGCAAGGGCTGCTGGCATTATTTCTCGTTTACTCTATAACTCGTGGAAGAGTTGACCAGATATGGGCTTGCAAAGTTTGTCCTTCGGCAGCCATGTCATATGCGTAGAAAAGTTCACCTTCAACTAAGCCATACAAACGAGCTCCTGCTGTAACAACTTTTGCGGTTGGAGAGCTATATCCCTGATCCATCACTAATTGAATTTTTGGACCGTCATAACGACCAACCCAACCTTCGGAAATTCCGGTGCTATGTGAAATCACTACTTCTAAAACATTATTAGGTTTAATCCGCCAAAAACCAGTTTCCTGCGCTCCAGGAGCAATTATCTCGTTGTCATCATCAATTAACCATGAACGTGAAAAGTATGAAAGAAAATTCCGACCATCGTGATTAAAAGTTACTTCATGTGCGAATTGAAAATTCTCAATATTCGGATACTCCCCTTGGCCTTTGCCTCGCCAAGTTCCAACGAGCCAAGCCAGTGGATTTAATTCTGGATGTAAACCCTCTGGAATTGAAAAAGTTCTCATTTAGCAAATCCCTTCACTTCTTGTCACGCAAAAAAGAGCGGAGCCCTTTGCTTGACTTCCCCACTAGTAAAAGCCCAATAAAGGCTGTAGCTGCAACAATTATGACTGCAAAAATCAACTCCATGTTGGCACAGCCTAGAGCCATCAGAGTAGATTTACCTCATGGCACAACGGGGATTAGTAATTAAATGCATAGCCGGCATTGATGATGCCGAAAGATGTGCGCAAGCATTTACTGTTGCAGCAACTGCGGTCGCATCTGGTGTTTCAACATCACTTTGGCTAACTGGTGACGCATCTTGGTTTGCACTACCTGGGAAAGCGCAAGAGTTTGAGTTACCACATGCAGCACCGTTGGCAGATTTATTGGCAGCCATTATTGCTGGTGGAAAAGTCACTTTATGTACTCAATGTGCAGTACGTAGAGGCATCACCGAAAAAGATTTACTTCCAGGTATAAATATTGCTGGTGCTGCATCATTTTTGGCCGAAATAATTGAACCTGATGTTCAAGCCCTCGTTTATTAAAGTTTCTTCAAAACAATCATAATTACGACTGCAGCTACTGTTACTACAAATAATTGTGAAAGTGTCTGCATGGTTTTTCGTTCTACTCCGCTGGAACAATCAACTCTTGCGAAGCTGGAATTCCATCAACAGTAAGAAGTGCATCAGCAGGAATTGCGCGCTTGATTACCGCAAGTGCAATTGTGCCTAATTCATGGTGCCGGGCAACTGTTCCTAAATAACCAACCTCTTTTTCATTATAAATAATTGGGCTATTTGGAGTAGGAAGGCTTACCCCTGAACCATCTAAATGCAGCATCGTTAATCTCCTAGGTGGTTTTCCTAGGTTTGCAATTTTGGCAATAGTTTCCTGTCCTCTGTAACAACCTTTTTTCATATGTACCGACTTATTTAGCATTCCTAATTCATTCGGAATTGCTTTGGCGTCAGTATCAAAACCTAATCTAGGGCGGCCAGATGCAACACGCATCGCATCAAGTGCCCAACTTCCTACCTGCATAGAAGTTGTATTAAAAGTTTCAATCATTTGGGCAAGCTCTGATCGTGGAACTAGTGCGTAAGGTCCCCCAATTTCATCTTCGATACCAGGGGCACGAAGCAAAGCAACTTCACTCCTTGCATCTCGAACTTCAACTCGCAACATAAATTTCATTGAGCTCAAATACTTTTCCAATATTGACACACGTGAACTTTCGGTAAATAACCAAGTCGTATCGCCGTCATCAACAAGTACAAATTGGTCCTCGATGTGGCCTTGCGGATCAAGAATTAATGCAGATTGCCAATCACCAGGTTGTAATTTCTCTAAATGTTGAGTTGTTAAAGCATGCAACCAAGTTAAGCGATCAGAACCAGTAATTGCCAAAGCGGGCAGGTGGGATAAATCTGCCCACGCTTTTCCGGCTTCTAATGCTTTCTGTTCTTTGTATGGTTCACCAAAATGCCAAACGGCACCTTTGTCAGGACCTTCTTCATTTAAAACAGCAGACATTTTTAGAGCGTTTCAAGACAACGTGCACAAGTTCCGTGGATAGCAAAATGGGTTACATCAGTTTTGAAACTGTAATCATCAGCAATTGTGTTAACAAATTGTGCTGCTGTCTCAATTGGCGCTTCACCGACCGAACCACATTTTCCACACACTAAATGCAAATGATTTATGTCATCTGCTGCGTGATAAGTGGCTCCACCATGACCCAAATGCGAATGGATCACCAAACCAACATTTTCCAGCGTTTCAAGATTTCGGTAAACAGTTGAAAGATTAATTCCCGGATGTTTTAACCGAACTAACTCAGCGATCTCTTCCGGAACCGCATGCCCTAATTCGCGCACAGCAGCTAGAACTAATTCGCGCTGAGGTGTTAAGCGCAACCCTCGATCGCGCAACTCATCTGTCATGCGCTAAGCCTACTGTTACTAATGTAGAAAAACGTAACACTATTAGACGCTCGAGGTGATTTTTGAATTACGTGGATTTACTAAGCGCACGCCTAGTAAATAGAACTGGCAACCCAAGCAATAATTAAACGCAAAGTTTAAGAATGCTGCAGCTAGGGCAAATGCAACCGCAACAGAAAAGACCGCAGCTAATCCTGCAACTGATCCAACAAGTGCAATGATTGTAAAAGCCAAGCCGACTGCTTGTGCAAATTTAGGTGGACGCACATCTTCAAATACTGGATTTGATTTGAGACGTGGCTTAACTACCGTGCGAAAAATTAATGCATAAGGAGTGAATTGCGGACCGCGAAATGCGCCAATTGCAAATACTGCTGCTTGCCAAAGGATCAATGCGGAAGATTGGGTTAACAACGCCACAGAAAAAACAATTGCGGTAATTAGAGCGCTAAATCGAGCTCCACGTGCATCTATTTGTACCGAAACATTTGACATAAATCTCCTCGAATAATTTTGGGGGATGAAAATTAGTAAGCCGCTAACGCGGGCTGACGACACTTAAAGTGTTGGGAGATTTAGCGACAACGCGAAGAAGAGATGCGACCATAATCAATGGTGCGACGCTTGGTAAGTACGGTAAGCGTGAATCTCTTGGAAGACATAGGAAAAGTTTACTTTTGATCACTTAATTAAGCCACTTGCGAACATGTTGCATCTACTTACTCTTAGGAAGGCTTGGCCTATCTCAGCGCGTGTAGAGCGGCAGCTACTTGTTCACGCCGCGGGGCTCCCACGGCTCGACCGACTTCGACCCCATTTGAGTCCAATATCAAGGTGGTCGGCGTGGAGATGATCTTTAGCCGGCGCACCAATTCCAGATGTGACTCAGCATCAAGGACGACATGCACAACGCCTTCCTCCGCTTTTGCTACCTCGCTAAGCAGGACTTTTGTGGTTCGGCAGGGAGCGCAAAAAGCTGACGAAAACTGTAAAAGCGTTGCCACTGAACCAAACTCGGCGCCCATCTCACCTGCGGCTATGACACTGGTTGCGGCAGTGGATCCCTTTTTCGTCGTGGCCTTTAGCCGGCCAGTTCGAGCTCGAAAATAAAAACCGTACCCCGTGGCCAAAGCCAAAATTACGATGAGTACCAGCAGATTGTCCACGGGAGTATTGTTGCGCATGTAGGACCTGGAAGTTGCGACGAAGCAGCCAACCCGGGTCCTTTATGCATAACTTTTAGATGGATCAGTAAGAGATTGGTCAGGAAAACGACAGGAAGTTGAGGTGAGCATCAATGGCTAAATTGCTGATGCTGACTAATTCGCGCAATAGCAGCGCTGAAGTGCTTCCCTCTTTGTCCTTGTTGCAACACCAAGTAAAAATCCTTCCGGCTGAAGTAAGTGTTTTACTTGATGCGCCGTCAATTGATTTGTTGATTGTTGATGGTCGACGTGATTTAGGTGCGGTAAAGAATTTAACTCGCTTACTTAATACAACTGGCGTTGGTGCTCCAATTATTTTAGTTACAACTGAAGGCGGCCTCACTGCAATTGCAGCAGATTGGGCAATTGATGATGTAATTCTTGATACTGCTGGACCCGCAGAGGTAGATGCTCGAATTCGCCTTACAATTACTAAGTATTTGGATTTACAACGCGATATCAATCCTGCAACTATTGAAATTCGTGGCGGCGAAATTGCAATTGATGAACATTCTTATACGGCGAAAATAAAAGGACGTTCATTAGATTTAACTTACAAAGAGTTTGAACTTCTAAAATATTTGGTACAACATCCAGGACGTGTTTTCACTCGTTCGCAATTACTGCAAGAAGTTTGGGGATATGACTACTTCGGCGGCACCAGAACTGTCGACGTTCATATCCGGCGTTTGCGAGCAAAATTAGGTCCAGAGCATGAAGCTCTAATCGGCACCGTTCGTCACGTTGGCTATCGATTTAACACTCCAAATAGCCAAAACCAAGGTGCTGCCGCTCTTTCGGATCACTAAATCACCCCAAATCTGCGTTTTTAACCTGATTTTGCGTTGGGATTACCCTACCTACGGCTTCTTCCATTTAACCCATTAGGGGGTAAAATCGAACTTGCTGAGAATCAAATAGGTATCAAATCTATTCAGATGATCAGATGGTGAAATAATCCTTGGAGGATCTAAGTGAGAAAATTTACAATTGTTACATCAATGATCGCCTTAGTCGGAGCACTATTAACTCCTACTACTGCAAACGCGGCACTGAGAGTTCCAAAAACCAGTTGGCCAGTTTGCACTACAGCTGCTCAAGATTTTTGTGTTGAATCTGTATCCGTTTCGCTCAATGCAGGGGCGGCTATCCCATTGACTTGGGTTGCCTCTGGAACAGCGACTCCGGTAACAGCAGCACCTGTTGCACCTGCTGCACCCGCAACAGCTGACACTAAAACTGTTGCACCAGCAGCAGCTGACACCAAAACTGCTGCACCAGCACCAGCAGCACCTGTAATTCCAACTCCTCTTGCTACGACTGAGGCAAGTCCTCGCGCTGGAATTGACGGAAGATGGACTCATGAGAATTGGGCTGTCAATGGATTAGCGGTTTATGGCTATGACGGCCTTTATATCAACGCAAAAACTGCAAATGAATTTGTTAACTGGGTAATGATTGATGTTCTTCCAGTTAAAGTTGATGCAACAAACAAAACTTCAATGGCTGGACAAGTCGGTGCTAACACCTACCAAGCTCCACTAGATCGAAATATATTTGTATCGATCAAAGTGCGTGTAGGACCATTTAAGAATGGTGTATCGGTTTCTATTGCTAATGACATTTCAGTTGACGCCACAGGCGATGCAACTCGGAATACCTTGTTAGTTGAGGGATCTCCAGTATCAACTTCACTACAAGCAAGCACCAAGCAGTGCGAAGGCGAAACTGGCAAGGCAACTGCAAGCACCGTCCAAATGTTGGTAATTATCGTTCCATCAAATGATGATGCGAGTGGATTTGGTATCGATGGAATCTCAGGAGAAATGTCTGTGGCTTCAAATGGTGGTTGCAAGTTGAGCACCCCTGTTTGGAACGCAGAGACCAAGAGCATGGTCTGGACTGTCGCAGCTCCTCACTTCGCTCCTGACGGCGTTACCGAAAATATCGGCTTCTATAAAGCAAGAATTCCTGCAGCAGACGCAAAACTGCTTTGGGGATTGCAAAATGCAAATGATGCCGCCACTGCTCTTGAAGTAAGTGTTACTAGTGATGCTGGTGGAACAAATGTTGGCCAGAAAAACATCACAGTTAAAAACAATGTGATCTTCATCAACGTAACTGGATTCAAATACTCACAGCCTAAGTTGACAGTTATGATGAACAAGAATTACAAGCCAGGCGCTGCAAGTGCTGCACCTGCAAAGAAAGTCGCACCAAAGAAAGTAATCACCTGTGTAAAGGGCAAAGTAACTAAGAAAGTCTCAACTGCTGCATGTCCATCAGGTTACAAGAAGAAATAAGTTGCAAACCCTCCAAGGGGTAGTTTAAAAGTAAAGGTGCACTTAGAAATTAAGTGCACCTTTACTTATTTAAACAGATCACAAAAAGCGAAACAGCTCAGATTAAACAATTAACAGAGCGGAACTACATCCTCAATTCGACGAGTTTTTTCACTTTGGAATCTTTGCGTTAATGAAACAAATAGTGGTGGAACTTCGCGATTTGAATTAGGTAAACGACAAACACTTCGTTGCAAAATAGTGTCACTCTTTACGCGAAGAACAATTCGAGGTTGTTCCAGCAAAATACTGACCCAATCATCGCCATTTCCATCTAGTACATATCCAACAAGTGTTGAAGCTTGATCACCTTTTTCTACACCTTGTACTGCAATAAGAGCATCTGCAGAAGAAACAATCTGTAAACGCTCTGGCGCTAGCCAAACTTGATCATCAGCAACTAATTGCACTGCCATTACTAAACCAAAGTAAAGAATTAAGAATTGGAATGGATGTGGCCAATCTTCTAAATTATTAGTCCACGTTGCTACCGCTGTATAGGCAATTAGAACTCCTGCAGCAGCAAAAGCAACAACTGCAACTGCGCCGTTCCAAGCAAGTGGGGATGGCACAACAGTTGCGACTAAGAACCAAGCAACAACCGAACTCCAAATTCTTGAATTCTTTGATGCCGGCTTGTCGGTGATATTAGTAATTGCCGTAATTGTAAATCCAGTTGCTCCAGCCAATAAAAGAATTGGCAAAGCTTGAACAATCGCGCCAGTTACGGTCTGGCTAATTCCCTGGGCCGACAAAAATGAGAGCGCGGTTGGGGCGGAACGACCACTGATCGCAATAAGTCTAGTTAGGAGATATAGGACGCCAGCAAACGAAACTAACTGGGTCATATTTTCTTGCATCAAACCAGATATCGCTCCGATTGATTTAGAGCGCTGGGAAAGAGTCAGCTTTTCAATCCGCTCTTGCATCTCTTCTTGCATCTCTTCAAGATCTTCTTTTAGATCATCAATCTCATCGTCGATGCCATTGTTATCTAAATCTTTTTTGTTTAGGTCATCGCTCATGAGGTCGAACTCCAAATCACAGAGGCTGCAACAGGAAGAGCTATTGCATTTAAAGTAATTTCAGCGTTATCAAGGAGTGCATAACGATCGCCAGTTGAGAACTCTTTCGAGTTAAAAAGAATAGTTCCGGCCGGAACAGTCATCTGCCAAGTAACGCGAAGCTGAGGCAAGTTCTTGCCTGTTGTCCATGGAACAGGAATGCAAACATCGCCATTATTTGAAGTTACTCCGCGAACTTCGCCACCAGGGTAAGTCACAGTGATTCTTTGATTCTTGGCTGCTTGGCTAACAGATTTTTCTAAGTTCTTGCCTTTAGTTACATCATCTTTGTCAAAGCCTTCACGAGTGGTGATCACGTAAACATGTAGTGCATCACCATCAATAGTCGCAGTAGAAGCAAGTGCCCCAGGCCCGACATCATCAAATGGCCAAGCGCCAGTACTCGCAGATCCTGCAATTGAATCAGCAAGCTCACTCACTGTAGGTTCATTGTAAAAGAAATCAGCATCGACGCCCAATATTCTCTGTGCTGCAATCCAAGTTGCAATTGTTCCTTCACGTGCTGTCATCGAAAGAATTGCTGATGCAATTTCACCGTTGTATCGAATTGCATATGAAAGATTTCGCACTTGACGAAGTTGCGCCTCAAGATCTGCGTCATCAGTTAGTTTTACAATATCTGTTAATGGAATTGCGCGCAGATCTGAACTTGGTTTTTCAGTAGTTGTGTAACCCAAAGGAATAGTGTCGAGAGCTTGTCCCGCGACAGAGTAGGTGCGCATCATTGAGTAACCTTCAGGGCCTTTGATTGCACGTGATGTACCGGCCGGAATAATTACTGGCTGTTCTGTCAATGTAAATTGGCTAGTTACACCTTGGCATGGAACCTCTTTGGCTTTTTGTGGACGATCTAAACCAAGTGAGATCGCTCCAAAAAATAAAACAGGAATAATTAAAGTTATTACAACATTTCGGCGATGTTTACCTGCTAATTTCGCTTCTGAAAGAATCTCAGTTTCACTCTGAACTTCAGGTTTTCTACTGACTAATTTTTTGAGTCGAGAAACTCCATCACTAAATTTAATTAGTACTTTTGAGTTTTTCATGACTGAATTTTACTCTAGATCCATGATTAGTTTGCTTGCTGGGCTGGATATCTTCATAAAACGGTCCATGTTTCACCCGAATCAGCCGATCGATAGAGCTTTTTCCCAAAATCAGCCGCATATGCTCGATTGCCATTTCCGGTGATGATCAGTGCGCGCCAATTTCGGGCGCTCTCACGAGAAGTCCAAGTTTCTCCTGAATTACTAGAGGTATAAATCTTGCCTGTTCCCACCACAGCAATCAACTTATTGCCACTTGTGGATGAAACAACATTAAGCCAATTTCGGCTTGAATCTCGAGCGGTCCATCTCTCGCCTGCATTTGTTGAAGTGTAAATTCGTCCTTGCGCAACTGTCGCAACTAATTTATTTCCGTTGCTTGAAGAAGCAATTGCACTCCAATTTTGTGAAGTTCCACGTTGTGTCCAAGTGGAACCACTGTCTTCAGATGTATAAATAAAACCACCTTCTACAACTGCAGCCAATTTATCGCCGTTACTTGATGAAGCAACACTTACCCATTTCCGTTTTGTTTCTCTAGAACTCCAAGTATCTCCTGAATTAGCAGAGGTATAAATGTTGCCACCTTTAGCAACAGCAACAATTTTGCTTCCATCCGTAGAGGTTGCAATTGAGACCCATGTCAAACTCGGGAGTGATGACCTTTCCCAAGTCACTCCAGAATCAACCGATCTATAAAGCGCGCCTTGGTAACCGACTGCATAGATTTTTTGAAATGAATTAGATGCAGCAATACCTATCCAATTTTGAGTTAAGTCTGCTGACACCCGCCAAGTTGCACCAGAATCTTCTGAATATTCGATCTTCCCACCATAAACAGCGGAATAAATTTGATCACCATTTTCGCTTGTAACTAAAGCCCTGCGGTTTACATTTCCACTGCTAATACTGCGCGCACTCCAGTTCACTCCTGCATTATTTGAGGTGTAAATCAGCCCGGTTGTGGAAGTGGCGAGAAGCACTTCACCATTTGCACTAATCGAACAAGAACTCCATGGAGTTCCATTTACACGGGCTAGGCCAGTACCTCCAAAGGGGGAAACTACAGCGATATGGCCATCATTTCCGCACTGCATAGCTTCACCGAGCCCATTCGCAAGTGAAATGGATGTCGTGCTGTTCATGACGTTGAAACTTGCCCAAGTGGCTCCACTGTCATCTGAGAAGACGATTGAGCCAGTAAGTGGCGCTGCAATGAATTCGTTGCCGGTTCTGTCAACAAGCCCAGATGACCACTTAAGTGAACCTAAATTGGTTGGCCCAGCGGACCAGGTTGCACCCGAATTGGTTGAGAAATACGGGGCTGCGTTATATGGAAGCGCAAGCATTTTTTCACCATTTGCAGAGAGTGAAACGCTTCGCCAATTCCTCGTGGATTCAGTTTCCCTCCAGGTAGCACCGAAATCTAGTGAGCGCCATAACTTGCCCCCTGAGACACCTGCTAAGACAACCGAGCAGTCGGAATCACATGCAATAGTTCGCCAGTTTTTAACAGAGGCAACTTCACTCCATGTTGCTCCGGAATTTATTGATTTCTGAATTTTTCCACCAGCAACTGTTGCAAAAATGGTTGCACCGTTATCGGACTGTGCAACGCTGCTCCAATTTCGAATTGACGCGCGTTGTTGCCAATTAACTCCATTGTCGGTTGAGGTATACAAATAACCGCCTTGATTTGCAACAAACATCCTTCCGGATTCATGAGCAATAGATGATGAGATCCATCTACCTACTGGACCAGTGCTCGTTGTGATTGCTGATGCCAGAGAAGTGCCAGAAACGGTACCTTCTCCGTCAGCGATACCAGCTTTTGATGTTTTCACTGTCACTTGGACGTTTTGCGAAGAAGTAAGGCCTGTAATAGTTAGTGGAAGATTTTTCCCATCGGCTGTACCTATCGAAACATTTCCTCCAGTAGTTGAAGCCTCATACGTATGGGTTGCATCATAATTTGTGACGTTAACTGTGAAGCCACCTAAAGTTGAAGTGACGGCCCCAAATGTAGAATCTAGTTGCGCAGGGGGTTCTTCAATTAAAACAAAATTAGAAGTAGTACTTCTGGTGCCAAAGAAATTTGTGACTGCGACGGTTAACCTTATGTATTTCCCTGCATCATCATTAGTTAATATGTATGTTTCAAGATCAGCATCGGGGATATCTGTAAATGTATCCTCTTTTATTTGAGTAGATCGCTTCCATTGAAAAGTAACTTGGCCATCGACTCCGACATAGGTATATTCAGCAGTAAGTGTTGATCCAGCGGTTAATTCTCCTTCTATTGAAGAGGTGACTGACGAAGGAGCGGCAATGTATTCACCTTCGCGTCCGGTACCAGGACCGTCAAATCCCCAACTAATATTTGCATTGAGCGCCACAGAATAAGGATTGGCATTACCCAGCGAAAATACCCAGTTGTATGAAGCATTGGGAGCTCGGTAAATGAAATAAGCATCTGGCTTATATGCATATATTTTACCTATCGTCGAGGCAATCGAACAATCTCCTCCAGATGTGCAAGCTTTTACGCGCCACGGAAAGGATGGGTTAACGCTACGTTCTAATTGAAAATACCCACCGGATGGCAAAGACCATTCATAAGAACTGCTTCTTTGCACTGTGCATAAGCCCCCTGATCCATAACAATTTGCGTACGCAGTGCTGCCTGTATTTTTAAAGGCTGAAGTAACTTTAGTTCGAGAAAAAGTTGCGTTGTCTAAGGTCACTGCAAGCGATGCCTCAGCAGTAAGAATGATAGGCACGACTGCTAGAAGCGAGGCAGCCAAAGTAAATCCAAGAGTAGAGGCAAGAAGTTTTTTCAGTAAAAATCTCATTTTAATTTGGCTCCCCCTGAGTTTGACGCATCTTTTTTAGTCGTCATCATCATCATCATCATCATCATCATCATCATCATCATCATCGTCATCTTCTTCTTCGCCTTCTTCGCCTTCTTCGCCTTCTTCGCCTTCTTCGCCTTCTTCGCCTTCTTCGTTAACTTTAGGAAAACCATTCACGTCAAAACCGTTGATATCAAATCCATCTTCGTCATACCCGTCTTTGTCATACCCGTCTTTGTCATACCCGTCTTTGTCATATCCCAGTGCATCAAATCGTGTTCCAAACCATGTGTTGCCATTGGCATCAAATGGTGTTCCATTAGCTGCAAATCCAGCTCCATCAAATTTTGTTCCATTTGAGTGATTACCCTCATTATCAAACTCTGTGCCGGTATCTCGGTGGATATTTAAGTTGTTAAATCCATCTGCGTTAAATCCATCAGCATCAAACTCTGTGCCGGTATCTCGGTGGATATTTAAGTTGTTAAATCCATCTGCGTTAAATCCATCAACACCAAAGCCATCAATATCAAAGCCAGCTGCGTT
>Ga0214168_1000700_pt1 | contig 13542 bp, 12 predicted proteins | sample LakMenepilimnion_FD_153002 | JGI IMG/M metagenome (GOLD analysis project Ga0214168, IMG submission 153002) | Freshwater microbial communities from Lake Mendota, WI - Practice 29OCT2010 epilimnion v4 | ecosystem: Environmental > Aquatic > Freshwater > Lake > Epilimnion/Euphotic zone | place: Lake...
TTTCGCCGCAAGAAGATTCAAGTCCAAAGTTGAAGCCAGCAATCGAAGTCTGGGGGAGCATTTTGACCCAGCCAGAAGGTGATTTTGCGCTTTTGAATTTCGGCAAAAGAGATGTTGGCATAGATGTAGATAACCCCAACCCAGTGCGCGTAGGCCATGATGGAGCAATTAACGCATGCATCCCTAAATTGAACGATCAGCACGCATATTTGGTCGGAAAACTTGACCCTTCTGTTTCCTTAGGAGATTGGGTTGCTTGCGGGATATCGCACCCATGTACAACTTTCGATAAATGGCGTATTTTTCCGGTTATTGATGACAATGACAAAGTGGTCGATTACATAAGAACCTATTTCTAGGAGAGAAAATGGCAACTGAATTTTTCATCGCAAAAAATGTACCTAAACCACGTGGAGCTTATTCGCACGGTTCGGTAGCCAATGGGTTTTTATACACCTGCGGAATGGGACCAATAGATCCAGTCACTGAAAAAATTCTTGAAGGTGACATCACCGTTCAAACACGTCAAGTCTTTAAGAATTTGCAAGCAATTCTCGCAGAGAAGAATGCAGATTTTTCTCAAGTTATAAAAGTTACAACACATTTACAAGATGTACACAAAGATTTTGCAGCTTACGATGCGGTTTGTCGTGAGTTTTTAACTGAACCTTTTCCAGTCCGGACAACTGTTGGATCAGAATTAATGAATATTCTGGTAGAAATTGATCTTGTTGTAGCCTTATGAGTAATTCTCTAAAAGGTAAAACCGTTGTTATAACTGGCTCTGGGCGCAGCATAGGTCGAGAGATGGCAATTCGAATTGCCGCAGAAGGCGCCAGCGTGGCTTTGTTGGAGATAAACAGAGAAAATCTTGAAGAGGTGCGGTCAACAATTGCCGCTGCTGGTGGTGATGTACGGGCTTATGAAATAGATTTGGGATCTGAGTCACAGATAATTGAGACTATTTTAAAAGTGGAAAAAGATTTTGGAAAAATTGATTGCCTGATTAACAATGCCATGGTGCATGAAGCTGAAGACTTACTAAATACAACGCTCGAGGTATGGAATAAATCTATTCAAATTACTCTCACAGCAGCATTTTTATGTATCCGACAGGTTTTGCCTGCAATGATTAAGCGCAAAAACGGAAGCATCATCAATATTGGAACTGTTAACGCGAAAGCGATGATTGGTAGTGATTCATACAGTGCAGCTAAGGCGGGAGTACATGCACTGACGAGAACTGTTGCTGTTCGTTATGGAGTCGATGGAATTCGATGTAACACGATTGTGCCTGGGACAATCGCAACTGCCGCATGGCAAGAGCGCGTTGATCGAAACCCAAATGTTTTTGAAGATTTAAAGCCTTGGTATCCGCTTGGCCGCGTTGGTACACCTAAAGACATTGCAGATGCTGCAATATTTTTGATTTCAGAGGATTCTCAATGGATTTCTGGCAGCGAATTAGTCGTCGATGGTGGGCTACTAGCCGGCTATGCCCCAATGTTTCGAACTGTAGAAGGGTCTGACTAATGAATGCAGAAAATACTTTCACGATTCGAGGCGCAACAGTTATTGATGGAACTGGCTCGGTTGGAGTCAGGGCAGATTTGTTAGTTATCAATGGAAAAATTGCGATAAGTGGAAAAATTCTAAAAGGAGAAGAGCAGGGAAAGATTTTTGATGGTTCTGATTTAACAGTTACGCCTGGATTTATAGATTTACATGCTCACTCCGATTTAGCGGTCCTAGCCGACAAAGAACATCTAGCAAAAGTCACTCAAGGAGTAACTCTTGAAGTAGTTGGCCAAGATGGACTTAGTTATGTACCTGCTGATGAAAATACCCAAGCGCAACTTAGAGAACAGCTTTATGGATGGAATGGAGAACCAAATGGATTTAGTTGGAACTTCAATAGCGTTGCTCAATACTTATCAAGGGTAGATGAAGGGGCTGCAGTAAATGTTGCCTATTTAATTCCGCATGGGACTGTGCGGATGATGGTCAAAGGCAATGATGAAGGTTTTGCTGATAAAACTGAATTATCAAAAATGGCCGAATTGGTTGACGCAGGCATGAGAGAGGGTGCGGTTGGGTTATCTGCAGGATTAACTTACACGCCGGCCATGTATGCCAACGATGATGAGTTAATTCATTTATGCAGAGTAGTCGCGAAATATGGCGGATATTACGCTCCACATCATCGAAACTATGGACTTCAATTTTTAGATGCTGTCGACGACTGTATTGAAATTTCTCGTGCTTCAGGTTCCCCACTTCACTTAACTCATTGCAATATGACTGCACAGATCTACCACGGCAAAACTGATCTGCTCTTTGATAAGTTGTCAAAAGCAGATAGAGATGGATTAGATGTCACGCTTGATAGTTATCCATATTTAGCAGGTTCAACATACTTACATGCGCTTCTGCCATCATGGGTGCAAGCGGGTGGATTGTCTCCGATGAGGGAGCGGCTCCAATCAAAAGAGGTTCGTGCAAGAGTTTCTAATGCATTAAACGTAACAGGAAGTGATGGAAACCAAGGCGGTACCGTTGATTGGAAAGCAATTGTTATCGCAGGGGTTGAAAAATCTTTAGATTTAGTTGGAGTATCAATTGAAGCCGCCGCTAAAGCAGCAGGTAGAGAACCAAGTGAATTTTATTTAGATTTAATTGCAAAAGAGGATTACCACGCTTCATGCATCATTTTTAAGGGACACGAAGGAAACACTCGAGCAATCATGCAACATCCAAAACACATGGTCGGTAGCGATGGAATTTTGACTGGTAATCGACCTCATCCTCGTTCATATGGAACTTTTGCCCGTTACCTTGGGCACTACGCCCGCGAGGAAAAAGTCTTAACTTTTGAAGGTGCAGTTAATCGAATGACTGGAAGGCCCGCAGGCCGACTTGGTCTAACAGATCGAGGAATTATCAAAGAGGGAATGCACGCTGACTTAGTAATGCTCGATGCCGCATCGGTAATTGATCGATCGACCTATGAAAATCCTAGATTGCCAGCCGCAGGTTTTGAATATGTTTGGATTGGCGGAGTTGCGACTCTTGCTCAAGGAGCACGTACTTCAAATCTGCCCGGCCAGGCGATTCGTTCCACTAGCTAGATCAAAGATTGCTTAATCCAATCAAGGTCACGTTCACGCCAAACATCAAATAGATAAAAATCTATATTTGCTATCCCGAGATCCTTTAGCGCATTTGTTCGCACCGTTAGTTCCTTTTCTGAAGAATTATCTGGATATGTTGGCCGCAAAATGGCGGTAATCTTTTTAGAATCTTGAATTGTCTCAAGGTAACTCTTTGCCAATTCAATAATTTCACTTGTACTTTGGCGATAAAGCAACGGTTCGATTACATCTACAACCTGACCGAGTCCTTTGGGGTCAATGCCAGTTCTCCAACTTCGATCTAAGCCACCGATTAGTGGTGATTGATCAACCCAACGCAATGTTGCACCCTCAGTGTGGGCTAATTTTGTAAGTTCCTCATGTAAGGCAATTAACGTGCGCCCTTGGCTTAAAATCCAGATTTTGATATCAATTCCAAAGATCAAAACTAGATTATCTATGTTTAACTCTTTGCCAATCCATAAATCTTCTTCAGCAAGCAAGTTATTGAGAGCTTTAGAAATCTTAGAAGCGAGTTTTTTAGTATCTGCGCCGGCAGATTCAGCTGCACTTTGGCAGTAGATGCAAAGGCAGAATCCAAGCAAGTATTGAGAGATTTCGCTCAGTTCAATGAAATACCGTTCATGATGCTCTCCGTGTATTAAGCCATGAAAATGAATTGATTCTGCAGCTATTGATTTGATTCCGCGAGAAAGCAGATCGTTAGTTAAGCCAATTGCATAACCCTGAGCGCTTGGGTTTGATGGACACAAAGAGGCAAGTAACTTTTGCCCTAAACCATTAACTTGAACGGCCTCTGGATTTTGCTTGCCAGCAGCACTGTTGTGGAAATAAACCGCCCAAGCGTGTATATCAAAACCGACTTTGCGACCGGATTCCTGAATTTTCTCCAGCGTGCTGTTGTCTTGATAAACATCATCTGGGGATGGCGTGATGGCGCCTGTTGAATACTTACTCAAATCCGGTTGGTAATAATGTGCTCCATCTTCCAGGTACCTAAGAGATGGCGTACTTCCAAGTGTGAAGTCACGAGATGCGTGGTAATTAAGAGCAAGATTTATTCCCGTTAGGCCGGAATCCTGCAGCTTGTTTATATTCACTGACGGATTGTTAGGTGGGCTAAAACTATGTATGAATGCAAATGCGTTGTGACTCACGTTAATTCCTTAGGGCCTGAGTAGATGCACGGATAACCAATTCAGGCTTGAAAACTATTTGCTCGTGCTTGAATTTTTTACCATTTTCAACTTCATTAATAATCATCTGTGCAGCAAGTGCTCCTAATTTATAGGCTGGTTGAGCAATTGAAGTTAGCGGAATTGAAGCAGAAGCTGAGAAGCCAATATCGTCATAACCAATTAACGCGTAATCAGTTGGAATTTTCTTGCCATTCTCCAGCAGCGCGCGAAGAACGCCAAGTGCGACTAAATCATTAGCGCAAAAGATAGCGGTTACTTGAGAAGTACTTTCTAAAATATTTTTTGCAACTTCATATCCATTTTGGGAACGCATTTGATTTACTTGAAACTTATTAATCTTCACATTTTGCTCTTTTGCTGAATCCATCACCCCATCTTCACGGCTTGCGCATTGAGCGATGGAAAGAGGTCCATTTACCCAAGCAATAGAGGTGTGACCAAGAGATGCTAAATACTTAACCGCACTTTTACCACCATGAAAATCGTCCATAGACACCGAAGATTGTTCAAGAGATTCAGCTTTTCGATCAATAAAAGTTGTGGGAATGTTTCGTCGATTTAATTCAGCGACTCCCGCAAGTCCTTCAAATGAGGGCGTAATTAACAATCCACATATTCTTTGTTCAATGAGAACTTTTAAATGGCGCTCTTCCTTTTTCGGATCTTCATCGCTGTTGCACAAAAGCAAGGTGTAATCGTTTTCACTGGCGGTATCGCCAGCCCCACGTGCTACTTCCGTAAAAAAAGGATTTGTAATATCTGGGACCAGTAAGCCAATTGTTCGACTGCTGCCTGAGCGCAGATGTCTGGCAGAGGCGTTAGGCACAAAGTTCAGCTCGGCAATCGCAGATTCAATCTTCTTCCGAGTTGCCTCAGCCACCCGGTCTGGCCGGTTGAGGAAATTAGAGACGGTACCCACGGCAACTTGAGCGCGGGAGGCCACATCTCTGATGCTGTTCGCCATGATTGAATCGTTTCGGTTTAATTGAACAGTGTCAACGGTTCAATTCCCTGAATTGAACTGAGCCAACGGTTCAATTCCCTGAATTGAACTGAGCCAACGGTTCAATTCCTTAAATTTTGCCTCCTCTTGTCCAATTAGCCCCCCTCCACTACCGTTGGCTGAATCGGTTCAACGAAGCAGTACAACTACCACCGCTGGAGGGCGTTATGGAGCGAGTCTGTTTTAGATTTTATGTACGCACGGACATGATCGATGAGTACAAAAAGCGTCATGAGGCGGTCTGGCCAGAGATGTTGCAAGCTCTTACTGATTGCGGTTGGAAGAATTATTCAATTTTCTTAAATGAAAAAGAAGGAACACTGATCGGTTACTGCGAAGTTGATAATTTCGCCGCAGCACAAGCCAAGATGTCCAAAATGGATGTTAATACTCGTTGGCAAGAATTTATGCAGCCGCTATTTCCCCAGGATAAGCGCGCAGATCAAAGTTTTGAAAATTTTGTTGAAGTATTTCATCTTGCTTAATCTTGCTTAAAAATTCAAAGGAGAAGATCATGGCCGCAAATACAACAGCAGTTAAAGAAACTATCAAGCGACTAGGAATTGAAGTGCCATCCTGGGCATATGGAAATTCCGGTACGCGATTTAAAGTTTTCGCTCAAGCTGGTGTTCCGCGTGACCCATACGAGAAAATTGCAGATGCAGCTCAAGTCAATAAGTTCACTGGTGCAGTTCCTACTGTTGCTTTGCACATTCCTTGGGACAAAGTTAAAGATTATGCACACTTCGCTGCATACGCTAAAGATCTTGGTGTAACGCTCGGAACAATAAACTCAAACACTTTCCAAGATGATCAATACAAATTAGGTTCTGTATGTAACCCAGATCCAAAAATTCGCAAAATGGCTGTTGATCATCTGCTTGAGTGCATAGATATTATGGATATTACTGGCACGCAAGATTTGAAAATTTGGCTGGCTGATGGAACTAACTATCCAGGACAAGATGATTTGCGTGATCGACAAGATCGCTTGCAGGAGTCGCTAGAAATCACTTACAAACGGCTTGGACCAAACCAAAGAATGCTGCTCGAGTATAAATTCTTTGAACCATCCTTTTATTCAACCGATGTCCCTGATTGGGGTACTTCATATTCACATTGCTTGAAGCTAGGTCCAAAGGCGATGGTTTGTGTTGATACCGGACACCATGCACCAGGAACTAATATCGAATTTATCGTTGCATTACTTATGCGAGAGGGAAGACTTGGAGCTTTTGACTTCAACTCCCGTTTCTATGCAGATGATGATCTGATTGTTGGCGCTGCTGATCCTTACCAACTATTCCGCATTATGCATGAAGTTAATCGTGCGGGCGGATTTGATGTTGGAACGCCAGTTTCTTATGTTCTTGATCAATGTCACAACATCGAAGATAAAATTCCTGGACAAATTCGATCAATTACAAATGTTCAAGAAGCGGTTGCTAAAGCCTTACTTATTGACCGTGTAGAACTCAAGAAGGCTCAACTTGAGGGAAATGTTCTAGCTGCAAATGACATATTTATGGACGCATACAACACTGATGTTCGACCACTGCTAGGTGAGATGCGGAATGAATTGGGCTTAGATGCTGATCCAATGAAGGCTTATCTTGCCAGTGGTTACGGCGCAAAGATTGCTGCCGAACGTGTTGGTGGAGCCCAAGCAGGGTGGGGCGCATAAGTGGGAGACAGCAAAGAGTTAGTAGAGCGTTCAAATAGATTAGGTAGCGACCCGCGTTATACAAATTATGCAGGTGGCAATACCTCTGCAAAAGTTTCAGTAACCGACCCGGCAACTGGTGAAGATACACAGGTTCTGTATGTAAAGGGATCTGGTGGTGACTTGGGCACCCTCACCCATGCAGGCCTGGCTGGGCTTTATGTAGAAAAAGTAAAAGCATTAAAAAAGGTTTATCGAGGCCTTGATCACGAAGATGAGATGGTCGCTTTATTTGATTACTGCTTATTTGGTCGTGGCGGGGCAGCACCAAGTATTGATACCGCTATGCATGGATTAGTTGATTATGCCCATGTAGATCATCTACATCCAGATTCGATAATCGCGTTAGCAACTTCAATTGACGGCCCAGCTCTTACCAAAGAGTGTTTTGGTGAAGAGATTGCTTGGGTGGATTGGCGTCGTCCAGGTTTCCAACTTGGTTTAGACATGGAAGAGATTGCAAAGAAATTCCCAAAAGCAAAAGGTTGCATTCTTGGTGGCCATGGTTTAACTACTTGGGCCGAAAGTAGCGCCGAATGCGAAGAGCGTTCGAAGTGGGCGATTCATAAAGCTGAAGAGTTCATAGCCAAGAAATCAAAAGCTGAACCATTTGGAAAAGTAATTAAGGAGCGTATTGCACTTCAGGAGAGCGCTCGCCGTGAGAAAGCCAGCAAGTTGGCACCGACACTGCGCGGGATTGCCTCTCGTGATGCGCGAATGGTTGGACATTTTTCTGATGCCCAAGTCGTGCTGGACTTTATAGCTTCCGAAGCTGCACCAAAATTAGCTGCACTTGGAACTTCCTGCCCTGATCACTTTTTGCGCACAAAAGTTTCACCTATGTTTATTGATCTTCCCGCTGATGCCTCTATTGAAGAGACAATTTCGCGAGCAAATGAATTGCATGAGGAGTATCGCAAGAATTACACCGCTTATTACCAACGTTATGCCGATAAATCCTCACCAGCAATGAGAGGTGCAGATCCAGCAGTTATTTTGATTCCTGGTGTTGGAATGTTTACTTTTGGAAAAGATAAGCAGACCGCACGGGTAGCAGGTGAGTTTTACATTAATGCAATTAATGTAATGCGCGGCGCTGAAGGAATTTCTACTTATGCCCCAATTCCGGAATCTGAGAAGTTCCGAATCGAGTATTGGGAGTTAGAAGAAGCAAAACTTCGCCGTGCACCTAAAGGCAAACCGCTACAAGGCAGGATCGCACTTGTTACTGGTGCCGCGTCAGGTATCGGTTTGGCTACAGCAAGACGGCTACAGGCCGAAGGTGCTTGCGTAGTTATCGCTGATCGAGATCTTGAGGGTGCAACAAAAGTTGCAGCTGAGTTCGGTGGCCCAGATAAAGCAGTGGCGGTATTTGTAGATGTTACCGATGAAGTACAAGTTGCTGCTTGTGTTGATGCCGCGGCCTTAGCTTTTGGCGGAGTCGACATAGTTGTAAACAACGCCGGACTATCAATTAGCAAGTCACTTGTTGAAACTTCAGTCAAAGATTGGGATTTGCAGCACGATGTCATGGCTCGCGGTTCATTCTTGGTGTCCCGTGAAAGTGCAAAGGCGATGATTGCTCAAAATATTGGTGGAGATATTATTTATATCTCTTCTAAGAATTCTGTTTTTGCCGGACCAAACAATGTTGCATACGGATCAACAAAAGCTGACCAAGCGCATCAGGTCCGTTTGCTTGCTGCAGAGTTAGGTGCCTTTGGAATCCGGGTAAATGGAATTAACCCAGATGGAGTTGTTCAAGGATCTGGAATTTTCGCCAGTGGATGGGGCGCTCAACGCGCGGCTGTTTACGGAGTTGAAGAAGCAAAACTCGGTGAGTATTACGCCCAACGGACAATCTTGAAAAAAGAGGTACTTCCAGAACACATTGGAGCAGCTGCATTTGCATTGCTTTCAGGAGATTTACCTTTGACAACAGGATTGCATATTCCAGTAGATGGGGGAGTCGCCGCAGCTTTCTTGCGGTGATTCTAAATGCCAGCATTTGCTGCAGTTGATTTAGGCGCAACCAGTGGTCGAGTAACCCGTGGTGAAATCGTTGATGGGCGTTTTGTTTTAAATGAAGTTCACCGTTTTGCTCATGAACCAGTTGATGCAGGCGCAGGTGGATTGCTTTGGCAATGGGATGAGATTGTTAGTCAAGTAAAAATTGGTTTAAAAAAAGCCATGGATCTGGGGCCACTTGATAGTGCTGGAATAGATTCATGGGCTGTCGATTATGGATTTTTAACATCTGATGATCAGTTGATTGGTTCAGTTCATTGCTACCGCGACAGTCGCACAGATGGAGTTTTAGACTCCGTGACTGCGCAAGTGGGACGAGAGCGAATCTATTCAACAACTGGAATTCAATTTCTATTTTTCAATACTATTTATCAATTAGTTAGCGCGATTGGAACTCCCGAGTATGTTTCGGCGGCAAAATTCTTACTACTTCCTGATTTGCTAAACAATCATTTAGTCGGATCTTCCACTTCAGAAATCACAAATGCTTCAACCACCCAATTACTAGATGCAACAAGTAGGCAGTGGGATTTCGATTTAATTGAAGAGTTGAATTTACGCACCGACATTTTTCCTGAATTGCATGAAGCTGGTGAGGTCCTAGGAAAGATTGCAGGCCATGGTTCAATTGACGGATTACCGATCGTGGCAGTTGCGTCTCATGACACAGCATCTGCTGTTGCTGGTATTCCACTTCGCCTTGATGGAAAAAGTGCATACATTTCAAGTGGTACCTGGTCGTTAATTGGCGTAGAGGTTGCTTCGCCAATCACTACATCACTTGCTTTAGCTGAAAATGTCACAAATGAATTGGGATACGGTGGCACTGTTCGACTTTTGAAAAATGTGACTGGGTTCTGGCTGTTAGAGGAGTGCCGCAGAAATTGGCGGTTAAACGGAAATGAGTTTTCGCCAGAAAAGTTAATCGAGCTAGCTAACGAAATAGAGATCGGGATGTATCTGATTGACCCAGATGATCCAAGGTTTGCAGCCCCTGGAGAAATGCCAGACCGGATCGCGGATTACTGTAGAGAGAAAAACTTGTCCGTGCCTGAAACACCTGGCGAATACGCACGTTGCATTTATGATTCGCTCGCTCTGGCTTATGCAAGAACCATTCGTAAAATCTCTTTAGTTTCAGGCAATCAAATCGAGACCATCCATGTTGTGGGTGGAGGTTCAGCAAATGACCTCTTAAATCAATTAACTGCGGATGCCACCGGTTGTGAAGTTCTGGCTGGCCCAGTCGAAGCAACGGTCATGGGAAATTTAGCTGTCCAAGCGATAGCAGTTGGAGCAGTTTCAGATTTAGTTCAAGCACGTGAACTAATCGGGCGTTCCGTCACTCTCAAGCGGTTCGAGCCAGTTAAAGGAATAGATTGGGAAAGTATGCAAAATCGTTTAAAGTTAAACAATTGAGTAAGTTAGGATTACTTGAATATTCGTTGAAGAATCAATAAGTCAGGAGAACAGATGTCAGAGAGCATGGTTGGTCAGATTGCGGTTGTCGCCGGCGGCGGAAGCGGAATTGGGGCTGCAAGTGCGCGTGCAATTGCGGCTAAGGGTGCACATGTTGTGATCTGTGATCTTCGAATCGATAATGCCGAAAAAATTGTTTCCGAAATTAAGGCAGCAGGCGGCGCTGCATCAGCCCGTTTGCTTGATGCCACAAAGGAAGCACAAGTTCATGAGGTCATTAATTCAATTCACGCTGACCACGGTGCGATCCACGCTTTTGTAAATGCTGTCGGCATCACTGGACCAACTGGAATCGCCGCGCACTTGCTCAAGACTGAAGATTTCGTAAATGTTTTTAATGTAAATCTTTTTAGTGCCATATATATGAATGCTGCTGTTCTTCCACACATGATCAAAGCTGAGTATGGCCGAATCATGCATGTGGCATCTATTTCAGGCAAAGACGGCAATCCAAATATGGCTCCGTACAGCACTTCAAAAGCCGCGATGATTGGTTTTGTAAAAGCAACGGCAAAAGAGGTTGCTACAAAAGGTGTCACCATTAACTCAATCGCACCTGCTGTTGTTCGCTCACCGATTAATGAAAATACTCCAGAAGAAGTAATGAAGTACATGATTTCTCGTATCCCAATGGGACGTATCGGTGAGGCTAGTGAAGCCGGGGAAATGATCGCTTTTGTAGTCTCGCCAGCCTGTTCGTTCACAACCGGTTTTGTCTTCGACTTATCTGGTGGCCGCGCTACTTACTAAACTCCAGCACCTCGATCTTTATTGGCACCATATATATAGTCAATGCAATCTCTTCCAAGATCGCTAATTTCGTGCGGTCGCGCACAAATGAGAAATCATGGGATGTTGAGAATTTATCGGCATCCCGAAAATCAAGTTTGAGCACGGTCCCATCAAAGCTGGCCAGCCGCGCATCAAAGAAGATCAGCCAAAGGGTCCGGCTTTGGGCTTCTAACCGATCCAGAAGTTGGTTCCATCCAGCCTTGATCGCCTCAAGTGTTAAGTCAGAGCCGCTGCTCGGGGGAGTCGAGGTTTCCGAGTTGGGCATAAAGGCAAAGGTACTGGGTATGGCTCAATTTGCTGGATTTCAGCTCTGTTTGCGGCCCGATAACAGCCCGGTAACAATCTCCTGATTTGTCTCATAAATATGCTCAAAATCGTTGACATCTGCCCGATTTACTGTGAATCTCACCCCAAGCAATACCGCTTTACCCAGGTACTACTAATGCCCAAGAGAAAGGGTCCCTCTTGAACAACAAGATTAAATCCGTAGCACTAGCCACTGTGCTCGCGCTAGCAGTTGGCGGTGCTGGTTCAATTAGCGCTGACGCTGCTACCAAGAAGCCTACTGCTAAGCCTGCTGCTAAAAAACCTGCTGCTAAAAAACCTGCCGCAAAACCTGCCGCAGATCCAAAACCAGCAGTTGCAACTACTGCAGTTCAAAAAGAAGCTGCGGCTCTAAATGCATCTGGCAAGAAATTTACTTACTGGATCGGTTTGATCTTCTCTGATATTGCAAACTCTGCCGCACAAGATCAAATTAAATCTTGGGGTAAGTCTCGTGGAATTCAAGTAGATCCCGTTCTTGTTAATCAAAACAACTTAACGGCACAGACAACTGCGGCTTTGGCTGCAGGAACAATGCCAGATGCCATGGACATTTCATCCGGCTTGATGTTGCAACTTGGTTCTAAGAATTTGTTAAATATCCAATCACTCACTGATGAGATGGCGAAAAAATATGGTGGCTGGAATGCCGCCGCGGCAGTCTTTGATGAGAAGGGTTATGTTGGCAAGGGCCTAGGACTTCCTTATGGAATCTCTGGAAACTTGATCAACCGTCGCCTAGATCTGCTAAAAGATGCTGGCGCAAAGACAACTGCCCCAAAGACTTGGGAAGAGTTGATGGAAGCCGCCACTAAGACAATGAAGGTCGGCGGAGCCGGATTTGCACTTGGAAATGTTGGTGATGCTGAAACCGTGTTCCGTGCTCAATTTGTTGGTTACGGTGGACGTTACGCAGATGATGCCGGCAAGAAGTGCACAATTGATGCACCTGCAACCAGAGACTTCCTAGCATTTGTGAAGAAGTGGTATGACAAAGGTGCTTATCCAACCAGTGCTGTAACAACTGATGGTGGTTGGGATAACAACCTCTACTTAGGTGGCAAGACTGTATTTATTGCTAACCCAGGTTCGGTCTACACCACGCTACTAAACGGTTCAGCCGCTTGGCCAAAGAATCCAACTCTTGCAAAGAACACCGGATTCTCAGCCCTACCTGGCGGTCCAAAAGCACGCGTTGCTCCTTCAAATGCTTGGTTGCGCGCGATCCCAGCAACAACCAAGTATCCAGAACTCGCAAAAGATCTGATTCGTTTCTTGATGGATACTCGCAACATGCAGGAGTACTACGAGTGGGCAATTTACGGCCCAGCTCTAAAGGATCACAACAAGTTCAACTTCTGGGATGAGAATGTGGATCCAGTTCATGGCGGTCTATATGACTTAGCAGTAAACGGAACCTCAGATTCATTTCCTGATGCCAACAATGCAGCATTTGCCGCATTCGGAACAGGATTTAACTTGTCAAAGATGGTGCAACGTCATCTATTGGATGGCGATAGTGCCGATAAGACAATTAAAGAAGCACAAGCAGTCTGCCAAACTCTTTACGATAAATAAGCTTTTAGAATCGTAGAGAACGGTTAAGAAGTTTTGGGTGAGTCACAGTAAAAATGTGACTCACCCAAATTTCTGAATTTTTAAATACCGAAGTGAATTCAGAACGATTTGTTACAACAGTCACAAAAACATTGCAAGATTCAGCAACAGCAACCGGTGAAAATACCGCTACCTTAAACTCAAAAATTGCAAATGAAGTTAAAAAAAATAATATTGTTAACGCAACCTTTGCAGCAAGAGGAACTTCCGACCACGCGAGTATAT
>Ga0214168_1000702_pt1 | contig 13515 bp, 9 predicted proteins | sample LakMenepilimnion_FD_153002 | JGI IMG/M metagenome (GOLD analysis project Ga0214168, IMG submission 153002) | Freshwater microbial communities from Lake Mendota, WI - Practice 29OCT2010 epilimnion v4 | ecosystem: Environmental > Aquatic > Freshwater > Lake > Epilimnion/Euphotic zone | place: Lake...
AAATTCACCAAGGCTTGGTGCACGGCTTTTTGCGCGTAATCTTGCAAGACATCGTCCGTGAAGTAGCTGTAATCAAAGCGTCCACCGCCACCGCTGGAACCTTGCTCGCGGCGGCCATTGTGCTCGGCTATGACATTGATGGATAAGCGCACCAAGGGGCGCACATCGGCCGCCATCACGCCATCATGACGCGCCACCATGACCACTTCGTATTCGCCGGCGATGGAGGCGGTGACTTGTTTCACGCGCGAATCGATTTGCCTGGCGTAGGCCTCCAAGCGTTCTAGTAGTTTTACTTTTTTGTCGGCAGACAAAGAAGCGATAGGGTCGTGGCCTAGGTAGAGCGGGGCGCTGGCACGCGCTATTAAGCTGCTGGCCGACTGCTCGCCGCCTTGGTTGGCAATGGCTTTACTGGCTTTGGCCGCCGCTTGCAAGGCGCTTAAACTGATGTCGTCGGAGTAAGCAAAAGCGGTTTTTTCACCGCTCACCGCACGTACGCCCACGCCTTGGTCTATAGCAAAATTGCCGGATTTAACCTGGCCTTCTTCTAAGCCCCAGCTTTCGCTTCGGCTGTATTGAAAGTACAAGTCGGCATAGTCAATTTTGTGCGACATCATGTCGCCCAATACGCTTTGCAGTTGCGCTAGATCTAGATTAGCCGGTGCTAGTAGGTGGTCTTTGGCTAGGTCAAAGTGGCTGCCCAGTTGCTGCTTGCCGTTAGTCGGCGTGGTGGTGGATTTCATTTAAATTTCAGTAATGATGCGGTGTTTAAGGGCAGGCAAGCTGGCTCGCAGGCTGGCTTGGTATTTTGGGTTCATGGCGGCAATGACCACGCCAGATCCGCGCGGCAGCCTATCAAGTACCACGCCCCAAGGGTCGACTATCATGCTGTTACCGTGTGTCTCACGACCGGATAAGTGGTAGCCACCTTGCGCTGGGGCCATGACGTAACTCAAGTTTTCTATGGCGCGCGCACGGACCAAGGTCTCCCAATGGGCTTTACCGGTGGTGTCGGTGAAAGCCGACGGCACGACGATGATGTTGACGTCTTTCATGGCGCGATAGAGTTCAGGAAAGCGTAAGTCGTAACAGATGGACAAGCCTATTTTACCGAAAGGCGTGTCAACCACTTTAATCACGTCGCCGGATTCTATGGTTTTTTCTTCGTGGTATTGCTCGTTGCCTAGGTTGAGCCCAAATAAATGGATCTTGTCGTAACGGGCTACTTGCTCACCTTGGTCGTCGTAGACTAAGCAGCTGTTGCGTACTTTATTTGGAAAGTTGCTGACCAAGGGCACCGAGCCGCCTATGAGCCAAATTTTATGTTTTTTGGCCATGCTTTTTAAGAATTGCTGTATCGGTCCTTTGCCTTCTTCTTCACGCGCCGCAACTTTGTCGGTTTCTTTAAAGCCCATCAATGCGAAATACTCGGGCAAGGCCACCAGTTTTGCGCCTTGATTGGCCGCCACCTCAATTAAGCGCTCGGCTTCGCTTAAGTTGGCCGCCACATAGGGGCCAGAAGCCATTTGTATGGCGGCTATTTTAATGATGTCTGAAGAGTTTTCTTGACTGAGGGTGGCTTTGGTGGTTTTTAAGCGTGAGGTGATGGCCATGTTAAATCCAAATAATGGTTAGTGTTTTAATCAGTTTGCAGGTGCTTCAGTTTCTTCTTTGTTGTTTTTTACTTCTTGTGGGTTATCCCAAGTCCCTATGATCTCGTATTCAGTGGATGAAATCTTATTCAAGGGGTCTTTTAATATTTTCTGTGCTAAGAATGCCACAGCGCCGACCAATGGTCCACCGGCAAGCGCAGCGAGCGATAAGCTGTCGCTGATGTGAGGCAATACTTTTACGTATAAGTGCTGCGTTTCTTTTTGTAAATTGGCTTCACCTTTAATTGACACGTCTGCCGCGGGCCCTGACATGACAAAGTCATCGCTGTAAATCACGCCGGCATTAATTTTTGCAGTGGCTTTGATTTTATCAAAGGCGAAGCCATTGCTAAACAGGTCTCTGAAATCCAAGGACAAGCGCCGCGGTAAGCTTTGCAAGCTGAGCAAGCCTAAGAGACGGCCCACCCCCGGTTGCACTTTAAGAATTTGGCCCTTTTTCATTTCCAACTGCAAATTGCCGTTGATTTCGACGGGGTTAAAGTCGTAGGGGTTGCCTGCCCATTGCAATTGGCCGTTTAGGCTGCCTTCGCCTCTTTTGACGGTGTTGGGGTGGCCAAGGTTCTTCAATGTTTCACCTAGATTTTTAATATCCCAGCTGACGTTTAAATAGGTACTGGGGTTTTTTTGCCAATTGTTCCATTGCCCGTCTGCGCTGATGGTGCTCTCTGGGTTGCTGAGTTTGAGTTTCTGGATGGCCCAATTGTTATTTTGCGGGTAGGCAATCAATTCCATGGCGCCTAGGTTTTTGTTATCCCATTCAAAGCTATCGGCGGCAATGTCCAAAGCAGGGTAGGTGCTTAAGCCTACGTCCTTGCTGGCCGTTTTGCTCTTATTCGGGCTGGCCTCGGGAATGGATAAATGGCTTAAGCGCGCGCTTAGCTTGTTGTCGTTTGAATAATTCAGGTCGCCGCTGAGTTCACGGCTTTGCACGGTGATGCTCAAGCCAGCTTTATTCGGGTTGTTGATGACTTTGAGTTGGTTGATGCGTCGCTCAAAGATATCCAAGACATTGATTTTAAGTGCTATTTTTTGGATGGGTGGGGCGCTGCCTGAGCCTAGTTCACCACTGAATTCTTGCATGACGCGGCGCCAGGCGTCAGCGTCTAGATAGTCCAAGCTGCCACTTAATTGCAGCCCTTTGACTTTGATTAAATCGTATTTTGGGTTGAGCTCATCGTTGTTGGCCGGTCCGTTATTAAAGCGCACGTTAGCCCGGTCAAATTTGAGTCGGCCGTTTTCTTTAGTGCGCACCACTTGGGCAAATAATTTACGGCCCAATGCCACGCTCAAGGCGTCGTTGTTTAAAGCTTGGTTTTTATCTACCCTTAACATTAAGCGCTCGTTGCTGGCTTTATTGAAGGGAACCGGTAGGCGTGAACTTAAGCCGACTAGATCGCTGCGTATGGCGATGTTCACCAGCGGTTTTTGGATGGTGATGTCGCTTTGCCAATTGGCGCTACCTGACAAATAGCTGGCCGCTTTGGCCACATTGCCTTTGGGATTTTGATTAAGTAGCACTTGCCGTATTGCCGCATCGTTCATTTTGCCTTTGGCATTGATGCGTATGATTTTGTCTTTACCCGAACTTAAGTTGAAGCTAAGCGGTGAACCAAATGCGCTGGCGGTGATGTTCTTTGCCGATAAGCTGCTATCGGTAAATTCGAGTACGCCATTGATGGCGGTCAGTTTAGGTATGCTCACCTCGTCCATGCTGCCATTGCTAATGAGGTAGCTGCCTTGGTATTTGGCTGCGTCTAAATCGTTCATGGGGATCGTAAGCTTGAGGTCTAATTTTCCCTGACCGCTGGTGATGAGGTCTTCGGTAAAACCTTGGGTGGATTCCAGTACTGGGCTTTTGTTGACGAATTTGACGCTTTCGGCGACCGGTCCTTTGTAGGTGCTGTCTATGTATAACATGGGTTCGGCGGCATCTAACTGCGGTATGACCACTTTGCTTTTGACGATTTGATTGCCAAATAAGTGGCCAGAAAAGGCATTTAATTCCATGCGTTTGCCCTCAAACAGCATGTCTAGACCTAGGTCTTCTATGACAGGCCAGCCCGTGCCGTATTCCATAAGCGAGTGGCTCAATTTGCCGGTAACGCGAAATTGACCCAGATGGGGCAACGCTTTATTTTGTTTGTCGACAAAAGGAAAGTCCGCCAAGCGGCCTTTGATGACCACGTTGACGTCTTCTATTTGACCGCTCAGTATGGACGTGTCCAACCAGTGCAGGGTGGTTTCACCCAGCGCTTTAGGGTAATAGTGCAATGCGTATTTGGCATCGGCTTTGGCTAGGTGGGCTTTTAAATCCAAATAGTCGCCTTTAGCGCTGTCCATCACGTAGTCTGCGTTGACTGTCGCAGACAAGTGCGGGTTGCTTAAGCTTAATTGGTCGACGTGGACCTGGGTGGCCAGTTCCTTGTGGCTCCAACTGATGCTGCCGTTGAGGCTGTCCACCGTGGTTGGGTAGCGCAATATGGACATCAGATCCAACTTGGCATTGGTGGTGCTTAATTGCAGTTTGCCGGTATTTTGATTGGCGCTGATGCTGCCGCTTAAGTTGCTAAAGCCCGGGAGGTTATCCTGTGCAGCCAGATTTAAATTTTGAAACTGGGTCTGCACTTGGTAGCCACTGGTTTTACCTAAGCGGGTTTGCCAGTTTAGGTTGAGCTCACTGAGCTGCCCGCTGGGGCTGAGCTGCTTAATCTTGTCTTGCCACGCCTGCGGGATGGGTAGTTGGGCAGCGTGGGCCTGTAGCATGGCCAAATCCAATTTAGCCAATTGCACTTTAAGCGTGTCGTTCGCCGATTTGCTTTTAAGGTAATGCACCGTGGCATCTTGCAAGCTTAAGCCCAAGTTGCTTTGTACACTTAAACGCTTGGCGCTATAGCTTTCATCGGTGTCGGTTTTAGCCCAGGCCAGTTCACCGCTTAAGCTGCGCATGATTAAGCCAGTATTTTGGGCGGGTAAATCCAATTGCAGGTCGCTTAAGGCCAGTGTGCTGCTGATGCTATGCCATTGTTGGTTTTCAAACGCCATGGCCAGCTTAATGTCGCCACGGCCATTTTTTAGTGCCACGCTAGGGCTGAGTAAGTGGTAATCGACCCAAGCTTGGTATGCCATTAAGTCTACGTTTTTAATGCTTAACTCCAGTTGGCCATACCAATTGGCAAGCTGACTGACGTCGTTGCCATAGAGTCTAGCGTGCAATTGAATTGGCGAGCTGGTGCCGCTAGAAGGCAGGGCGCTGAGGCTGATTTGATGGCTTTTAAGCAGGCGCTTCCATGGCGGACTTTGCACCGATAAGTTGAGCTTGTCTAAACTCAAAGCCGGGGCGCCGCGCAGCTCGTCTATCCAAACCACCTTGGCGTCGCTGACATTCAACGCGCTTTGGCGCAGTAGCCAATTGGCCAGTTCCGGTTTGGCTGGCCCCTGCATGCTGATGCCCGCCACAAAAAGCTCACCTTGGGCATTGCGCCTAATGGTGAGTTCGGGTGAGCGCAAGTTCAGGTTGGCTAAGCGAAGTTCAAGCAAGGGCAGGCTGAGCCAGGATAAGCTTAAGTCGGTATTTTTAAGTTGCAGGGCAGGGCGATTTTGTGCGTCGTATAAATCAATGTCTGATACAACAAAGTGCGGGTTAACGCCTTGCCAACCGACTTGAATTTGGCCTATGACTATTTTCTGCTGAGCCAGCTTGCTGGCGAATTGCGCGATGTCATTTTTGTAGAGGTTGATGTTAGGAAAAAGCCAAAACTCGATGCACAAAGCGGCGGCAATTAAAACGACGGCGATGCTGCTTATCAGCCAAAAGGCAAGGCGGTAAACCAACAGCAGGGACTTTTTGACCATATAGGCTAGCTTGGGCTTTAATTGAATTAAGTTACAGCATGCATTCTACTGCAATAGCCATCATAACAAACAAATTGTCGGGTGTTTGATAGCCGTCGGTTGCGAAGTGAAATTATTTTAAAATAGCGGCTTTGTCCTTTAGAATGTCGCCTGGCTCGGATACCCTGACGCCCACCTAATTTAAGCGCTGATCTCTTGATTCAATTCAAACAACTCACTTTAGTTCGTGGTCTAAAAACCCTGATTCAAGGGGCGACATTGCAACTGCACCCCGGCCATAAAGTGGGCTTAACCGGCGCCAATGGGGCCGGCAAATCTTCTTTATTTGCCTTGCTGCGCGGTGAAATGCAATTGGAAGCGGGCGATTTGGACATGCCTGCCAGTTGGGTGATTGCCCACGTTGCCCAAGAGACGCCAGCGCTGGCCATGCCTGCGATAGAGTTTGTCTTGGACGGTGATGCCGAGTTACGCCAAATTGAAGCGGCCTTGGCCGCCGCTGAAGCGTCCCAGCAAGGCGAATTAATCGCTGAATTGCATCACCGCTTACTCGATATAGAAGGTTACGCTGCTAAGGCGCGGGCGGCCGAGTTGCTAAGCGGCTTGGGCTTTAGCCAAGCCAATTTGCAACAAGCCGTGGCGACCTTTTCCGGTGGTTGGCGGGTGCGTTTGAATCTGGCGCGGGCCTTAATGTGCCGCTCCGATTTGTTGTTGCTTGATGAGCCGACTAATCATTTGGATTTGGATGCGGTGATTTGGTTAGAGGGCTGGCTGCAATCTTACCGTGGCACCTTGATATTGATTTCGCATGATAGGGATTTTTTAGACGCCATCGTCAATCACATCGCGCACATAGAACAGCAAACCCTGACTTTGTACCGTGGCGGCTACTCGGATTTTGAGCGGCAACGTGCGGAAAAACTGGCCTTGCAACAAGCCTTGTTCGAGAAGCAGCAGCGTAAAGTCAGCCATTTGCAAAGTTACATTGATCGCTTCCGGGTGCAGGCGACCAAAGCGCGGCAAGCGCAAAGCCGCATCAAGGCTTTGGAGCGCATGGAAATGATTTCAGCTGCGCACGTGGACAGCCAGTTCAATTTTGAATTTAGAGTGCCCTTGGCCGCACCCGATCCGCTCTTGGTGTTGGATGAGATGGCGGTGGGTTACCAAGGTGTAGCATTGATTAAGGACATCGTTTTAGCCATCAGGCCGGGCGAGCGCATAGGCTTATTGGGCCGTAACGGCGCCGGTAAGACTACCTTAATAAAGTTATTGGCTAAAGAGTTGGCGCCATTATGTGGCAAGCGCGTGGAAGGCAAGGATTTGAACATAGGTTACTTTGCTCAGCACCAATTGGAGCAACTGCGCCTGGATGAGTCGCCTTTGCAGCACATGATGAAGCTGGACCCGTTGACTCGCGAGCAAGAGCATTTGAATTTTTTAGGCGGCTTTGACTTTAAAGGCGACATGGCAAGATCGCCGTGCTTGAATTTCTCCGGTGGTGAGAAGTCACGCTTGGCTTTGGCTTTATTGATTTGGACGCGGCCGAATTTGTTGCTGCTCGATGAGCCCACCAACCATTTGGATTTGGAAATGCGCCATGCCTTGACCATGGCCCTGCAAGACTACCAAGGCGGGGTGGTGTTGGTCTCGCATGATAGGGCCTTGCTGCGCGCTAGTTGCGATGAATTTGTGTTGGTGGCCGACGGACAAGCTCTGCCTTTTGATGGCGACTTGGAAGGCTATAGCCTGTGGTTAAATGAGCAGCGCTTAAAAGAAAAACAAAACGTGCAAGCGACGCTGGAAACCAAACCGGCTAAGCAAGATCGGGCCATGAACAAGGCCGAGCGCCAAGCCAGAATTGCCGAGCGCCGGCCTTTACTCAAAGAGGTGGCCGAATTGGATAGTCGCATCGCGGCCTGGCAGGAAGAAAAGCTGGCATGCGATGCGCGCTTAAACGACAGCGACTTATACAGCGTCGCGGATAAAACTGCCTTGCAGGATTTGCTGAAAAAGCAGGCTGAGCTGATTAAACAAATCGAACAGGCCGAAGAGCGTTGGTTGGATTTGCATGAGCGCTTAGAGGAACTGCCGGCGCTGGATTAGGCCACATGAATGAAGTTGCCTGCAAGGGCGCTATAAAAAAACCATTAAGACGGACAAGGACATACTATGGAAATTCAATATTCAAAACGCATTAAACTCATGCACGCCTTATGTTTGGCGGAAACCGTGCGCGACGATGAGCAAAAGCCGAATGCCGATTTAAACGATTACGATGCGCTGGCCGCTGCCGATTATTTAAGTTGCTACGTTACCTTTAAAGCCATACAAGCGGCGGAGCGCTCGCCTTTGGCCGAACGCAGTGAAAACTTTGACATGCTCAGTGTTTACCAAGCCTATGCCTTGCTAGCCTACGCGTTTTTTACCACGCCATTGGCGCAAGAAGACATTGCGCCCAATTTAGGCGTGGCACAGATCACCATTGCTAAAACCTTGTTTGCCGGCTTGCCGGATGCCGAGTTGATCGAAATCATTGAGTCGGGATTTCATAAATTCCAGTTGATAGGCGATGCCGAAGCGGCGCATTGGTCTGAATTCAGAGAAAATTTAGATAAGCTAACGGTGGCCTTTGTGATTGCCGGTACCGATGACGAAAGCCCGCACAGCGTGGCTGAAATCACGCCACTATTTGGTCAGTTATTAAGCCAGTTGTGTGAGGCGTTTAATAACGCTTAATGCCCGTCCGGCTGCTTGCCGGATAGGTAATACCAGCGCTGCTTTAGTTTGATGAAGTCACTGAGCTCATGCAGGCGGTAGGCTTTGTCTGCCACTTTGTATCGCGCGACAAATTCCACTGTGGCCTTGTTGTCTTGCTCTGGCGTGGCTAGCTTGATGGCAAGGCCTAGCCATTTTATGGCGGGGTCCTCGCTGAGATCCAGCTTGCTTGGCCTGCTGTCGGGGTGCCAGGTCGCCAATAAATACTCAGGCAATGCTAAGGCGTAAGCGCTGTAACGAGAGCGCATCAAAGCCAGCGCATTGGGTGCAGGCTGGCCTTGATGGTAGAGCTGACAGCAATCGAGATAGTTTAAGCCGCTCTCGCAGGGGCAGGCTGCTATGGCCGTTTGTTTGCTTGAGGGCTTAGGTGAGCTCACGCGTTTCTAAAAATTCAATGTCTGGGTAGCGCTCTTGGGCCATTTGTAGGTTCACGCGGTTTGGCGCTAAGTAGACGTATTCATTCGCCCCATCCATTGCCACATTAAACCCGTATTTATCGGCAATCGCGCTTAAGTCGCTGTCTTTACCGCGCAGCCAACGCGCGGTGTAACAATCGTAATTTTCAAACACGATGTCCACGCCGTATTCGTGCTCTAAGCGATGCGCCACCACTTCAAATTGCAGCATGCCGACCGCGCCCAAAATCAAATCATTGCTGAGTATGGGTCTGAATAATTGCGACGCCCCTTCTTCAGCTAATTGTTGAAGACCCTTTTGCAACTGCTTCATTTTCAAAGGATTTTTTAATCGTGCTTTACGGAAAAATTCCGGGGCAAAAGAGGGTAAGCCAGTGAATTTTAGGTTTTCATTTTCACTAAACGTATCGCCCACTTTGATGGTGCCGTGGTTGGGTATGCCTATGATGTCACCGGAGTAGGCTTCATCCATGGTGGTGCGGTCTTGTGCCATAAAGGTGATGGCATTGTTTACCGCCATCAACTTGCCGGTGCTGACTTGTTTGATTTTCATGCCACGCTCAAAGCGACCGGAACACACCCTTAAGAAGGCAATGCGATCGCGGTGCTTGGGGTCCATGTTGGCTTGTATTTTAAACACAAAGCCAGAAAATTTATTCTCATCCGGCGCCACGCTGCGACTGGCTGCATTGCGTGCCAGTGGCGCAGGCGATAAATCAACCACCGCATCCAATAGCGATTGCACGCCAAAGTTGTTGATGGCTGAACCAAAATAAACCGGCGTTTGCTTGCCGCTTAAATAGCGTTCGGCATCAAAGCTGTGCGATGCGCCGCGGACCAATTCCACGTTGATACGTAATTCCTCCGCCACGGCGCCCAGCACTTCATCCAAGCGTGGGTTGTCCAGGCCTTGGATGATTTCCGAGGTGCCTTTCTCAGCGCGCGGGTCAAAGAAGGCGATGCTGTCGGTGTAGAGGTTGTAGACGCCCCTAAAGCTTTTGCCCATGCCTATAGGCCAAGTCATGGGCGCGCATTCCATGCCCAGTGTGGTTTCTATCTCGTCCAGCAACTCTATGGGCTCACGGCTTTCGCGGTCCAGTTTGTTGATGAAGGTGACGATGGGGGTGTCGCGCATGCGGCACACATTGAGCAACTTGATGGTTTGCGCTTCCACGCCATTCACCGCATCAATCACCATGACCGCTGAATCCACCGCGGTTAGGGTGCGGTAAGTGTCTTCAGAAAAGTCGTCGTGGCCTGGGGTGTCCAGTAGGTTGATCATGTGTTCGCGGTAGGGGAACTGCATGACCGATGAGGTCACGGAAATGCCGCGTTGCTTTTCCAATTCCATCCAGTCCGACGTGGCATGGCGTGACGCCTTGCGGCCACGCACCTCGCCGGCCACTTGTATGGCGCCACCAAACCACAATAACTTTTCAGTTAAGGTGGTTTTACCCGCATCCGGATGCGAAATAATGGCAAAGGTACGGCGGCGTTTTATTTCACCTTGTAAAGCGGTAGGCGCAAGTGTGGACATGGGTTAAGCGGATCTTTGATTGAAGACAAGGGCGCCATTTTACCTCAAATTGGCCTGAAACGAATCATGCCTATAGGCTGGTGCGACTTCGCCTGTTTGGCCAGCAAATTGGCTGCTTATTCGTGTTGGGCCTGGGCTATGTCACGTTTACGCTGGCGATCTTGGCGCAGGCTGAAAAGTGTGGAGGCGATGACGACTAGCGTGACGACGACGATGGTGACGGTAGCCAGAGCATTGATGCTGGGGTTCAAGCCTAAGCGCGCGCGGGAAAAAATCACCATGGGCATGGTCGAGTAGCCTGGCCCAGACAAGAAGGACGATAAGACCACGTCATCAAAAGACAAGGTGAAGGTGAGCAAGAAGGCGGATAGCAAGGCTGGCATGAGCAATGGCAAGGTCACCAAGCTAAAGACTTGCCATGGCCGGCAGCCTAAATCCATGGCGGCTTCCTCCAGTTTACCGTCCATTTCCGTTAAGCGCGAACGCACTACTACCGTGGCGTAAGCCGTGCCAAGTAAAGCGTGGCCTAGCAATATGGTGAATAAGCCGCGTTCAGGGTAGCCTAAGGCTTGTTGCACGGACACCAGCATCAGCAATAAGGATAGGCCAACAATCACGTCTGGCATCACCAAAGGGGTGCTGGCCAAGGAGGACAGCAAACCGCGGCCAGTAAAGCGCCGATAACGGTGCAAGGCAAACGCGCTGAACAGCCCAAAAAACACCGAGACCAAGGCCGATAAAAAGGCAATTTTAAGGGATAGCATGACGGCGGTGATCAAGTCGCTGTCATGCATTAAGGCCTTATACCAACGCAAGCTGGCGTGGCTCCATACCGTGACCAATTGCGAGTCATTAAACGAGTAGGCGACCAGGGTAAAGATAGGCAGAAATAAAAATGCATAGACCACTAGCATCCAACTGCGGCCAAACCATTTAAGCGCGGTGCTGTTCATGTTTTATGCGCGCCCCTCGGATTGCAGTTTGTTGTAAATAGCCAAAGGCAGCATGATGAGTAGCAGCATGACGATGGTAACGGCGCCTGCCATGGGCCAGTCATTATTGCTAAAAAACTCGTCCCACAATACGCGACCTATCATTAAGGTGTTGGGGCCACCTAGTAATTCGGGGATCACGTATTCGCCGACTGCCGGGATAAACACCAGCATGCAACCGGCCACTATGCCGGCTTTGGATAGGGGCACGGTAATTAGCCAAAAAGTTTTAAACGGGTGGCAACCTAAGTCTGCTGCTGCTTCCAGGTAGCGGCCATCCAGTTTGGACAGGTTGGCATACAGCGGCAATATCATAAAGGGCAGGTAAGAGTAGACCATGCCTATCATCAAGGAGAACGGCGTATTGAGCATCTCGATCGGGCTGTCTATCCAGCCTATAGCCAGCAAGGCGTTGTTGATTAAACCGTTGTTAACCAACAGGGTTTTCCAGGCGTAAATACGCAGTAAAAACGAGGTCCAAAACGGCAACATAATCAGCATGACTAATAAGGCTTGCCAGCGTTTGGGCGCGCGCGCCATGAAGTAAGCAAACGGGTAGCCCAGACCTAAGCAAATGACCGTGGTGTAAAAGGCGTAGCTTATGGAGGATAGGTAGGTGGCCAGATACAGCTCGTCTGAGGCCAGAAACAAATAGCTGCTGACGTCTAATTTAATGCTAGGCCAAACTCCTTGCCAGCTAACCATGCCCGATACCGCGGTCGTTTGCATTTCCGATAGGCTGATTTTAAGCACGATTAATACTGGCAAGAAGGCCAAGATTAAAAACCAAGCATAAGGCAAGCCTATGACCAAGCGACGCCCAGTTAGCCAGGCGGGCATGCTACGCTTCAATGATTGCATGAGGCTGGCCATTATTGCGTCAACAGCACCATCGCACTGTCGCCCCAACTGACGTAAACCCGGTCGTCCCAGCTTAAATCAGCACTGGCTTCATCGGCATGACTTTGCACTTGCACTTGCAGCACTTTGCCACTGGCCAGTTTTACATGGTAGTTGGTGTGCGCACCAAAGTAGGTCATCTCGGTTATTACACCGCTAACATGGTTGATTTTAGCCGACGGTTTCTTGCGGCTGAGTGCCATTTTTTCTGGCCGTATGGCCACGCCCACCGCCATGCCTTCATGACAGGCTTGATTAGATGGGACGCGCAGCAAAGCATCGGCGCATTGCACTAGGACGTAATGAGTGTGGTTTTCTTTGACTGGACCGTCAAAAATGTTAACGCTACCAATAAAATCCGCTACTTGTCGGCTGTTAGGCTGTTGGTAAATGGCCTTGGGTGAACCTACTTGTAAAAACGACCCCGCGCTCATGACGGCCATGCGCGTCGCCATGGTCATGGCTTCTTCTTGATCGTGGGTCACCAACACGCAGGTCACGCCCACTTCTTCTATGATGTTGACTAATTCTATTTGCGTGCTGACACGCAATTTTTTATCTAAGGCGCCTAAGGGTTCATCCAGTAATAACAGCTTGGGTTGTTTGGCGATGCTGCGGGCTAAGGCCACGCGTTGCTGCTGACCGCCCGATAGCTGATGCGGCTTGCGTTTGGCGTACTGGCTTAGTTGCACCAGTTTCAACATGGCCTCCACCCGTTCAGCAATGGCCTCTTTAGCCATGCCGTCACGCCGCAAGCCAAAAGCAATGTTGTCGCTGACGCTTAAATGCGGGAACAGGGCATAGGACTGAAACATCATGTTAATGGGCCGTTGGTAAGCGGGTAGCTCCGTGATGTCTGTCCCGCCTAAGTAAATTCGACCTTGGCTTGGTGTCTCAAAGCCTGCCAGCATGCGCAATAAGGTGGATTTGCCGCAACCTGAGCCACCCAATAAGGCAAAAATTTCCCCGCTGGCCACGTTCAGCGTGACTTGATCCACCGCCTTGATGTGACCGTCGTAGATTTTACTGACGCCTTCTATGCGCAATAAAGGCTCGTTGGCTAATGGGGATTTGCTAGCGTTTTCCATCCTTACAATCCTGTTTTAAAGCGAGTGAATAAACGGGTCATGATGCGCCTGGTGCCATTGTCCACCGTGCCCGGCGGAATAAGCCTAGCGACGTCGCTGGGCGCTAAAAAAATGCTGGGGTTACGCTTAATGGATGGGTCAACAAAGGCGCTGGCGGCTTGATTCGGATTGGCAAAGGACAAGGCGTTGGTCAAGTTGGCATGCACTTGCGCGCGTAGTATGTAATTGATGAACAGGTGGGCGTTGTTTGGGTGGGGCGCATCGGCCGGAATGGCCATGGTGTCC
>Ga0214168_1000705_pt1 | contig 13489 bp, 11 predicted proteins | sample LakMenepilimnion_FD_153002 | JGI IMG/M metagenome (GOLD analysis project Ga0214168, IMG submission 153002) | Freshwater microbial communities from Lake Mendota, WI - Practice 29OCT2010 epilimnion v4 | ecosystem: Environmental > Aquatic > Freshwater > Lake > Epilimnion/Euphotic zone | place: Lake...
TTATATTTTATTTTTATTTGCACAAAACCTTTTATTTCACATAAAAGAGTTCTATTCATCGATCCCATCTATGACATAAAAGAAAAATATGCTCATATTTCTGCTTGTGATGCAATGATTCATGCTAGACATCACGGAGAAACATTCGGTTTAGCTATAGCAGAGTTTTGTTCTATGAATAAACCGATTGTAACTTGGAAATTTGGAGCGGGTCAGGGTTATATTGATATTTTAAAAAACGATGCTATATATTACAGAAATCAAAATGAACTTTTTGATATTTTAAATAATTTTGAAGTAGAAAAAGATAAGAATTACAATTCTTATGAAGAATTTTCTCCAAAAAATGTAATGTCAAAGTTCGAAACAGTATTTTTAGACAATTTATGAAACATTACGGACAATTGAAACAAGACTTATTTGTATATAATACTTTTTTTACTGAAAAAAAAGATGGATTTTATGTAGATATAGGTGCTCATGACGGAATTACCGGAAGCAATACGTATTTATTCGATCAATTAGGTTGGTCTGGTATTTGCATTGAACCAAACGAAGCAAGATTTAAAGATTTAGAAAAAAACAGAACATCTACAAACCATAATTGCGCAGTTTCTAATTTAAATAAAGAATATGTAGAGTTTTGTTTAATGGAAGGTTATACTGAAATGTTAAGTGGTATTGTTGAAAAGTATACTGAAAAACATAAAAAAAGAATTATCAGAGATTGTGAAGAACATCAATGTAAACGCCAAAAAATATCAGTAAAAAACTATCTATTTAATGATTTAATCAAAGTTAAAGATATTGATTTTCTTTCAATAGACACAGAAGGTGGTGAATTGGATTTATTGGAATCTATAGATCACGATTTCTACAATATTGATGTGATTTGTTTTGAAAACAACGATTTGTTTGACTTATCAAAATCAATTTTGAACAAATGGTATAATTTGGTTACATATGTTCAAGACTTAGATGTAATAATAAAAAGAAAATGAATCCTATAAAACTACTCATAAAGTTTCCTACGCGAAATAGACCAGAAAAATTTTTTACAGTTTTAGAAAAATATATAAAATATGCAAAAAATATAAAAAATATAGCATTTTTAATATCTTGCGATGAAGATGATTCTAAAATGAATAATCCAACGATTATTCAAAAATTGGAAGATTATAAAAAACAAGTAAAACTAATATATTTTTTTGGTAATAGTAAAACAAAAGTTCAAGCAATAAATGCAGACATGAACAAAATTGATGGATGGGATGTTTTATTATTAGCATCGGATGATATGGTTCCTGTCGTAGAAGGTTATGATGAAATTATTAGAGATGATATGTCAAAAAACTATCCAGATATGGATGGTGTGTTATGGTATAATGATGGTGCAAGAGTTGATATAAATACACTATCTATAATGGGTAAAAAATATTATGATAGATTTAAATACATTTATCAACCAGACTATATTAGTCTGTGGTGTGATAATGAGTTTACGGATGTTTCTATGTTATTAGAAAGATATACAAAAAGCGAACGTGTTATTATTGAACATGCACATCCAGTTTATCAAAAAACACAATACGATGAATTGTATCTCAAGAATGAAAGTTATTTTCATCAAGATCAAAAAACTTATAATGCAAGAAAAACAAAAGGATTTGATCTAAATGATACAATACCGTTATTGTCTATTTTAACGCCAAGCGTTCCTTCTAGGATAACGAGTAGTTTATTAAAATTAATAGACAAGATTAACGCTCAAATAGAAAAACATAATCTCAAAAAAAAAGTAGAACACGTCATTTTGATTGATAATAGAATAAAGACAGTTGGTAGAAAAAGAGATAATTTATTACAATCCGCATTAGGAAAATATGTCGCATTTGTAGACGACGATGATGATATTTCCGAAGATTACGTTATAGAATTGGTAAATGCTATAGATAAAAATTCAGATGTTGATGTGATTACGTTTAAACAAAATTGTTTTATTGAGGATTATCCAAAATCAATCGCTGTTTTTGGATTAAAAAACGAACAACAGTCCTACTCACCAGGACAAACATTCACTAGAAAACCTTATCATATATGTGCATGGAAAAGATCTTTAGTAAAAGATTATCATTTTTCATATAAAAACTATGGAGAAGACTATGATTGGATAAAACAACTTTGGGATGTTGCTAAAACGGAATTTTTTATTGATAAAATTTTACATGCATATATACATAGTGGAAACAGTAGTATTGCCAATGATGCTCATTTCAAAAATACACAATTATGAAAACTCTTATTTATATCGGCGCACATCAAGGAAATTCTTTAGCAAATTATGTAAATTCTTATGATGTTATTTATGCATTTGAAGCAAATCCAAATTTTTGCAGAATTTTACAACAAAGATTTATTAATAATAAAAATGTAAAAATAATAAATGCTGCTATATGTGAAAAACACAATACTTTTGTTGATTTTAACATATCAACAAATAACGGAGACTCTAGTTCATTACTAGAAGCAAACAAATCAAACGAATTATACAATACAATTTTACCAAAAGAAAAAATAAAAATACCAGCAATAAATTTATTTAATTTTTGTAAAGAAAATGACATATCATATATCCATACATACATAAGTGATTTACAAGGTTATGATTTTATAGTTTTAAAAACACTGGAAAAATATATTGAGGAAGGTTTAATTGGAGAGATTCAATGTGAAGTTGAAAAAAACGATAAAATTGCAATATACGTAAATAATGATGTAAATTCACAAAACAAAGAAAAAAATTTCGATGTTTTATTAAACAATAAATATGAAAAAATTGCTAAAGGGTGGGGATATTTAGAAGATAATACATTTCAAGAAGTTCCAGACAATTGGTGTGAACAAGATATTAAATGGAAACTTAAAAAAATATGACAACGATAGTAACCGCACTTTATGATATCGGAAGAGGGCAATGGAATAAACAATTTAAAAGAACTCATGAAGAATATCTAACATATTTTAATAATATACTGTCATTCGATTCGAAAATGGTTATATATGTAGACGAAAGAGACGTTGAACATGTAATTTCTACAAGAAAAAAAATAGACCCAGATTTAAACAATACAGCTATAAACATTAAGAAATTTACAGAACTAGAAGCATATAAAAAATTTTATTTAAAATGCGAAGAAGTCATGCGTTCTTCTGTTTTTTTACAAAACAGACCGGAATCACATACTCCAGAAATGAATTCTGCTGAATATAACATTATAAATTTTAATAAAGTAAGTTTTTTAGAGGAAAGTATCTTAAACAACAAATTTAACAGTGAATATTTTATGTGGATTGATGCTGGATTTTATCATCACAATTTTCCTAAACAATATTGCTTTAGTAAATATCCAAATCCAGAAAAAACAAAATTATTAGATGATGAAAAAATTCATTTTTTATCATTATCTGACAAAATTGAATTATCTTCATATTTAGATCCTAGAGTAAGCATTGCTGGATCAATGTTTGCGGCAAAAATTGAACCTTTAATGGTTTTCAAAAAACTTTGCTTTGAAACAATACAAGAATTTTTAAATGAGAGCGTAATAAACGACGATCAAGCAATTTATTCATACGTTTACAAAAAAAATCCGCAACTTTTTAATTTTTATTTCGGGAATTGGTTTCAAAACTTTTATGAATTTGTGTAATTGATTTATTTTATATAAATGCTAGTATAAAATGAATGAATAAAATAGTTTTTAAAACTCTTTCTATTAAAAATTTTTTATCGGTTGGAAACAATACTTTGAAAATAAACTTTCAAAGTGGTATTAACTTAATAACAGGTACTAATAAAGACAATAACACAAGAAATGGTGTTGGTAAATCGACTATTATCGAATCGATATATTGGTGTTTATTCGGAAACACTATTCGTGATATTAAAAACGATAAAATAATTCACAATCATCAAAAAAAAGGTTGTGAGGTTGAATTAAACATTGATATTGTCAATAGCGATAATAACATTGATTCTTATCGCATTATAAGAACATTAGGACCAAGTAAAATACAAATTTTTAAAGATGGTCAAGATGTAACATTATCGACTATACCCAATAATGATAAAGAAATTCAAAAATTAATAGGAGCAACTCCAGAATTGTTTAATAATGCTATTATCATGACGGCAGATAATACTTTGCCATTCATGGCACAGAAGAAAATAGACAAAAGAAAGTTCATAGAAGGTATTTTAAATTTGAATATTTTTACAGACATGCTTTTACAAGCAAGATCTGATTACAATGATGCTAAAAAACATAATGATATATTGTGCAATACATTTGTAAATGAACAGAAGCATCTTGAAACTTTTGAGTATCATATTCAAAAAAATTTAGAGAAAAAAAATATCAAAATTTCTTCTTTAGAGGAAAATATCATAGAAATAAAAGATCATATTGTTTTTTTACAAGAAAAGAAAGTATCGATAGATGATTTCGATATTAAAATAAAAGAAACAGAAGATAAAATTATTAAATTAGAGACTGGTATTGATAAAATTGAAGAATTAATTTCGACTGAAAAGGGAAAACATGTAGAATTCAAAACAAAAACAAACTCGTTGAAAGACGAAATGTTGAAATTAAAAGATAAAAAAGCATATTGTCCTACTTGTAATAGAAAATTCGAAGATCATGATGGAGATTTATTGAAAAATAAAGTAAAAGAAATTCAAAATGAAATTATTTTATTAGAAAAAGAATATTTAAATATCACTAATATTATAAATGAAAAAAATGATAAAAAAAACCAAGCAAAATCTTTGTTAATCTCTTTAAGAGATAAAAATAAAAAATTTTTATTGGAAAAAAATGCAGAACAATTAAAAGATCAAAAAATCAAAGAACAATTTACTAAAATAGATGATTTAAAAAAACAAATATTGGAATTAAAAGAAGAAAAAGATGATACATCGGATGAAATTGAAAAAATTAAACAAAATATTGAAAAAATAAAAAACGATTTAGATAAAGCAAAACAAAAACTTGCAATTTTGGATGAAGCCAAGTTTGTATTATCTGAAGAAGGTGTTAAAACATATATAATCAAAAAATTAATAGTACACTTCAATCAAAAATTAAATTTTTATTTAAAAACACTCGATGCTCCTTGTTTTTGTGAATTTGATGAGTTTTTCGATGAAAAACTTCTAAACTTAGAAGGAAATGAATGTTCTTACTTTAATTTTAGTGGAGGAGAACGCAAAAGAATTGATGTTGCCATTCTTTTTACATTCCAAGATATATTGAGAATGTATTCTGGCAACTCTTATTCTTTGAGTATGTATGATGAATTATTTGATTCTGCTATAGATGAAGCAGGAATAGAAAAAATAGTAGAAGTTTTGAAAAAACGCATCGATGATCATGAAGAAATGGTTTATGTAGTTTCGCATAACAAATCATCGTTAAAAAATAACTTCGACAACATTATTATGTTGGAAAAAGAAAACGGACAAACAAAATATAAGATTGAAAATTAAACAGTAACAACTAAATTTTATTATGGCACTTAAATTAAAAAATGATAACAACACAAAAGGAAATATTGTATATGAATATGAACCAGTAGTTACCGGACTTGTAGGTTCACCGATAGGTCTTCCTGTTGGATTTCCCAAATATAGTTATGTTGGGTATAAACCAGTAAGAATACCATCAGCACCCCCAGTTGAAATGCCTGAAAGTAAATTGCCTAGAGCAATAAATTATTATGCGGATTATGGTGGTTGTGGTTTTTGGAGAATGATATGGCCAGAATATATAATGAATGGATATCAGAAGGCATGTATATCGGGATTAACTCAAATGATTTTAGATATGCGTTTTTACGCACCTATTAAATCAATTAGAATGCAACGTCAAGCAACATCAACTCAAAATGCTTTCATAAAAGAATTAACAAAAGCAAAATCTAAAATGAATTATAGATTAATATATGAAATTGACGATATTGTTTTTAGTGATGATATTCCGGATTATAATAGATGTAAAGAAGCATTTACAGATCCTAAAATCGTTCAAAGTATTATGGAAATAATGGGAATGATGGATGAAATCACCGTAACTTGTCAATACATGAAGGATTATTATATAAATAAAACCGGAAATAAAAAAGTTACAGTTGTTCCAAATTATCCACCAAAATTCTGGTTGGATGGACATTATAATAGAGAAAAAGTAATCAAAAATTTTGAAAAAAATCAAAAAAGACCAAGAATTTTATATTCAGGGTCAGGTACTCATATCGATGTTTTAAATAAAACTGGATTAAACGACGATTTTGCACACGTTACAGATGCTATTATAAAAGCACGTAAAAAATTCAAATTTGTTTGGAAAGGTTGTTATCCAATCAAACTAAAACCATTTATTGATAATGGTGAAATGGAATATATCGATTGGTCGCCTCTTCTAGAATATCCTAAAGGTTTGATGGACACAAATTGCAATGCTGTTTTTGCACCATTACAAGATAATATTTTCAATCGTTCTAAGAGTAATATTAAAATAATAGAAGCTGGCGGTATCGGCTTACCTGGTACATTCCAAGACATGTGTACTTACGGTATGGCAGATTACAAATTTAAAACTGGAGATGATTTAATTTCCCAGTTAGAAGTTATAACATCAGATTTTGATTTATATATGAAAGAATCCGATAAATCTAGAAAATACGTAGAATCTATGTGGTTAGAAGACCATATTGATGAATATGAAGCAATTTATTTTACAGATTGGGCATCGAAAGATAGAAATACGAAAAGTCCAAATTTAATTAAAAACAATTCAGATCAAAAAGTATAATATAGCAAAGTTTCCAGTTTGGATTTAAAGCTTGAATGATTTTTGTTTTGTGCCATAATTACGTTAATGGCTTATAGAAATGTTTATTATGATTCCAAAGAAGAATGCGTTCATCTTTGGACTTGGGATGAAAATGGAAACAGAGTAAAATTAGTTAATAGTTTTGAGCCTTATCTATATATAGAATCTCCAAATGGCACAGATGGGTTGTCTATTTTTAATACAAAATTAAAAAAAATAAAATTTAGAAATCAATTTGAAAGACATAAATTCATAAACGACACACCAATTACTCGTTTATTTCATAATTTAAACGTAGAACAGCAATATTTGTTGGATACTTTTAGAGATGATATAGATGTTGAAAATTTTGCCAAAAATAAATTAAAAATTTATTTTTTGGACATTGAAACATACGGTAAAAACGGTTTTGCAACACCAGAAGAAGCAAGCGATCCTATAAATCTAATAACAGTATATGATTCATATTCTGAAAAGTATTATACTTGGGGATTATCAAAAAATTACACATCTAAAAATGAAAATGAACAATATATTAGATGTGCTAACGAAGAAGTATTATTGCAAAAATTTTTAGTTTTTTGGGAAAACGACTATCCAGATTGTATATCTGGTTGGAACATATGTGGGTATGATATTCCATATATAATTAATCGTTTAGCACTATTATTTGATGATCAGGAAGCTAAAAGACTTTCACCTGTTCAAAAATTAAGATTTGTCGAAAATGCATCTGTTAACAAACTTGGAAAAAAAATGGACAGATGGTATATTTCTGGTATTTCAATTTTGGATTACATGGATGTATATAAAACTTTTTCTTTAGGTGATAGAGAATCTTATAGTTTGAATTATATATCAGAATATGAATTAGGAGAATCTAAGATTGCATATATAACTTCATCACTTGCAGATTTAGCGGATCAAGACTGGGAAACTTTTGTTGATTACAATATTCAAGACGTAAAATTGCTTGTTAAACTGGAAGATAAGTTAAAATTTTTAAAACTTGTTAGAAATCTTTCATATAGAGGATTTATACCTTTTGAAAAAGCAATGGGGAAGGTTTCTTTGATTACAGGTGCGGTAGCTAACCAAGCAAAAAAACAGGGAATGGTTATTCCTACTTTTAATATAGAAAATATTAAACAAAAATTTGCAGGAGGATTTGTCAAAGAACCCAAACCAGGTCTTTACGAAGATGTCGTAACATATGATGCTAATAGTCTATATCCAAATACTATTATTACTTTAAACATATCACCAGAAACTAAAATCGGCAAAGTTATTAAATCTGAAAATGATCAATACACTATAAAATTAGCCAACAATAAAAACGTAATACTGGAAAAGGATAAATTTAAGAAGTTAATACAAAACGAACATCTAAGCATTACCGAATCAAAGGTTTTATACACGCAAAAATTTAAAGGAATTGTTCCAAATTTAATTGATGGTTTATACAAAGAAAGAGTTGATGCTAAAAATAAAATATCAGAAGCGGCAAAAAAAATTGAAACCGAAAAAGATGAAAAAATAATTAAAAAGTTAGAAGAAGAAATGGTAGACAACGATATTCTATCTAACGTGTATAAGGTTATTTTGAATTCTATATATGGAGTTTTTTCGCAGATATATTCTCCATTATTTGATATAGATCATGCCGAAAGCGTAACTTTATCGGGCCAAGCGGTAGTAAAAAGAGGTTCTGAAATAGTTTATGAGCATCTAAAACAAAAAGAAAGTTTTACAGGTACTATCGAAGATATTTGTGTATATCAAGATACTGATAGTGAGTTTTTTTCTTTCAGTCAAATTTTTAAGAATAAAAACATAAAGCTATTAGATAATGATAAAAATATAACAAAAGAAGCATTAGATTTGATCAATGAACTTGGTGATATTTTGAATCAACGAATAAATGAATGGGCAATTGCTAAATTTAACTCTAAAGATAGTAGATATTTCTTCAAAAGAGAAAAGATATGTGACGTTGCTGTTCTACAAAAGAAAAAATATTACATATTACATGTATTAAATAACGAAGGTTCAAAAACTGACAAGTTTATATATAAAGGTCTTGAAGTTGCTAAATCGATATTATCCAAAGAATGTAAAAATTTAATTAAAAGTATTATAGAATCTGCCATTATTTCAAAAAATAGATTAACTGCTAATAATTTATTTCAGAATGGATATGAGAGTTATTGTGAAATGACACCAGAAACAATAGCATTAAGAAAAAAGGTTAATAACTACGAAAAATATCAAAATAGTATGAATACATTAGGTGTTTTTGTAAAAGGCACACCAAATCATGTTAAATCGGCAATAAATTATAATTTATTGATAAAAAAAATAAATATTCTTGATAGATATCAAGAAATATCGAGTGGAGAAAAGATAAAAACGATATATTGTGCTAAAAACAGTTTAAACTTTGACACGATAGCATTTTCAAATGATTATCCGAAAGAATTCTATGCTTATGTTAAGCCAGATTATAAGAAAATGTTTGAAAAAAATATAATTCCACCAATTAGCAGAGTTTTTCAAATAATTGGATGGCCATTACCTGCAATTGGGTGTGTTCAGGTTACGGATTTAGTCGAATTTTTTTCATAAAGAATTCTTTAAAAGATTCTTCATTTATTTTTCTTTTTAACTCGGCTAATTTAGCTAACACTTCATCTGTGGATAAAAATGAATTATTATTTCTTTTAGGTTTTGGTGAATTAAGTTCAAAATTAATTTCTTTAATTTTATTTTCTATGAAATTTTGTATATCAAAATCACTCATATCATTAAATGTGTCTACGTCAAAACGTATTGATGGATAATCTTTGTGATAATATTCGTTTTTAAATCTATCAAATAAAAATTTTTTTTTCACTTTAATACTTACTATGACTTGATTTTTTAATATCATCTTATAAAATATAAATGATATGAGTGATACAACAAATACAACAAATACAAAAGTTCCAACCGTCTTCTTAGATAGAGTTGGTAGAACAGTTATGGGAAATTTAGTAGATCAAACCGATCAAACAATTCTCAGAGTCGAAAATCCAGTAGTAATCATAGTCGGTGGTGATAATACTGGAAAAATGTCGGTTCAATTATTCCCATTATTTTTCAGAGAATTTTTGGGCGACAAAAATTCAGATGTTCATTTTGATTTTAAGAAATCTGATACAACTTTGACAGACATTGATGCAATCGACTTCAGATTACAAGCACAATATAACCAAATGTTTTCTAAAAACAACACTTTTGTTCAACAAGGCGAACAACCTCCTGCTGAACAACAAAGCAAAGAAAAAGTAGTCAATCTTTTTGATGAATAGAATGTCATAGGTCAGAAAAACCCCGAAAAGTTTTTGACTTTTCGGGGTTTTTCGTTATTATATAAAAGATATGGCAAAAACTAAAAAAGAAAACTCGGAAGTTGAAGGTAGTAATGTTGGAACAATCGAAGATGCATTTAAAATTTTAGATGATCTAAATCCAGAGGCAACATATTTGGATGAAAATAGTCTATCATCAGTCAGAGAGTGGGTCGATACAGGTTCAATGGCATTAAATGCTATTATTTCAGGGTCTTTATATGGGGGAATTCCAATGGGTAGACTTTCTGGTTTTATTGGACCAGAATCTTGCGGAAAAACATTAATTGCAAATAAAATAATGGCAAATGCACAAAAAAAAGGTATGCATGTAGCATATTTTGATACAGAAGGTGCATTAGACGAAGATACTGCTAAAAGATTAGGTTGTGATCCATCAAAAATTAAACATGCTCCTACTGAAATTACAGAACAATGTAGAAATCAAATTGTAAAATTTTTAGATAGTATTGTTGAGAAAAAGTTACAAGGAAAAGTTCTTATTGTTATTGATTCATTGGGAAATTTGATAACAACACAAGAAAAAAAGAAGATTGACGAGGGTAGTGATACACCAGATATGGGAAACCGAGCAAAGGCACTTAAAAGCATGATGAGAGCTATCACACACTCAGCCGCTAAGGCCAATTGTCCTGTCGTGTTTACCAATCATATATATGATGATCCATCACAACTACACCCAACTGCAATTAAGAAGCAAGCAGGGGGGTCTGGGCCATTGTATATGGCATCTGTAATAGTTCAGATGGCAAAGAAGATCGAGAGAGCAAGTGATAGCAAGAATAAAGACTCGAACGAGACTACAACATCACTAGCAAAAGATATCAATGGTCTAACATTGAGAGTTTTTACTACCAAAAATAGATTTGTAGTACCGTTTTTGGAGACAGAACTTTATTTAAATTTTAAAACAGGATTAAATAAGTATTCTGGCTTACTGGAAATGGCCGAAGGATATGGTGTTCTAGAAAAACAAGGGCATCGTTATACACTAAATGGTGAGATGTTGGGATTCTTTAAAGAATTTAAAGACGATGATGCCATTTGGTCAAAAATTTTACCTTTACTTGAAGAAAAACTAAAACAAGAATTGTCATTTAAAAATGAGAATGGTACACTATCCCAAGATTAATTTTTATTTGAATGAAAAATTTACCATTGGATTTCGAATTATTCGAAAGAGTAATAATTTATAATGCATTATTCGACCAAGTATACCTTGAAACAGTAATTCATTATGCAAAACCTTCTTATTTTAAGGATAAGAACATAAAATGTGTTTTTGAATCTTTGTTAGAATTTTATGCAGAGCATAAAACTATTCCAAACATTACAGAACTTAAAACTCATTTAGTAGATCAAGAAAAAAGAGATGCGTTAAAACAAACTATTTTATCATTTAAAGATATTGATAAAAAATATGATAAAGATTTACTTTTAAAAAACACAGAGCGTTTTATTAAAGAAAAGGCAGTTCTTAGTAGTGTTCTTAAGACATCGATAGACATTCAATCTGGAAATATTGAACCATCTAAAATTTTAAAAGAATTTGAAGCAGCATGTGGAATTTCTTTGATTGATAATATTGGGTTTGATTATCTAGAATCAATTGATCAACATTGTGAAGATTTACAAAAAGTATTTAACGTCATCCCAACCGGATGGAATTGGTTGGATGAACGCATCGGCGGTGGTTTCATGGCCGAAGGACGAGCATTGTATGTATTTTTTGGTGTTACAAACGTTGGAAAATCTATATTTTTAGGAAATATAGCGACTAATCTATTGAGTCAAGATAAAACAGTTGTTCTAATTTCACTAGAAATGCCAGAACAGATATATGCAAAAAGAATTAGTTCGCAATTGTCTAAAATACCTTTTAAAGATTTATCATTAAATACCGATCCTCTTAAAAAGTCACTGAATCAATATAAAGTAAAAAATAAAAACGCAAAACTTATAATTAAAGAATTTCCACCTAAAACAGTTTCTGCTTTAAATTTGAAAAATTATTTGGAAAAACTTACTAGGTCTGGAATAAAACCAGATGCTATAGTTTTAGATTATTTGAATCTATTAGCACCAAATACTAACGGCTTAAATTCATATGAGGGTATTAAAGAAATTACTGAATGTGTTAGAGCATTGTCTTACCAGTTTCAATGTCCTGTAATATCAGCAACACAAGCAAACAGAAGTGCCTTTTCTACCCCTAACCCTGATCTTGATATGACAAGTGAATCTATGGGATTATCTCATACCGTAGATGCTCAATTTTCAATTTGGACAGAGGAAGAAGATTTTGAGCTTGGAATAATTCACATGGGAATTGTAAAAAATAGATTCGGACCAAGACAATGCCATACAGTATTAGAAATTGATTATGAAACTTTGTCATTGAACAATCCAGATGAAGTTGCCAAATCTTTTACGGCAAAAAATACACCAAATCAAAGAAAAAATCAAGTATTTGAAACCTTAACACAAAACGAAAGCATTTCATCTACTTTAGATTTATTGGAAAGTTTAAGTTTGGATAGTGAAAATTGAATAGATGGTGTTAAATATTGATATGTCGGAAACATATCAAGTATTTACGCATAATGATTTAGATGGTGCGTTGAGTCTTTTGACCTTTATGTGGTCAAAACCAGAAGCTTCTATATCATATCAATCTGTTTCTAATTTAGAGATATCAAAAATAAAACAATTTATAACCAATACAATAAATTGTAAAAATATCTATGTGTTTGATTTAGCATTGCGTGATGAATTTTTACCAGAATTAGATTCTTCGTGTGTTACAATAGTTGATCATCACGAAAGATCAATTCCATATTTAAATAAATTCAAATATTCAAAAATTTTACATAAAAAATATTCATCAAATTGTTTATTAAATAAAAAATTGTTCATAGATTCTAAAAACATAGAATTGTCGAATGAACAAAAAAAATTAATAGCATTGGCTGATGATTACGATTCCAACAAATTAGAATTAAAAGAATCAATCGATTTAAATATTATTTTTTGGACATTTTACAAAAATAATTTTTCTAATTTTATAAAAGATTATTATAATGGGTTTAAATCCCCTAAAGACGAACATCAAAAAATAATAAATTTAGAAAAAACAAAAGCATTAAAAATCGCAAACGAAGTTCCTAAATACTCTGGCATTTT
>Ga0214168_1000708_pt1 | contig 13475 bp, 22 predicted proteins | sample LakMenepilimnion_FD_153002 | JGI IMG/M metagenome (GOLD analysis project Ga0214168, IMG submission 153002) | Freshwater microbial communities from Lake Mendota, WI - Practice 29OCT2010 epilimnion v4 | ecosystem: Environmental > Aquatic > Freshwater > Lake > Epilimnion/Euphotic zone | place: Lake...
AATTTGGTTGAGGATTTCGTAAAAATTAATGTTCATAATATGTAGTAGGAAAAAGAGGAGAGTTTGTTCTCTCCTCTAATGTTAAATGGATTTATTGCTATATAACAGGTAACTTCAAAACCTAATCTGATATCATTAAAATTCGGTTTTTCCCATTTCATAATTATATCCTTTATTGATTTTAATCTACTAAAAGGGAGGGAACGAATCCCCCCCAATATTATAAGATACCTTTACTTTGCTACTGCACCAGCATCAACTGCTTCTACAATATCATTGCCGATTAGACCAGCAAAAGATGAGAAGACTTGAAGCAATACACCAGCAATAGCTAAAGCAAGCCAGCCAAAGAACACAAACCCATAGTGTAAAGGGGCAACGAAAAGTTCCTCCATAAACCAGAATGTGTGACCCCATTCATTTAGACCTACATTTGGTAGAATCATGAATGGACCTACAACAGTTACTAGGTAAGGAAGAGATAGACCTTCTGCGAAATAAGGAAGTCTAGTCTTTGCATATAGGAATGATGCAAACCCAGTGATGATGTAGATTGGGTAAGAAAGGTAGAACTCAATGATATGACTTGGAGTAAAATCAGTATCTCTAACGATAGTCTGATGCCAAGTACCATCTTGTTCAGTAAAGTAGGAAGCACCCCAATAGATTGCATTTGCATAAGCAAATAACCAAACTAGGTGTGTCATATTACGACGCAATTCTTCACGCGGAGTAATTGCAGCCATATTACGATCACGAGACTTCCAAATATAACCCCAAAGAATTGAAGCTGTGACAACTTCTAATACAATTTCTGTATATAGAAAGTTCATCCAGTAAGTTTCAAATTCTGGAGCAAAAGAATCTAGACCAGCACTCCATCCGAATACGCCTTCATACCAACGTACCCAAGCATAGAATACTGCATAAACAGCGAAAGCAAAACCAAGCCACTTTTTATTCAATAGTGGTTGTTCTGCCGATACATCTACAGTTTTACTAATAGTAGCCATATATTTACCTCGTTATCATCTTAGTTGTAAAAATTGCGTCCATGCGGGGTATAGTTTGAATCCATTCAACCCCAATTCAGCAAAAATATAAGTCAACTTCCGAACTATTTATTAAATAAATTCTATTCCTAGAAAAATTCTTTTAAAAGAAATTTGATTTAATTGATATGAATATCCAAAAGCAAAATTTATCCCAAACAACCTTTTAACCTTTTTGTATTTAACAAAATTGCAAGGAAGAATAATATCCACAACTTTAACTGGCGTACCTTTTGGATCATTTCCACACCAACTTTCTGTATGTTTATAATAAACTCGTCCTTTCTTTATCATATCAAAATTCTTCAATACATTCCAATAAAGAAATCAATTTCTTAGAAACAAAGTATTTGTAGAGGTTTTGTTTAGTTGCGGGTTTAATCCTATCGAACTCATTAATAATTTGTTGTCGAATATCTTCTGGAATGTAATCAAAATCAATTAACATTTGGTTACGCTTATAATTACGCAACATTTCTTCATTACAAAACTCTTTAGGATCTTGTTCTAACCAATCATTAAGCTTCTTGGAAGAAATAGGTTTTTGTCTAGTTTTTAGAACAAACACTTCATCTTCAGACAAGAAATTGGGGATACCGTCACCAGCGTCTCCACGAATAATTTTTTCTTTTAAATCTTTAACAGGATTTTTCGATGTAACAAAAACTCCCATCATGGGGTTATATTGTTTAACATTAGGATATTTCTGTAATTGTACAAAATCTTTATCAGAAGAAATGATCAAAACTTTTTCATGCGGAGAAATTCTTGGGGTTAAAGTACCAATAATGTCATCCGCTTCAGTAGAATCAACCTCAATAACCCTATAAGGAAAATGGTTCTTTAAATCTTCCTTCAACTCGTTAAGAACTTTAAAAATCAAATTCCAATCAAGAGAAGATTTTTCTCTTGATTCCTTACGATGCGCTTTGTAGTGAGGATAAATTTGTTTGCGCCAATAATGTCTTGAATCTAGACATAGAACTACATCACCGTATTCTGATTTGAATTTCTTAATATGAGAGCGTAAAGTGTTTAGTACAATATGTCTAATTAGATCTTCTTCTAATTGTTTAAACTTATTAGAAGAAATTTGGGACAAAAGTCCAGAGATAAAAACTTGATTTGTGTCTATTAAAATCATTTAAGTTCACCTACTTTTAAAAATATATTCTAACTCTACTTAGAGAAAAAGTAAAGTTACGAAACAACTTTCAATAGAACGGTATCGGAATTCAACCTTCCAGTTAGTTCTGATTCTTTACTGTTAATGGTTGCCATTAATTTCCTTAGTTCTACTTTCTTACCCTTAGTAACAATAGGAAGAAAATCTAAAGGTTTCCTCAAGGTTTTACAGATTGAAGTATTAGCATCAAACCCTTCCAAAGTGGACCCTCTAACCCCAAATCCAGAATCATCCACAGAATTATAAACTCCCAACTTTTTGTACTTGACATTAAACACCCATAATTGTTTAGCACCAATAATTTGTGCAGGATCAACGGAAGCGATTTTATATTCTGTGTCTTCTTTCTTATATTGCAGTTTAGAAACCTTTTTATCTGCCGGAACTACTTTCTTTTTTCTGGTTTTCCGTACAGTTTTGGTGTTTCCTGTATAATTTTCGCAGTCAGTTATAATACCAGAAATAAAAGAAATAAAAGAATTTAATTCTTTTTTGCTCCAGTGAGAATAAGATTCTACCAACTGATCGTCGGATTTGGATACTGCCAAACTCAATTCCTCCAACAAAGGAGTATAATGGTCTTGGATTTGTTTCATATATGTTGGTTTAACCGAATTACTCACCAACCAATCGTAACATTTAAATTTAGAAGAACGAGTTTTGATAAATTCGTCCACACGACCTTCAATTTCATTAATATAAATTGTAGCTTGTCCCCAAACTCTATCTTGGATAGACTTTTCAACCTTTACAGGTTTATTAACTGTTTGAGCAGCAATAGAGGAAATTATAACAGAATTTACGTCAAAATTTAAAATTTCAGCAAACCTTTCTTTGATCCAAACGTCTTTATCTAAATCTGCTCCTCTAGATTTCATCCTACAGACAAAACCCAAATTTTTGAACAAATCTTCAGAAGAAGAAGACAATTTTTCCAAATCAGATTTTGCGAATTTCTCAGATTTTGCATAATCTATAGCATATTTCTTGGAGTCTTTCCAATCCTTTTGATTGGCGTACCAAGATAATGCTCTAGGGACAGAGATTTCGTTTTTATCGCCCCAAGTAGGTTCATCACCAATAAACAGGGATTCTACATTTACACTAATTCTGGGTTTATCCTTTTTCATTTAAAGATTTCATCACTTTTTTATAAACATCATTAACAAATCTGGTTGAAGATTTAGTTTTCTTTACAACCAAGCCAAAAAATCCACACTGAACCAAATGACTGACATAAACATATGGATCAGTTAAAACCGCAACAAAATTATCTGGATGATATATGTTTCCATATTTGTCGCTTTTATATATCATTATATGATATAAATGATGCCCAGCATTACTTATTTCGTATTTTGATTTCTTTTGATAATTAAACCCTGACATTGTCAAGTCAAAATTTTGTGTTGGAAGGAAGGTTATCCCATCTGGGTCTTCTTCAAAAATTTTCTTTATAACTTCTTTAGGTTTCATCATATAATATTTTGCTCAAAAAGTAAACTATTTTTTAATTAAGTGTGATCTTCTCACTCTTGCCATGATCCATTCATTGTAATATTCTTCTGGTTTCAAAAGAACATCGAACTCGAATTGGTATTTGGTTTCCCAGTAAGTACATTCAGATTTAGATTTACACAATTTCAATATTTCTCTTTTAAAATTGTCTTCTCCACAACCAGAAACTTCTTCTTTTAAAGTTTCTGAAGAACCGAAATAACATTTCCAATCAGATTCTGCTAGATAACCTTTTCGCTTTCCTTTAACTGTTTTGTATTTTTTAAAGTAAAATTGTTTTTTTCCAATATATTTTTTATTATTAGAAATATTGGTTATTATATAAACAAATCCCCAGTAGTCCTGGGGATCTTCGAAAGGTTCTTTATCATACAACCAAGACATGGGATTAATCCCACATTTCTTCTTGAGAAATATAATCTTCTTCTTCCGGGATGTCTTCTTCTATCGTTTCTATTATTTCGCCACAAAAGGGGCAAAATACTTCTTCATGATCTTTTACTAAATTTTCATTAAAAGATAAAGAAAAATCCGAATCACAATTGTCGCATAGGGTTGAAATAACTTTTTTCATACAAATAATTCCTTTTAAAAATGAAATTATTTATATACATTTTACTCAAGCCCATACGTCTTTCCAACCACCGCTTAAAGCACCCTTTGCGTAGGCAGTAGCTCTATTTTCAAAGAAATTTGTGTGCTGTGGAGCAGAAATCATTTCGTCTACCCAAGGAAGCGGGTTCTTTTTAACTTTAAAAACACCTTTCAGCCCCATAGAAATAAGTCTACGATCACAAATATATCGGATGTATTTCTTTAAATCTTCAATATTCAACCCTTCGCATTCACCCATATCATAACAAATATCAATGAAAGCGTCTTCTAACTCTACCATTTTTTCAGCTATTGAGTATAATTCTGATTTAAGTTCGTCGTTCCAAATGTCCCGATTTTCTTCGATAAAAATACGAAATACTTTTATCATTGCTTCACAATGAAGTTGTTCGTCAAGGATAGACCAAGAAATAATCTGACCCATTCCTTTCATTTTACCCCTTCTTGGGAAATTCAAAAGCATTACAAAAGAACTGAATAATTGCATACCTTCAGTAAATGCAGAAAATAAAGCAATTTGTTGAGCAATACGTTTAGTATCTAAACCAACAAAAGATTCAATATAATCATGCTTATTTTTCATAGCATCATACTTTAAAAATTCTGTATATGTGGATTCCGGCATCCCTAGAGTTTCAATTAAATGAGAATAGGCGGCAATATGAACTGCTTCCCTAGCAGCAAAACTTAACAACATCATCCTAAGTTCTGGTTGTTGAAGAATAGGTAAATAATTTTTTACATACCCTCCAGCAACATCAATATCGGATTGAGTAAAAAACCTAAAAATATTAGTTAAAAAACTCTTTTCTTTTTCTGTTACATTATTTTGCCAGTCTTTAATGTCTTGAACTAATTCTACTTCAGTGTGAATCCAATGCATACGTTCGTGATTTAACCAATACTCATAAAATTCTGGATGAGTAAACGGTTTGAATGTTGTTCTAGTATCTGTTAATTTCAATTTCCTTTTTACCATATTATTTTACCTTATGTTTTTAATCATATTCTTTTTAGTTATTCCTCTTTTAAAATTTTCCGAAGAATCAGTTCCACCTAAACATCTTGGTACTATGTGATGTGTCTCAAAAACTTCTACACAAGTTCTTTCCAACTTGCCAACAAAACATAATTTGTCATATATTTTTAAATAATTCATTTTTATGAACTACAAGCCAAACATTCTTCACCAGAAATAATATCCTGAAGGTTGATTTCTTCAATAATATTTCTTTCAATTTGTTTAGAGACTTTATCAGATTTCTTTAAGCTATCAGAACGGCAATAATATAACGTTGGTAATTTTTCTTTCCAAGCTTTAAAATGAACCGCATGAAGGTATTTAATATGCGCGTCTGGTCTGAAAAATAAGTTCAACGACTGAGTTTGGTCAATAAACTTTTGTCTATCCGCAGCAAAATCCACTACCCAACGTTGATCAATTTCCATCGCAGTTTTGAATACTTCTTTTTCTTCATCAGTAAACATATCCATATGTTGTATAGAACCGTCATTAGAAATAATATCCAACCAAATAGAATCGTAGTCTAGTTTGGAGTTACCCTTTATCTTTTCTTTAATTAACTCGTCGAGTACGTGATTCTTGTTCAAATGAGAACCGGACATAGTATCTTGACGATAAGCATTTGCTCTAATAGGTTCAATAGAAGGGGAAATATTACCCATAATAATAGAAGTAGAAGCAGTAGGAGCAATCGCCATTAAATGACTAAACCTTTGATAATATAGTTTTTCTCCAATAACCCCTTCTTCAAAATCCGGACAATTTCCTCTTTCAAACCCTAATTCTTTATTAGCTTGATCTAAATGAGTTCTAATATTCTTAAATATCTGCATATTCCTGGATTTTGCCATAGCACATTCAAAAGGAATACTATTTTGTTGCAGATAAGTATGAAATCCTAGCGTTCCAATACCAATTGCTCTTTCTCTCATTGCTGAATATTTTGCTCTTGAAATTGCTTCTGGAGCATTATCAATAAAAGTTGTTAGTACATTATCCAACATTTCCGCAACATCTCTGAAAAACTGATAATTATCTTTATATTCATCATAATATCTTAAATTCATAGAAGATAAACAACAAACAGCAGTTCTTTCCTCATTTACAGGAAGAATGATTTCTGAACAAATATTGCTTTGTTTAATTTCTAGACCAAGATTCTTTTGAAACTCTGGCATTTGTTCATTAGCAGTATCAAGGAATAGAATATAAGGTTCGCCAGTTTGCATTCTCAATTCAAGAATCTTTTGCCAAAGTTCTCTTGCAGATACAACTTCTCTAATCTTTCCTGGATTGTGTTGATCATAAAGTTCCCAAGAATCATCAAAATCAGGATCAATCATACATTGCTCAATGATGTTCATAAACTTGTCAGTGAGCATAATTCCATGATGAAGATTCAAACATTTAACGTTTTGATCTCCTGTGGGTTTCCTCATTTCAAGGAACATCATCACATCAGGGTGGTCAATCCTCAAATACGCTGCATATGAACCTCTACGGGTTTTTCCTTGGCGGTAAGCAAGACAAGAAGCATCATAAATCTTCAAATGAGGCATAACTCCGACAGATTTATCGTCTGCAGACCTGATGTGAACACCAATACCAACTCCACCACCAAGCATTGAAAGTGTATTTACTTCTGATAAAGTATCAATTAATCCAGAAGCAGAGTCTTCCATGCTGGAAAGGAAACATGAAATTGGAAGACCACTTTTAGATTTACCATAAGAAAGGATAGGGGTAGCAAACGATAACCAATGTTTAGAAGAATAGTCGTATAATCGTTGAGCGTGTTCTAAATTTGTTCCAAACGCTTTAGAAACAAAGGCAAACCTTTGTTGAGGGGAATCCTCGTCATCTTTCATATACGATTCTTTAAGACGCTTGATTCCTAATGAATCAAATAAATTATCTCTTTCTGGTTGTATTTCTAGCCCTAGATATTCCATATTTCTTTCCTTATTTTTATTTTTACCATTGATCGACATCTACAATTGAAACTTTTAATTCCCCTTCCACACCATTTATACTGTGAGGTAAAATTAGATCCAAACAATACCCTAATCCAGAAGATTCTGTATATTCTAGTTCATAATTTTTATCTTGCTCGGGGAACTTATTTATAATTTCCAAAATTTTCTCTATATCTTTTTTCTTAAACTGTATTTTTTACACATTATCACACACCAAAAAATTTTCAAGATTAGAATCAGTCAAGTATTTTATATATACAGGCTTTTTATGTTTCTTCATATAATCAATCATATGTCTAGTGCCTTTAGAATAACCATTCCAAACGGCAACTAAACAATCGGAATAATTACCCATTTGTTCGTTTCTAATTGGTCCTGCTGCCCTTCCTTGCCCTTTCCAATCAGCATAAAAATATGACAATTTGATGTTGTTTTCTTTAGCGAAACGTTCGCCCAAGGAATCAACCCCTTGGGCACCGCCGCAAACAATTTCGGTAACATCAAATCCAGATTCTTGTACAGATTTAACTACTAAATCGTAATTAGTAATACTTCTAGATCCTGCTATGATAACTCTCATAGAAAACCAAAAAGTCTATACAAATTTTGTGCGGATATAAAATCAATTTCTTCCTCGCCTTCTTCTATAATATATTTTACAAATAATTCTAGATCTTTAGGATCAAAACAAATAGTATCAGAATCGCAACATTCTTGATAATATCCGTTGGATTTAAATACCAATTCTTTAATAAGAGGATTTATTTCTTTAGTTTCCATTCTTCAACCTTAATCTCGTATGCATAATCATTACAAGGTATATAACGGCTATATCTATCATATTCTTTCATTGCTGCTTCTGGATTATCAAAAATAGCAATAATAGAAAATCTTCTTGGAATAATATATCTATGTTGTTCTATTAAGATATAAACCGTATCCTCCATTTACAGATCACCTTCCTTACGATTTTCTGAATAATGAACATCGAATTGTCCAGCAGGATACCTATTAATCAACTTATTAACGTTTTCTCTGATAACGTCATTTGGATCTAAATCCAATGCACGACAAGCATTAATCCAATACCAAGCAATATCCCCAAGTTCTCTATATAGATGATACTTGGTATCTTCATCCAAAGGTTTTCCTTGAAACAAAACCTTTTTAACAATTTCGTCGAACTCACCACCTTCAGAAGCAAGTCCAATACCAGCAGTCAATAGTAGCGGAATATTAGCAACTTTTTGGTGTTGTAATTCCTTTACCCTATTGATAAAGAATTCTACGTCATTAGATTCATTAGATGTTACCGAAGCAACAAACTCTTTATAACGATTTAAATCAACTTTACTTGCCTTATTCATATTTTATTCACCTTTATTAAATTTATACTCAATATCTGCCCTATGTTGTTTCCAACCCCTAAAGTTTTTATGATATTCTTTATCTTTTGTTGGAGTTGCTTGATGTTCTGTTGGAGAAGCATGAATTGGTACAGAACCAACCAAATCGTCATACAATTTAAAATCCTTTTCTTTTGATGGTTTTTTTCCATCATGAGTTAGATAACTCACCCTAGCACATCTTGCTCCCGACATTTTAATACAATCAATCATAAGATTATTACAAATTTCATTATCTGTAACGTAAGGTAAATGCCAATCCCCATAATTCAATTTTGTAGGGACTGAATTAAGATATTCTCCATACATTTCACAAGTAAGGGCATAAATTTCTGGTTGAGCATCGCTATGCATTCTTAATTCAAAGAAATTATCCCATTCAGTAGATGTTACAATAGTCTTAGTCCACATCCAAGGTTCAATAATTCTATTAGAAATTTGCTTATGCAATCCAATTTTATTTAAAGCATAAGCAACTAAACAAGCAGGGTATCTAGCAAAACTCCAAAGAAATTTAGCGATTGACAGTTCCCCGCCAGATAGTTCTTCTTTTGCTTGCATCCCGGGTTGATTCTTACCCCAAAAAACTGGAATAACTGGGTCAGAAATAACATCAGCAATCATTTTCTTAACTGGGATTGCTCTGGATGAAGCGGAATTTCTAGAAAATACTCTATGTGTGTTGAACTCAGATAAAATGAACCTACAATAACGAAGCTCGAAAGTTGTTAACCTAACCCCTAAAGGAGAGATACTATCGCAAATAATTTTAGCACTAATTCCGCCATTATCATTCTTTTTAGACATATTTAAACCCATTCTCTTTTTTTGTTTTATTAAAATTATACCCAATCATTTCTAATTCTGAAACTAAAAAATATAATGATTTTCTATTTTTTCTTATTTTCGTATTTAAATTATCAAAAAAACTAATATCACAGTTATATTTTTCACAAAATCTTCTCGGACTATTAAAAATACCTAGAGGAGTTTCTATCATTTTATCAGTTTTGTTTAAAATTGTCAATGAAGTTTTTAGGTTTAATCTACCAAACTTCCACCCATCTGGTAAACAATCAGTTATTTTGTTTATCATTTTTGAATCTACTCCATTATTGATCCAAACAAAAGGTGTTCCTATAGTATAATTCTCAGGAATATTATTTTTATCAATTTTTAAAACAATACCAGTTATATTACAATAACAACTAATTTTACCTACATTCTTATCATTTCCTTTATTAGCATTTGGGTTTCCTTTAACATATCCCACCGGAGGGGTATCAAAATTTTTTATGGAGATAACTTTTCCAGTTTTTGGGTTATGGTAATAAACATTATTTTTATGCATACCAGAAAACTTTTTCTTAGTTTCTGGAGAAGAACCTTTAATCCAATTATCGGGTTGAGCACCCTTTTCATAAAATTTTGAAATTCCCGTCAAGGGATCATAATATTTTTCTTTATTTTCGTTTGGACAAACTCTACCAGTAAATTTTTCTTTACATAATTGGGAATTGTACTCTTTTAATAAACTATATACCCAAGAATTTATTTTATAATTTCTATCTTGATTTCCATTAGAAACTCGCATACATATAAAAGCATATTTTAATTTATCATCGTCAGACATTTTAGTTAAAAGAAGATGGCAAATGAAATGCTCTCTAGCAGAGAGTTTTATCAGGTTTTCTTTATCATCTGAACCCCCTAAACATTTTGGTATTATATGATGATTTTCAGTATATCCATCATAAGTTTTATTCTTTGAATTTTCTACAATTGAAAAATAGATTTTTTTATATTTGTTTTCTTTAAACATAACGGACCTCCTTATCCATTATTTATAATGACAGAAGTTTTAAGTAAACTCTGCTAAAATAAACCTTGGATATTTCAGTTCGAAAGTCGTAACCCTAACACCTTCTGGTGAAATACTATCTTTAATAATTTTTGCTTCAATCATTAATTTTCTCCACATCTACTCCTATTTTTTTCAAATATTTTTTTTCCAAGAATTTATAATATCCAGTTTTCATCAATTTCTCTCTAGAGAAATTTAGTATATCGTTTCTTTGACCTATTATTATGAGATATTTACTATTGCTAGTATTAACGCCATTCATAAATTGAGGATTGTTAACGTCATCTACAAAATATTGATAATCTCTAGAAATGCTATTATAAAAATCAATTAAATAATTTGCTATCGTATAAGTTAATACATTATTAATATCAATAAACATAAACAGTTGTTTTGAACTTCTTTCTCTTTTCAAAACTTGTATCAGTAACATTTCTTCTGATTCAATTATATCAAACAGAATTTCCGCATTTTTAGCAAACGGACAAATAGGAAAACCATTTAACTCTTTTCTTGGAGTAGAAACAAATTCTTTCCAAGAATTAAGATGTTCTAGCACTTTTTCCAATTATTAAACTCCAATTCTGCGCGCAACCCCTCAAACGTATTTTCTTCTATTATACGTTGAATTTGAGGTTTAGTAAATCCATTCAATACCGCTTCATTTATATCTTTACCATGAAAACTAGAAGGAAATAAACAAACCATAAACCCTTTATCTATCGCTTTCTTTATTTGTTTCACAATACTCGTATTTCTGGGTTCGTTATCAAACACCAAAACCAATTTTTCTTTTCCCAAATATTCAGCAACGGTCAAATTAGAATCTGCAGTAGCAATAGCGTTTTTGAGAAACATAGAATCTACTGGACCTTCTGTCACATATATTGTTTCTTTTTTATTTAACCTATCTAAACCAAATATTTTCGGTTTATCTTCATCCAATTTTATTGTAATATACCTCAAAGGGTTTTTATTCAAAGCTCTCCCCTGAAGAGCGAAAATATCACCATTCTCGTTCCTAAACGGAATAACAATTCTGGGATCGTTATCAACCAATTCTTTTTCATAATCTGGTTTAATACTTATTACGAAACTTTTAAAGTCTTCAGCAAAATAAAGGTCTTTATGTTGACCTTTTGGTATTTTTCTTCCTAGGATATAACGTTTTGCGGGATTATCTTCAGACAAAGAACTAATAGCAGGAATATTTAGCGTGGGGGTTTTGTTAAAAACTGGTTTTTTGAATTCTACCGTTTTTGGTTTTGAATAATTTCCGTGTTTACTTGATCCAGCAGAAAATCTTTCCAAAGAATATTCTTTAGCTAGGAAAGGGTCAAGATATTCTAATACTTTATAGAAAGTTGTAGAAATTTCACAATTAAAACAGCGGAAGAAAAGGTTGTCTGCCTTTTTATAAAAGAATCCTCTTTTTTTGGATTTCTTTTTAGCAGAATCTCCACAATATGGACACCTGCAATTCCAAAGTTCTTGTTTCTTTTGAACGAAACCGTCCAATTTTACAGAAAGCAGTTTCAGATATTTTGTGTCAAGATAGAACATAACGAAAATGAAAGGTTGTAAAAGTTCTATTCTACCCCTATTACGAGAAAAGTAAAATTAAAAAAAAGCTTTACTTTTTATAAAAATGAAAATAAGATAAGTATGTACCCCGGTTGATCTATAGATATTAGAATTCTTCTACTTCTTTAAAAGCTCTAGTACAGTCTACTCCGTTTATACAATAAGAAAACCTTCTATCGTAAGAAATAGTTATAGTATTTTTAATTCCAAAAACTTTATTAATTTGAATAGGTATTCTATTTTCGTCATTACAAGCGCCATTTTCGCTGCATAACGTCAATTCGATTATACCAAATAAACCGTCTACTTTATCAATAGATATTACTTTAAATTTTTCTGCCTTTTTAGGCTGTATTGTAGTATTTTCTATAACTAAAAAACTACCGTTTATATCAGTGTCGTGTATATTAACTATTAAATCTCCAATCGAAGATCTCCATTTTCCTTCTACATACCTTAATAATTTTTCTCTTGTTTCTGATTGTAAAAGGTGCAATTCTTCTTCTGTTATTGCGTGCCTTCCGATAATGTTTGCTGGGGATAATATTTCTTGCCAGAATAAACTTCCAAAAGCTCCAATTAAAATGCCAATACAAAAAAATGCTATTTTTATTCTAAGATTGAGGCAGTTATTTGACAAACTTTTATCCTTTAAAATCATTTTAACCCCTTATTATTATATTCTTCTAATATTTTTTTAACTACTTCTTGAGAATTCTCTATTCTCATAGTATTCGATTTTTGTTGATTTATAATAACAGTATTCCACAATACACCCAAAAAGGCTGTAAGTATGAAAGCAACCAGAGCAAAAACGATTTTTCTAATTAATCTCATTTCAGGCATCTCCTGTCTGAGAGAATCAACCATTTCTTCAAGGTCTTTTAGTCTGTCTTCGAAATCGTCAACAGATTTTTTACTTCTTATTTCTTCTTTTAATTTTTCGAGTTTATTTAAAACTTCGTTATATGAAGAATCCATTCTATTCAAAGATTTTTGATTCTCCAATAAGTCTCTTTCTAACACGAAAACCTTTGACCAAAGTTCTTGAGGATTGTTCTGATCCAAAGTAATATTCCTTTATTTTAGGCGTTTTTATAGTCAATAAAGGGAATACTCCCCGAAAACATTAATTTTATATAATTATTTATTATTCTTTAATTTTATTAAAATTAAAATAAAATTTGGTCAAATATTATTCTATCTAATCTTACATGATTTTGTCTAAAACAAATTATAAAAAATTAAGG
>Ga0214168_1000712_pt1 | contig 13431 bp, 10 predicted proteins | sample LakMenepilimnion_FD_153002 | JGI IMG/M metagenome (GOLD analysis project Ga0214168, IMG submission 153002) | Freshwater microbial communities from Lake Mendota, WI - Practice 29OCT2010 epilimnion v4 | ecosystem: Environmental > Aquatic > Freshwater > Lake > Epilimnion/Euphotic zone | place: Lake...
AATCAAGTTAAGCTTGAATTTTCTACGTTAATTTTTTAGTACATGGGCAATTTCAAATGTTAATTGAATGCCAGTTGGGGGTTCGTTATCACTGTGCCATCCCATGCTATCGGACCCATTTCGGTAACGATTGAGCAGAACACTGTTAAAAGAGGTTTGCGTGATCTTTTCCACGTGCTTCTTTAATTCTAAAAGAACGGGTATCCAGGGCAATGGGTAATTCATAGACCCGAATATGTGTAAATAGCTTCTTCGTTACCATACCATGCGTTTAATCTGGGTTCTGGTATGATTCGATTAAATAGTTTTATATTTTTCTGTTGCTAATGAATGATATTTGAATCAAGCAACTGCGTTAAAAACGTATTGCTCTGTGTGAGTGAAACGCAATCATAGGGTAGCATCAAGTAATTCAATACATTCAATAGGTGTAAAAATGTTGTGTGATAGTGAGGATGTCATAAATGCTTCAGTGTTTATTAAAATGAAAGTTTATCAAGCGACATTAAGTATTATGGATGCTCTACTGTCCGCATTTTACCTACCAAAATTATTATTGGAGTCGTTAAAACCAAAAATGCACACCTAGAACCAGTGTTGTATTGTTAGTGTTCATGTTTCTTTGTTTAGCATAAATGGCAGTGCTTCCAAATGTATTATCCCAATCAATGCCAATATAAGGTGCGAATTCCGGTCTGAATTCGTAACGTAACCGTAAACCTGTTTCAAGTGTACTTAATCCATTGCCTAAATAATGAGATGTATCATTTCTGCCATAAGCATTTGCTTCAATACGAGGCTGAAGAATTATGCGCTGGGTAATAAGTAAATCATATTCCAATTCAAGGCGAAAAGCTGTGCGGCCTTGTTCGTTGACATAAGAAGTTGCTTCTAAATAAATCCAATAAGGCGCATAACCTTGAACGCCTAAGGACAGCCACTCTCGATTTATCCCTGAACCACTATCGTTACGAAGACCTAAGTGTGAATCCCAAAAGGGCGTAATAGCATGCGACCAAAGTAATTCACTACGTGCATTTTGCGATTGTCCATTTTTAACGTCACCCTCAGCTCGAAGTAAAACACGGTCATAGGTTTTACCAAACCACGCTTGTGCATCATAAGTCATGGTAGGATCAGTCGACATATTGGTAATTTCTAATCTATCTGCGATAAATCCTGCTCGATAAATATCACTATGTCCAGCATGAAAAGGTAAATCATGTAGTGAATATCCGTCTGAGTAGTCATTGGGATTACGCAACTCATCTGATGATTCGGCTGCATTGACGTTCATTGATGTAAGGATAAAAAGCAGAAATAAACAATTCATGAGACTATCACGACGCGAAACATACCAGTGTGCATGTGGTAAAACAGATGACAATGTAATGCCCAATAACCTAACGCATCAGCAGTAACAAGAAAACTAACTCGTTGCGCTGGTTGGACGGCAATTGTGTGTTTTCGAACTTGAAATTCGCCATTGGCATTTTCCAGTTCGCTCCACATACCATGCAAATGAATGGGGTGTGTCATCATCGTATCGTTAACAAAAATAATACGCACACGTTCATGATGATGTAAATGAATTGGGGTCGATTCATCAAGTTCCAAGCCATCAAATGACCAACTGTACCGATTCATATTACCAGTTAAATGAAGCTCAATTTCACGCTGAGGAGGTCTGCTGTCTAATGCACCGCCAAGCGTATATAAATCTGCATACGTTAAAACACGTCGACCATTATTGCGTAGACCAATTCCTTCATCGTCTAAATTAGTGCGGGGGGTATCGACGCGCATATCGACTGAGGCACCAAATTCACTATTGGCATGATTCACGGCAACACTGCTTGCCATATCGCCCATCATATCCATCATGGAAAGTGGCTTTGCTTGATCCAAAGGGGGGATTTCCGCTTTCAATCCTTCATGAACAGTTAACATACCACACGCATAGCCTGTTCTATCCATAGATTGCGCAAATAGCGTATAGCAATCTTCCATAGGCGTAATTAGCACATCGTAGTTTTCAGCTGAACCTAATCTAAATTCATCTACTTCGACAGGTTCAACTAATTGCCCATCTGCTTGAATGACAGTCATTTTTAAATTAGGAATACGCACGTCAAAAAAAGTTTGTGCCCCTGCATTGATAAAACGTAAACGAATTTTTTCCCCTTTTTTGAATATTCCAGTCCATGGATTTTGTGGCAATTTTCCGTTTAATAGATAGGAATAGGTATAAGCGGAAATGTCAGATAAATCAGTTGGATTCATGCGCATGTCACTCCACATATCGTGTTTGCTTATCGTTTTGTCCCATCCATTTTCCATGACATCATGAACAAAATCAGGAAGTGTTAATTTGTTAAAATTGTAATAGCCACTTTCTTTCTTTAAGTTATCAAGCACGGTCATCGGATTTTCATCAGTCCAATCGGATAATACAATCACATAATCTCGATCAACTTCAATTATGGGCGAATTTAATGGTTTGATAACAATTGCACCATATAAGCCAAGTTGTTCTTGCATGCCAGAATGTGAGTGATACCAATATGTTCCAGACTGAGCTACCTTAAAACTATAGGTGAAGGTGGTATTAGGTTCAATTCCTGAAAAACTTACGCCATGCGCACCGTCCATAACGTATGGCAAAATTAAACCATGCCAATGAATAGAGGTTGTTTCTTCAAGCAGATTTGTGACGTGGATAGTTACGATATCGCCTTCTTGCCAATATAATGTCGGGGCAGGAATATTTCCGTTAACCGCAGTCGCTTTACATGTTTTTCCCGTGAAATTAATTAGCGTGTTCGCAATGGTTAAATGAAACTCCGTGCCACTTAAGGTTTCCCCATCATTGGAACAAGCTGTTTTGAAATAGGGAATAGCTGTTAACAGGGCTAAAGATTGTAGAAACTTTCGACGCGAGTAATGAGTGTCGGTAGGCATTTACTTTATGAAATTATGTGAGAGTATAAATTTACCTTTGAGGTAAATCGAAAAAAGATTTGTAATTATAGATGAACAGCATAACAGAATTTACAGATCATTTTTTATCCTTATGGTTCCTTACTTTTTACGCTAAAGACTATCTTGATGAAAGTTATCTCTATGTGAGCGATTCATGATGAATTTTTTCCAATTTTTTAAAATTCGCTAAACAACACTGTCCTGATGGGTTTCTAATTTCGCAGGCACATTCTCCGGCTTGAGTACGTTGAATGACAAACGCTTTGATCGGTTCTGCCCGTTGATCTTTTAACGCAGATAAATACTGCTCGGTGCCTATGTCAAAGCATTAACAGAGCGCGTTGTTCTGAATTGATTGATAGCTTCGTAAGTACTGTTTGGGAATGATGTTGCCTGCGTTGGAAAAGTAAGCAATCAGACAGGTTTTTGTTGGACAAAAATAATATTCATCAGTGACGATTGATTGATTATCGGGAAACCGAACTTGATGGTAAAGCGTTGGCATGCTCTGACGCTTATGCATGAAGAACCACATTCAGAACAAAGTTGTTTGGTATTACTCGAGGTGCAGCAATCTGACATGGATGCTATCCTCGACCTTATAGGCTATTAGGTGTAACTAAGGAGCTAGTATAACCAGCATTCGTCGTGGAATTAATCAAAACGGAAATGTTGGTTTTTTGATTGTCGAAAGTAACCAAAGCCGTTTTGGTATCGTAATTGACAATTACTTTTTGAACGCCTTCGACTTGCTGCAAGGCTTTTTTAATAGTCACTGCACACATGGCGCAGGTCATATTGTCTAATTTCAGTGTTACTGTTTGTTGGATTGACTGTACTTCTGTGATTCAGGGGGCTACTGGCATCCATAAAGTGGTCGTTAACAACCTTATTAGTAATAATGTGTATTTAAGGATCATATAGGAATTATCTCAAGCCATAAAAAAAGGTGCTGCCAAGGGAAAAGCTAGCAACAGTTTGTTTCATTTCTTTTATAGAGCCAACAGAGTAAAGCATTGATCGTGCTTTGTTCATTTTCAACAGTAGACTTTGAGACAGCGATTTTCTTTTTGGTTTTGGTACACGTGAAGAAATAATTTTTGCAATCAGTGCGTTCAAATTCTTTTAACTTAGTATCCAGTCTAATAAAGTCAATCCAATGTGTGCGATGGGTTTTGATTATGCTCAGTTCAACGTTTCCCCACTTTCAACCAACTATCCAAACGTTAAACACCAATTTAATATTTACTACCAACAAGCAAATCTATTAGTATTTGACTTTGAAAGTATGTTTTATTGGCTGAGATTGAAATCGTAAAGTGCCATTAACACATCAACTCAATAATATGCAGAAAGTTGAGAACTTACGTCGATTATTGTCAGGCATTGCAAATGTTTTTTTGAGTGTAATTATTTAATACAGATCAAGTCATGATTGAAAGTCTGGGCGCGACTGAATTAAGTAAATAAATGATGGTGTATTCACTTCAAAATTCAGCAAATAAAGAAAATTGAAGTTAAACAATTACATTAAGTAATTGATGAAGGTTTACTTGCGGTAATTTAGGATCATTACGTTACGTTTAATTTACTATTTTTGAGAGGTTAGAGCAAAGGCCTATGTTTAAAAATATATCAATAAAACTAAAATTCCAATTAGGCTTTGGATTTTTATTGCTTCTTATTACAATCATTGCCTTTGTTGGCTGGCTGGGTATGAATAGCTGTAAAAATGACTTAAACGAAGCGGAAGTGCATTTTTCAATAACCATTTTATTTGCCGCCGTCATTAGTGCCGTCATTCTAGGTTATTGGATTGCAAGTGGGATTGTAAACCAGATTTCCACATTACTTGCCACAGCAATATCTGTCAATAATGCCATTGCAAATGGTGATTTTGAAATAAACATCGATACTAGTTTGCACCATGAATTTGGTGACTTATTTCGTAGTAAGCAATCTGTGTTAGATAACTTGCTTTTATTGAAGAAAGACATGAGCAGTTTAGCGGAATATTCTGCTGAAGGGAATTTGCAACGCCGCCTTGAGATTAAAAATTATGTGGGCGATTGGCAATCTATCGTGTTTGGCGTGAATGCCATACTTGATGAAGCACTAACCCCTGTCAATTCGCAAGTTTTCGTTTTACAAAACATGCTAGACGGCTTATTGACCTCTCGATTCAATGATGATTTCAAGGGCGATCATAATCGGATTAAAGTGGTGGTGAATAAAATCTCAGCTGTCGCTGAAAAAGCACTGAAAGATTTAGAAATCATGGTTACCGCTTCGCGTGAAGGTGATTTAAAACGCAGAATTCCAGTAGATGATTATGTGGGCGATTGGAAATCCATCATGTTGGGTGTAAATGCCATACTTGATGAAGCACTAACTCCTGTCAATTCACAAGCAATTGTTTTACAAAACATGGCAGACGGGTTATTGACCTCTCGAATTACTGATGACTTCAAGGGCGACCATAATCGGATTAAAGATGCGGTGAATAAAATCGCAGTTGTCGCTGAAAAAGCCTTGAAAGATCTAGAACTCATGGATGTAGCGGCACGTGAAAATGATTTAAACCGCAGAATTTATGAAGATGATTATGTGGGGGATTGGAAAACCATCATGATGAGCGTGAACTCTGTCGCAGAAACTATTCAAGTTAAGACAGAATCGCTCCAATTACAAAACTGGTTAAAAACGGGCATTACAGATTTATCAGCCAAAATTAGCGGTGATATGTTGCTCGAAGAATTAGCTTATCAAGTGATATCCCATTTGGCAGTTTATCTACAGGCACAAATTGGCGCGATTTACTTGTGGAATGAAGAAGACCAATATTTACATTTAATCAGCAGTTACGCTTACGAATTGCGAAAAAACCTATCACACAAGTTTGCTTTGGGAGAAGGTTTGGTTGGACAAGCTGCACGCGAAAAACAAGTTATTTCAATAACAGATTTACCTGAAAATTATGTGAGCATTACATCCGCTATTGGAAGTATTCAGCCCAGAAACGCTATTGTCATTCCGCTACTCTATGAAGGCACATTAAAAGGCGTTTTAGAATTAGGCAGTTTGCATGCATTTGGTCCAAATCAGTTAGATTTATTACGTTTAGCCGCACCCAATATAGGTACAGCTATTTTTGTTGCTCAGTCAGCAAGTCGCACAAAAGTGTTGTTATTACAAAGTCAGGAACAATCACAGCGTTTGCAAATTCAACAAGAAGAGCTGCAACAATCTAACGAAGAGTTGGAAGAACAAACGCAAGCATTGATATCGAGTGAACAGCAATTAAAAATGCAGCAAGAAGAACTGCAGCAAATCAATGAAGAGTTAGAAGAGCGAACCCAAGCATTAGAGCAGCAACGCAGTGAGATTGAGGCAAAAAATAGTTTGCTAGAAGTCGCTCAAACGGATTTAACGCAACGCGCCGAAGATTTAGCCATTGCGTCAAAATACAAGGGTGAATTTCTCGCTAATATGAGTCATGAATTACGTACGCCACTTAATTCAATGTTGTTGTTGTCTCGTACGTTGTGTGATAACCGTGATGGAAATTTGACTGACAAGCAAGTTGAAATGTCAGTTGTGATGCACAAAAGTAGTAACGATTTATTAAATATTATTAACGATATTTTAGATTTATCGAAAATTGAATCTGGGCATGAACACGCTCTTATCGAACTATTTTCGGTGAATGAAATTGTAGATCAAGCGCAAGGTCTTTTTCGTCCAGTTGCTGAAGATAAAGGGCTGGAATTGATTGTGAGTATTTCTGATGCCGTGCCTAAACACTTCCGCACTGATCGTCAACGTCTAGGGCAGATTTTACGAAATCTACTTTCAAATGCCTGTAAATTCACCGAAAAAGGTTCAATTTCACTAGTGGTTGATTTGCCAAGTGCTAACATTAAACTGGGGGATTCACTCACGCATGAAACGACTATTGTTTTTTCGGTGAAAGATACCGGCTCAGGTATTCCCAAAGAGAAACAAGCCGTTATTTGGGAAGCCTTCCAGCAACAGGACGGATCAATAAGTCGAAAACATGGTGGAACTGGTTTGGGATTAACCATTTCGCGTGAATTAACACGTTTGCTGGGTGGTGAAATTAAACTGGTTTCTGAACAAAATGAAGGTTGCACGTTTAGTATTTATTTGCCTATGAATGGCGTTTCTGTTGATGAGGCTGAAGTTGCAGAAATAATCACATCAAATCTTCCCGCCACCAACCATTCCTATAGCAAAAAAACCACAAATAAAGCACCACAACAAGCGATGGCTAAACCGCCAGTTATCGGCATTGCAGATGATCGTGATAATTTACTCGAAGGGGAAAGTGCTATTTTGATTGTTGAAGATGATCCGCATTTTGCTCAAATTTTAGCTGAAATGTGTCATGAAAATAAGCATAAATATCTTGCCACACCGACTGCTGAAGAAGCACTGATACTGCTTGAAAGATATAAAATTGGGGGCGTTTTACTTGACATGGTACTACCTGAAAAACATGGTGTGATCGTTTTAAACCACATTAAAGAGACTGTGTCTTTGGCACATATTCCCGTTTACGTGATGTCAACTGATGAAAGCTATGCTCATGCCAGATTGATCGGAGCTTTAGATTTTGTCACTAAACCATTGCTACAAGAGCAGTTAGATCAAACTCTGTTAAAAATTCAGCGTATCTTGGGGCATGGGACGCAACGTCTCTTGGTATTAGAAGATGATGTTCATTTAGCACAGTCTATTGCTAACTTACTGGGTAATGACGAGTTAGAAATTGATACGGCACTCGACGGCCAATCGGCTATTGATTTAATGCAGCAAAAACAATTTGATTTAGTGGTGATGGATATAGGGCTACCTGATATGAGTGGCTTTGAGTTGTTGAAACACATCAAGCAGAATGATATTTTTACGTTCCCACCGATCATTATTTATACGGGTCGTGAATTAACTCGTTTGGAACATGAAACTCTTCAAAATTACACCAATAGTATCATTGCCAAAAGTGTGCATTCCGATGAGCGTTTGTTGTCGGAAGCGCGAACGTTTTTACATCGATCGGTAGAACGATTGCCTGCAAAAGCCCAAAAAATGTTATTATCACTACACAATAAAGATGTCATGTTTCAAGAGAAAAAAGTCTTGGTAGTGGATGATGATATTCTCAATATTTTTTCATTATCGTCAGTGCTTGAGGCACGTGGAATTATTGTTGTCGCAGCGAGTAGCGGTAAAGAAGCATTAGAGAAGCTGAAATTAGGAACGACTTTTGATGCCATTCTCACCGATGTTATGATGCCTGAAATGGATGGACTGGAGTTAATGAGAATACTTCGCGCAGATGACCGCTATTTTAGAATACCCATTATCGCGTTGACGGCAAAAGCGATGAAGGAAGATAGAATAATTTGTTTGGAAGCGGGCGCATCGGATTATTTGACCAAACCAATTGATGTCAATCGCTTATTAGCCATGCTGCGTATTTGGTTGTATCGCTAATTACCAGCCTTTTCAGACTGTACTTTTTAAAAAACAGGAGGGTGACGATAGCCAAGGAGAGATGTACTTTCAACTTAATTATTCGAAAATAAACTATGAAAATTTTAATTGTTGATGACACGCCAGATAATTTATTGACATTGCAATGTACGCTTGAAGAGTTATCCGTTGAGTTAATTCAAGCATCTTCAGGGTATGAAGCGCTTAAATTATTACTCGATGCTCAAGAACTACCCGCATTAGCTATTCTTGATATACAAATGCCTAATATGAATGGTTATGAGCTAGCAGAAACAATGCAAAAACATGAACGTATCCGTCATGTGCCAATTATTTTTCTTTCTGCAATTTATTTTGGTGAGCAATATACGTTTCAATGCTATCAAAGTGGTTGCGTTGATTTTTTAACCAAGCCATTTAATCCTGACGTACTGCGCGCTAAAGCTAGAGTATTTTTAAATCTTGCATTACATCAACAAGAGCTTAAAAAATCCTACATTGAACAAGATAAGTTACGAGAACAGCTTTATCGAACGCAAAAATTAGCAAATTTAGGACAGCTAACTGGTGGCCTTGCCCATGATTTTAATAATCTTTTAATGGCTATTTCTGGATATAATGACTTGGCAAAAATGTATGTCGATGATATTCAAAATAATACCGATGCGAATTTAGATGATTGTTTTGTCCAAATTACGAATGCCAGTGTACGAGCTAAAGAACTTACAAAACAATTGCTAAATTATTCTCAACAAAACCCCGATTTTGATGGAATAGAAGAATTAAGTTGCGCCCTTTTATTGAGTGATGAAGCAATAAAAATGTTAAAACACACGTTGCCAAGCAACATAATCATCATGATTGAAGTTGAAGGAAATCTCCCTAAAATTTATATCAACCCCTCGAAATTTAATCAAATTATTGTCAATTTAATCATCAATGCGCGTGACGCATTTAATCATGGACACGGCAAGATAACGGTTGGATTATCGTCTGTTGAAATACAGCATGTGATGTGTAGTGCTTGTGGCGGATTGATTCAAGGCCAGTACCTTCAACTGAGTGTTACAGATACGGGTTCAGGCATTGACCCAGATAAAATAGCAAAAATTTTTGATCCATTTTTTACCACCAAAGAGCTTGGAAAAGGCACAGGATTAGGTTTAGCCTCAGTTACTGGGATTGTTCATAAATCTGGTGGGCATATCATACTCACCTCTGTTATAAGTGAAGGGACGACATTTAATATTTTATTCCCGATTCCTAAATTAATATGAACAGTGAATTGGAAAATTATGAATTAGATTTGTTGTTAAATGCAATTGAATATCGTTGGGGATATGACTTTCGTGCTTATGCACGTTCTTCTATTCGTAGGCGTGTGCATCATGCAATGGTGAAAAATAATATCAGATATGTTAGCGAATTGATTCCACGTGTTCTATATGATGCGGTTTTTTTTCAAGATTTGGTGCTTGATTTTAGTATTGTGGTGACTGAAATGTTCCGTGATCCGCAGATGTGGCAAAAAATTGTTGCTGAAATTTTACCGCGTCTAAAGTCTTGGGCTTATTTTAAGATATGGCACGCCGCCTGTGCTTCAGGTGAAGAAGTTTGGTCAATGGCTATTTTGCTAAAAGAAGCCGGTTTACTGGACAAAGCAACTATCTATGCGACAGATTTTAATGATATCGCCTTACACAAAGCACAACAAGGAATTTATTCCATAAAAAATATGGAACAAGCAAATAGCAATTACCTAAAAGCTGGTGGCAAATATAATTTATCAAATTACTATGAGGTAAAGGGTGATGATGTCATTTTTGATAAAACATTGGCGACACGAATTGTTTTTGCGAATCATAATCTAACAACAGATGCTATTTTTGGTGAAATGAATTTAATTATGTGCCGAAATGTTCTCATTTATTTTGCACCATCATTACAAAATCAAGTGTTGTCTTTATTTACTTCCAGCTTGTCACATAATGGTTTTTTATGTTTGGGGAGTAAAGAAACGCTAGAATTTACGCCAGTCAAGAGCCTGTATACACCAATAGCGTTAAAAGACAAACTATGGCGAAAAACAGGATTTGAAGAATTGGCTTTACCATTTAATTCGCCCAGAACAATAAAACCAGTCAATGAGAAAAAAATTGGAATTGTTGCTATTGGCTGCTCAATGGGTGGATTAAAAGCATTACAAACAATTTTGACAAAGCTGCCGCCTGATTTTTCAATGGCAATTGTCATTACGCAACACGTGTCGCCATACAATAATTCAATATTAGCTGAACTATTGCAAAGAGATTGTGCCTTAATCGTCAAAGAAGCAGAAGCATTAGAAATGATTAAAGTGGGTTGTGTTTATATTGCACCGCCAAATTATCATTTTTTGGTTGAAAATAATATGACGATTGTACTTTCATCCGATGAACGAGTAACGTATGCGCGCCCAAGTATTGATGTCATGTTTGATTCTGTGGCAAGTTCGTGTGGCATCAATGCCATTGGTGTTATTTTAACAGGCGCAAATACAGATGGTGCAACTGGATTATTAGCCATTCGTCAAGCGGGTGGGTATGCGATTATCGAAAATCCTGAAACAGCTCACACACCTTATATGCCTAGTTCGGTATTAAGTTTTGCTGGAGCAGATAAGATTTTGCCTCTAGAAGAGATTTCAACTGAACTGATTAAAAAATCTAGAGAGTTTCGTAGATAAGTTGTTTGTTGTTTGTTGTTCTTGAATAGCTGATTCATTGAAAAATGGGCAGGTTCAGTATTAATGTAACGCAAACTACAACGTGCCCACCCACCAACAATCCCGACTCAACTTCTAAGCGTTAAGAACCGTTTAAAGCACGAACCGAGACAGCAATATCAGAGCATGCTGTGCTAATTACACATAAAATTTCAACAGATTGATTTTAAGTAATTTATGAAGAAATGAGTATGCAGCTTTAAAAAATAGTGCTGTGGATTTTTGTTATAGAGTACTTTTCTACTTTCGGTGGTGATTTTGCACCTATAGGGGTGAGAAATATGGGCTTATTTTGCTGCTGTGATTGCGTTGCTTGGATTGGAATAATGCTAGTTGGTTGATGAAAAATAATCAAACAGATCATTGTCATAACGTCGTGTTGTAACATCATGCTGTTTTGTCGTGTTAACGCGCAACAACAGTTTGCGGGGTTGCGTGTTAAATTGACAGCAAGCAGTGCATTGACTTGAATACAGAGGAAATGCAGGGTCGGACACTTTAAATAATTACGTGGTAGTTTGCCAATTAGAATTACAGATCATAGCAAGCATGCGCAGACTGGAGTATGATTTACGTAACTGAGTTTTACTGATTAAGAATTTTGATATGTAGAAAAAAATGACAATTACGTTAGACGAAACTGTTTATGATGGGCTGATGAATGTAATTGGTAGCGATAAAGTAAGTGGGTTTATTGAAAACATTGCGCGTCCTTACGTCATTAAGGACAGTTTAACTGAAGGCTATAAAGCAATGGCAACTGATGCAGCGCGTGAAAAGGACGCAGACGAATGGACAAACGCGTTGATTGGGGATGTTGCTGATGAAGCGTGGTGTAGTTTGGTGGGTAAACTTTGAGCCAGCATTAGGCAGTGAGATTCGTAAGAAACGTCCGGCAGTCATTGTAAGTAATGATGTTGCAAATACGATGATGAGCCGTGTGCAAGTTGTTCCTGTAACAAGTAATATTGATAGGCTTTATCCAAGTGAGGCGTATGTTACGGTTGCAAATAAAAAGGCAAAGCAATGGCGGATCAACTTACTACCGCTGATAAACAACGATTTAGTGGTTACATTGGCAGTATTTCTGAACAGGAAATGCAGCAACTTGATAATGCGATCCTAATCCAATTAGGCATTAAGAAGTGATAGCTGAAAAATGATGACTGATAAAATTGAAATAACACCATTTGATGCTGCAGATTATTTAGACAGCGAAGAAGCGATTGCTGAATATTTGGATGCAATAATGGAAGAAAATCCTGCGCTTTATAATGCAACGATGCAGGATGTAGAAAAAGCGCGTCAGCGTCTTGCTGTTACTAATGTTCAAGCACCTATTGCTTTAACTGCTTAGTATTGCAAGTAGCTAACGTCAAAAGTTTTGACGTTGTGGGGTAGTTTTTCACTCCGGTGCAATGCTATAAGTGTAAAAGTACCTTGTAGCTAATATGGATTGAACACAGGGTTGGTGATGTGAAGCGTTACTGCGGTAACGGTGTGACTGGAAAAAATGGAGTTGTATGTTTTTTAACTTTACAATATAGGTGCTGGGATGCTTTTTTTTTGTTGTCATTTCACTCCAACATTAAAAAATACCCTCATGTGCATCCCAGTTCCTAATCCATTTCAAGTAATCCAATAATCAATAGGGCTTATTGGCTTATCGTACAAACTTTATTCACATCGTCGTCAGACAAATACTCACTGTTACTAATATCACTGCTTGTAATTGTTAATACATTGGAATTATGACTGGCAAGCGTAAAAGATTCATCGTCAGAGTCTGTGTGGCTTGCAAGCGTAAATATGTTGTTGTCATTGCTTACTGTATGGGCTTGAATTTCATAACGTTGTTTTATAAATAGGAAATAATTATAAATCTCACGTTGAGCATTCTCTGTTAATGTCAGCCAATCTTGTTGCTTAATTTCGTAACCCATTTGAATACCACTCTCCTGTTCTAATTTAGGTACATTTTAATATTAGAATTTGTTGTATGTAATCACTCAAATGAGTGATTGGTGGTGGGTGAATGCGAAGCGTTACCGCGCGGTAACGGTCTATGTAAAAATTGCGCTGTAATACAATAATCCTAAAGTCCCGTGCTCAAGCTCTTGCTCCCTTAAAGGTCGTGTAGTTCGCAACTGGTTTGAACCACTAAACGA
>Ga0214168_1000714_pt1 | contig 13414 bp, 12 predicted proteins | sample LakMenepilimnion_FD_153002 | JGI IMG/M metagenome (GOLD analysis project Ga0214168, IMG submission 153002) | Freshwater microbial communities from Lake Mendota, WI - Practice 29OCT2010 epilimnion v4 | ecosystem: Environmental > Aquatic > Freshwater > Lake > Epilimnion/Euphotic zone | place: Lake...
TCGAGGACGACGACAAGATCTTCAACGCCATCCGCGCCGGTGCCGACGGCTACTTCCTGAAGCAGACACCACGGGTCAAATGCCTGCGGTCACCGAAGCGCCTGCACCCGTTGTAATCGGTGGACGAAAGAAGAAATCGAAGGTGGGAGTTGTGCTGTTTTGGTCGGCACTCACCGCAATTGTCATCGGCGCGTTCTCCATTATGGGTGTGTACGCGCGCAGTGGATACTTCATCGGTTTCGACGACAGTGAGAATGTCGCGGTGTATCGCGGACGCCCTGGTGGTTGGTTGTGGTTCCAACCCACCATCGACACGCAAACAGAACTTGCGGGTGATGAGTTACCGGAAGACATCCTTCGCGACGTTGCAATGAACCGCACATTCACCTCGTCATCACAGGCACAGAAGTATCTCAGCTTGGTCAAGATCGCCATTATCGACGCAACAACAACCACCACAACGACAACAGTTCCGAAGTAGGTATTGCCGTGGATGGCTCTGTTGCTCGCGCCCGCAGAGGCACAGAACTAGGACTAGTTCTTCTCTCTGCCACCATCACCACGGTGTCATACGTTCTTGCGTCGTTAGGCGAAAACGCTTCTATGCCCGCACGCATTGTGCCATTCCTCATGTTTGTTGTTTCCCTTGTTATTGGCGCTCACGTTGTGATTCGCCTTGTGGCGCGTGGCGCCGACCCACTTCTTCTTCCCACTGCAGCGTTTTTGCATGGCATGGGCTTTGTGATGATCGCTCGCCTGTCCGACCGGTGGGCCGGCCTTCAAGCCACCTGGAGCCTTGTGGGTATTGGCGCATTTGCCGTCACATTGCTTGTGTTGGAGCGCCCCGGTGACCTGCGCAGATGGCAGTGGACATCTCTCGGTGTTGGTTTGTTCTTGTTATTGCTGCCCATGGTTCCTGGAGTGGGATTCAGCAGTGGTGGCGCACGCATTTGGGTCAGTGTTGGCCCCATTAATTTTCAACCCGGTGAGTTCGCAAAGATTCTGTTGGCGGTGTTCTTTGCTGCGTATCTCGCAGAGCGTCGCGCGCTCATCGTGTCGTCAGGAAAGACATTCTTAGGAATTGAAATTCCCGACATGCGACACTTGGCTCCCATTCTCTTGGCGTGGGCTGTGTCTGTTGTTGTCATGGTGGGCGAGAAAGACCTGGGCTCATCGCTTTTGTTCTTCACATTGTTTGTTGTCATGTTGTGGGTGGCAACGGAGCGCACCGCGTTCCTCGCTTTGGGGCTTGGTTTGTTCGCAACAGGTGCCGTTATTGCGCATCAAATCTTTTCTCACGTGCAGACTCGCGTGGACATTTGGTTGAACCCGTGGGACCAATACACAGATCGCGGCTATCAACCCATTCAGGCGTTGTTTGCAATGGCGAACGGCGGCATGACCGGAACAGGGTTGGGTCTTGGTTCACCCGGTGCAATTCCTGCTGCACACAACGACTTCATCTTTGCTGCCGTTGGTGAAGAGCTTGGTTTGCTCGGTGCAACGGCCATCTTGGCGGCGTTCGTGTTGTTGGTGGGTGCGGGAATGCGCACAGCACTTCGTGCACAAGGGGATTTTGAAAAGCTTCTTGCAGTAGGCCTGACCACTATCGCTGCCGTACAAACCTTCATCATTGTTGGTGGTGTCCTTCGCGTCGTTCCCCTTACCGGCGTCACCTTGCCGTTCATGAGCTACGGCGGATCAAGCCTTGTTGCCAACTACGTGTTGTTGGCCATTCTTATTCGCGTCAGCGACCACACATCTCGCCAGTTACATGAAGTTCCACGTAGCGCGTCGCCGCGGGAACGGTTCGTCACCTGGAAATTGAAGCGGGCAGCACAATGAACCAGCGTGTTCGGCATCTCACTGTTGCACTCATTGCATTGTTCGCTGTGTTGTTTGTGCAACTCACCACATGGCAAGTAGTGCGTAAAGATCGTTTGGTCAGCGATGGTCGCAATAACCGAGTGAAGTTACGCGAGTTTGATAAGCAACGTGGCCAAATTGTGACAGCCGATGGCAAAGTAATGGCCGTCACCGAACCTGTAGACACTGAAGAGAATCCCAACGACAAGTTCAACTTGCAACGCGTGTATCCATACAACGACTTGTATGCACATATCACGGGGTATTACTCACTGGGGTTTGGTTCCACACAACTTGAGCGCACACAGAATGATGTGTTGGTAGGCAAAACCCCACAACAACTTCTTGAGGCAACAGGGAACTTGTTGTCGAATGAAAACACCGCTGGGAAAGTAGTCACCACAATTGACAGTCGCATTCAAGAAGCTGCGCGCAAAGCTTTAGGCAAACGCGAAGGCTCGGTAGTGGTGTTGAACCCCACAACTGGTGCAGTCGTTGCTATGTATTCGAACCCTTCGTTTGACCCCAACCTTGCCGCATCACACAACGGCAACACCGTGAACGAGTACTTGAATGGATTACAAGCCGACACACGCAAACCGCTGCTGGCCAATGCGTATCAGGAGCGATACATGCCCGGCTCCACAATGAAGGTTGTCACCACCGCCATTGGTTTCGATACCGGAATTCTTGCACTCGAGAGAATATTCAAGAACGAACGCTCGTGGTTACCCCCGAACACCACCAAACCGATCCGTAACTATGGCAAGAAGTTGTGCGGCGGAGATGTCGCCGAAGTGTTCCGCCGCAGTTGCAACATTCCGTTTGCGCAACTTGCCGTAGAGATTGGCCCCGACCAAATGGTGAACGGTGTCAGTCGTTTCGGATTCGAAGAACGTGTACCACTCGATCTTCCTGGCGCGGCCGCCAGCACATTCGGCGGACTTGCCAAAAATTTCTCCGACTCTCTCGCTCTTCTTGCCATTCACGGATTCGGTCAAGGACAAGTGCAGATCTCTCCATTACACATGGCAATGATCTCTGCAAGCGTTGCCAACGGTGGCCGCATGATGGAGCCACACGTCGTAGACCGCACACTCACCTACGTAGGCAATGTCATTTCTGCCACCAAGCCTGAATTATGGAAGGCCGCGATGGCGCCAGCAACAGCTGCAACGCTGGCGCAGTTGATGGTTGGAGTGGTGAAGAACGGAACAGCAACGTGTTGTCTTCAGTTGCGTGGCGGAGTTTCTGTCGCGGCCAAAACCGGAACAGCGCAGTTGAACCCAGAAGGACAAACGCAGCGCTCGCACGCATGGATTACAGCATTCGCCCCTGTGGAAGCACCGCGGTATTCCATCGCCGTCTTCATCAAAGGCGTCAACGACGAAGTGAGTGCCAGCACCGGTGGACGTCTTGCGGGCCCCATTGCCAAACAGGTTCTCGACGCCGCTTTGGCCTTGCCTGCAAGCCCTGCCCCAGCCCCCTAAGGGCGGACAGGTAGCCTCTACAGAGCCTTATGTCGAACGAGAATCCCACGGTCATCAACAACCGCTACCAAACCATTCGCCGTATCGGCCGCGGTGGCATGGCCGAGGTGTATTTGGCCCATGACCTTCTTCTCGACCGTGATGTTGCTCTGAAGGTGTTGTTCCCTGAACACGCCATCGACCCAAATTTTGTCGAGCGCTTTCGCCGCGAAGCCCAGGCCGTGGCCGGGCTGAATCACCCCAACATCGTCAGCGTGTACGACTGGGGCCAAACTGGCAATACCTATTTCATGGCCATGGAGTTTGTTGCGGGTCGCACCTTGGCAGAACACCTTCGTCAACACACCAAACTAGAACCGCGCAATGCTGCAGGTGCTGCACGCGCAATTGCCGATGCATTGGCATATGCACACCGCAACAACGTGGTGCACCGCGACATTAAGCCCGCGAACATTTTGGTGAGCAACGACGGCAACGTGAAAGTGGTGGACTTTGGAATTGCGCGTGCATTAGACGCTGCACACGATGAAGGCCTCACACAAGACGGTGCCGTCATGGGTACCGCCACCTACTTCTCTCCCGAACAAGCAAAGGGCGAAGGCCTCGACGCACGATCAGACATCTATTCCGTTGGTGTCTTGTTGTACGAACTCATTACAGGTCAACCGCCATTCACTGGCGAAACTGCATTGGCAACTGCATACAAGCAAGTAAACGATACGCCTAAGCGAATGGGCAGCATTGTGCCCGGTCTCTCAATAGAGATTGAAGCCGTCGTTGCCAAGTGCATGTCGAAAGTAATGAACTTGCGTTATTCGAACGCTGAACAACTCAGCGACGACTTAAAGCGCTTCATTGATGGCAAGCCAACACTTGCGGGTGACGATTTCCGGGCGCGACGTGGTCAAGCACCACTCACCGGACTCAACTTGGACGACGTCACCACCACCATGCCGCCGGTGAACACAGACCCGAACGCAACAGTGGCCATGGCACCAACACCGGCAACCGAAGTAATGCCCGCCACCATGGCACCAGTAGAAACTCTTCCCGAGTACGAAGACGACTCTCCATCTAAGCGCAGTTACATCATTGGCGCGGTTGCTGCAGGTGTTGTCATTCTGGGTGGAATTCTCTTTCTCATTCTCAACATGGGTGGCTCATCGGGTGTCACTGTTCCCAATGTGAAGGGCAAGACATGTGACGTGGCGAAAGCTGAATTAGAAGCTGCCAAGTTTGTTGTGGCGCTCAACCCTGTTGACACCGTGTGCGATGCCACCGCAGTAGTTCAGAATCAATCTCCAGCCGCCACAGACACAGCAAAATCAGGCGAAACCGTCACTTTGGTATTCCCTGTTGCTGGCATTCAGGTGCCTGCGGTGAAGGGGCTCACCGAAGAAGCAGCGCGCGCTGCGATTGAAGGCGCCGGGTTCGTGTTTGTAAAAGGTCCCGACGTTATTGATAAGACCTATGCAATTGGCCAAGTAGCTGTGCAAACACCCGAGGGCGGAACACAACAACCAAAGGGCAGCACCATCACAGTGAACTTGTCGGGTGGAACCGGACAACTTGCGATTCCTACTGTTGTGGTTGGCCAAACAACGGCAACCGCTCAAGCGTTCTTGCAAGCAGACCCTTACAAGTTTGTGGTCACCATCGCAGAAGAGCCCAGCGCAACAATTGCGAAGGGTCTTGTTATTCGCACTGATCCTGTAGTTGGTCAACTTGTTGACAAGGGTGCTGCCGTCACGTTGTATGTCTCGTCTGGTCCGCAACCTGTTGCTATGCCAAACGTAAAGGGTCTGACGGAAGCAGATGCTCGCGCCAGGCTCACATCACTTGGCTTGGACGCCACCGTTGAGTACTTCGATGTTGCAGCCGGAAACGCCAACATTGGCAAAGTGATTTCTCAAGGAACGACAACCGGCACCATGGTGACTCCTGGAACCAAGATTGTTCTCACCATTGGTCGAGACGCAGCAACTGCGCCACCTGCTGGCTAGTTACTGCAGCGCTGCAAGAAGTTGCGCAGCATGTCATGACCATTGCCCGTGAGAATGCTCTCGGGGTGGAACTGAACACCTTCAACGTCTACATCGCGGTGCTTCACGCCCATCACAATGCCATCACTTGTTTCAGCAGTGATCACAAGTTCTTTCGGCATGGAGTCACGATCGATCACTAGTGAGTGATACCGCGTGGCTTCAACCGGCGATGGGATTCCCGTGAATACTCCCGTGTTGGTGTGTGTAATAAAAGATGTTTTGCCGTGCATTAACTGCGGCGCGCGCACAACATTGCCGCCATACACATGACCAATTGCCTGGTGACCCAAACACACGCCAAACACGGGAGTGTTTCCTGCGAACGCTGTAATTGCGTCGCAGATGATTCCGGCCTCTTCGGGTCGACCCGGGCCAGGTGACAACAACACACCATCTGGCTTCAGTGCTACGGCTTCTTCCACAGTGATCTGGTCGTTACGCACAACGACGGGTTCGGCCCCTAGTTCACCCAGGTACTGGACGATGTTGTAGACAAAACTGTCGTAACTATCGATAACGAGCACCCGTGCCATTCCTCTAGCCTGCCGTGTTTCGGGCCGTTTCGTGAAACCAATTAGGTCTCGGCGTTCTACACTTTGAGCCGTGGCAACAAAGAAGAAAAAGGGTGGCCGCGTGACCCCTAAAGGCGGACACGCAAGCCCCACCAATATGCATGGCGTGAACAATGAATCTGTGGGCGCAAGCACTCGCTACACCCCACCCTCTGCGGCTCAGCTCAAGCAGCCAAGTCCTCAATGGATGTTGTATCTGCTGTTTGGCCTGCTCGGATTCGGAGCCCTCATCATCTTTTTGTACTACGTGGGTTTTGTACCCGGTGGTCGTAGCAATTGGTACTTGGCTGTTGGTTTAGTCTCGCTTTTGGGCGGGTTATACACAGCCACCAAATATCACTAACCCAGGGGTATCCCCTGCACTGGGTGCGATATCACGAATGACAACGCTGTTGTTTCCAACAGAGTTATCCACATTCTGTGGAAACTTCTATTCGTAGAGCGGGGCAATCATGTCCATGTCTTCAAGACAATGCTTTGGCGGGGGTGGGTCTTCATCTGGTGCCATCACCACGCGTAGTTCCACTCCACACACACTGCACCTGTAACGCACGTTGATCTTGCGCATCTCGCCGGTGGGTGGCGGGGGCGGCATGCTCGTGGTCATCGACTTCAACATGCCGAAGCCAAATTTCCACGTGAAGCGAAAGATGAGCACACCTACGCCAAACCAAACGATGGTTCCCCATGCCGGCCACGACAGTGCGAGCGCGCTGATCACAACGACGATTTAGCCGAGGCGTTCAATGATGGTGGCGTTGGCCATGCCGCCGCCTTCGCACATTGTCTGCAAACCGTAGCGACCATTGGTGCGCTCAAGTTCGTGAAGCAATGTGGTGAGCAGGCGTGTGCCGCTTGCGCCAAGTGGGTGACCAAGAGCAATTGCTCCACCATTTGGGTTCACCTTTGACATGTCGGGGTGCAATTCCTTCTCCCACGCAAGAACAACCGAGGCGAATGCTTCGTTGATTTCGGTGATGTCCATGTCACCCATGGTGAGGCCGGCCTTTGCCAATGCCTTTTGTGTTGCAGGAATTGGTGCGGTGAGCATGAGTTGTGGGTTGTCGCCAGCAAGTCCGAAGTTCACGAAACGAGCGCGTGGTGTAAGACCAAGTGCGCGGCACTTCTCTTCGCTCATGATGAGAACTGCCGATGCGCCGTCAGTGATTTGGCTGGAGTTACCAGCGGTCACGCGGCCACCTTCTTCCTCACTGCGGAATGCAGGCTTCAGTGTCTGCAACTTCTCGAACGGAGATTCACGAATACCTTCATCGGTGTTCATCAACTTTCCTTCAGTGTCTAACACCGGAAGAATTTCGCGTTCAAATCGGCCTTCAGCAGTTGCTTGTGCAGCGAGTGCTTGTGAACGTGCACCAAAACGGTCCATGTCTTCGCGAGTGATGCCCCACTTGTCGGCGATCATTTCTGCGCTGATGCCTTGTGGAACAAGACCACCTTCTGGTGCGTAACGCGCAGACACCATCGGTCCGAAGGGGAAGCCGTACTTGCCATCGGCAATTGCTGAACCCATTGGCACGCGAGTCATAACTTCAACACCTGCTGCAATCACGACGTCGTATGCGCCGGCCATCACACCCTGCGCTGCAAAGTGTGCTGCTTGCTGGCTGGAACCACACTGACGGTCAATGGTGGTACCAGGAATTGTTTCGGGAAGACCTGCTGCAAGAACTGCGTTGCGTCCAACGTTCAGGCTCTGTTCGCCCACTTGCATAACGCAGCCCATGATGACGTCTTCAATGAGATGTGGGTCAATGTTGTTGCGCTCAACGAGTGCCTTCAATGTGTGACCAGCAAGGTCAACAGGGTGCCAATCCTTCAAGCGGCCGTTGCGCTTGCCAAGAGGTGTACGGAGTGCGTCGACGATGACTGCGTTCTGCATGATGGTTCCTTTGTGGTTCCGAGTGTGGTGAGAAGTCTGCCCTGTTCAACGCCCTCGCGCCAAAGCAGAGAAACCAGGGGCTGCTACCCCTCGAGAACCTTGGCAAAAACGCGGTTTAGAGCCACCACATCGGTCTCGGTGAGGGTGTTGGTGAAGGCGTGGCGAACAATGCGGTAATAGGTGAAACTGGCCTCGCGCCAGACCTCGTGTCCCTTTGGTGTGAGCACCACCAAGATGGCCCGCCCGTCGTCCAGCACGGACTTTTCACGAGCAATCAGTTTGCGCTCTTCCAGTTTGTCTAATTGGCGAGACAAGCTAGACGGGTTCACCATGACACGCTCCGCGAGATCGGTGAAACGAAACGAAGCTTCATCGCTTGTTGCCAGCGCATCGAGTACTTCGTACCACGGCAACTGAAGACCATCTTGTTCGTCTAACGCATGCGTCAGCATCTTGTCTATTGCTGCGTGTGCGGTGCGAAATGCGCGCCACACGCCAAGTCGGTCTGGGTCGGGCAATGTCATGCTGGCGGTGGTGCCGTTACTCGTGCAAAGTGCGCAAGCGCATCGTCACGCGTGGTGTGCGTAGACAACAACCCGCGACTAGGCATTACAAGCTTTGGTTGTGACACACCAAGCACTGCCGTTAAGCGATTGTTGACGCTGTAAATGGCACACCACTTGCCTTCTGCTGGGTTACCTGCAACTACATCAACTTTTGCTGAGCCACTTGGGCGACCCAAACATTGAATGCGTGCGTCGAATTGATCACTCCAGAAAAATGGAACGGCTTCATACGGAGTGAGTTCTGTGTTGTTAAGCGTTGCCAACACATTGGTTGCTGCATGCGCTCCTTGTTCTGCTGCGTTCGTCCAATGTTCAACGCGCATGTCTGCTTCAACATCGGCGAACAATGCATTGGGCCAACGCAACACGTCGCCAGCGGCAAACACATTCGGTGGTCCGGCACACAAGTCGGCATCGCACACCACGCCATCACGAATGGTTAATCCAGAATTGTCTAGCCACGCCGTTGCAGGCGCAACACCAATACCCACAATGACAACATCTGCAGGAATCTCTTCACCAGATGTGAGTGCCACGCTTGTCACGCGAGAGTCTCCACGAATTTCTGCCACCTGCACTCCACACAACACGGTGACGCCGTGACGCCTATGAACATCACCAATGGCTGCGCCCATTTCAGCACCCAACGCACGAATAAGTGGTGCTTCTAAACCTTCCAGCACAGTGACGTGAGCACCACGTTTTGTGGCCGTTGCAGCAGCTTCTAAACCAATAAAGCCAGCACCAATAACGACAACGCGCGCGCCTTCAGTAAGTTCATCGCGCAAAGCCATTGCATCGTTCAGTGTTCGCAGCACATGAACACCAGACAGTTCAGGTTGATTCGGTAGACGGCGCACTGTTCCGCCTGTTGCAATGATGAGACCGTCGTATGTGATGGTCTCGCTCGATTCAAGAGTGACGGAGTTTGCTGTTGTGTCGAGAGATGTTGCGGTGTGACCCAGTTTCCATGTGATGTTCAGTGCGTCGAGCGCTTCTGGCTTGCGTAAAGCAACGCGTTCATCATCCCAGTCGCCGGCCAAATAGTTCTTTGACAATGGAGGTCGGTCATACGGCTTTTGCGTTTCGTTGCCCACCATCACAATTTCGCCAGCAAACCCACCGGAGCGCAGCGTTTCTGCTGCACGAGTTCCGGCCAGTGAGGCTCCGACAATCACAATCTTTTGCACTCCCACACATTACGAACTCGCACCGCGTCTTCACTGCCTGCACCGCCGTCCTTCGTACACATTTCGCCAATCAAGAATTCAGAAAGGTGCCTACAATGGCAATGAGCGAGGCTCAACGGTTCGAGTTGCATCTCGGGCTGCAGAAACTTATGGGAGAACCCATGGCAACAACTTTTATGGAGAATGTGCCACCCAGTGGATGGAGCGACGTTGCCCAACGTTCAGATCTGTCGATTGTTGAACGTGAACTTCGGAGCGATATGAACGACATACGGAGTGAAATCAACAACTTGCGGAGCGAGGTCAATAATCTTCGAATCGATCTTGACCGCGTGCGTGCCGATGTTGATCGCTTGGATCGCAAGTTGAACATGGTCATCGGAATCGGTCTGACTTTCGGTCTCGCTCTCCTCGCGCTTCAAGTGCAAATCATGCTCAGCATTGCCAGCCTGTAGAACCCTGTCCATGACCACTGTGTGGACACCTGTCCGCCAATAGGATTTGACCACCTCCTACCGTCAGGACACTTTGTGGCATCACATCTCATTCCCAGCACACACACCGGAAGCCTCCCCCGCCCCGACGACCTCATTCAAATCATGTGGGCCGTCGGCGACGGCATCCCCGTAGACAAGGTCGCACTCGATGCTCGTGTCTCAAAAGCCATTCAAGAGATCGTCAACAAGCAAGTAGCCGCTGGTGTCACCATCATCAACGACGGTGAAATGTCCAAGCCTTCCTATGCCACCTATGTGAAAGACCGCCTCTCTGGTTTCGCCGGCGAATCCATTCAGAACTATTTCTTCGACGACCTTGTTGATTTCCCTCGTAGCGCTGAAGCTGTTGCTGGAAACCCTGGTCGCCGTAAGCGTTCCGCCCCTGCGTGCACCAGCGCCATTGAAGTCATCGACCGGGATGCCGCCGTGAAAGACATGGTGGAGTTGTCTGCTGCTGCCAAGAAGGCAAACCACGAGAAGATCTTCACCAGTGCTGCGTCACCTGGAGTTGTGTCGTTGTTCTTTGGGAACGAGTACTACAAGACGCAAGAGGAATACGTGTTCGCCATTGCGGAAGCAATGCGCTTTGAATACGAAGCCATTGCAGCCGCTGGTGCAACGGTGCAAGTGGACTGCCCCGACCTTGCAATGGGCCGCCACTCTGCCTATGCACAAATGTCGCTGGAAGAATTCCGCAACACCATCCGTATGCACATCGAAGCGTTGAATCACGCAGTGCGCAACATTCCTGCAGAACAGCTACGTATGCACTTGTGCTGGGGCAACTATCCAGGCCCGCACCACCACGACGTTCCCATTCAAGACATCATCGACATTGTGTGGACTGCAAAGCCACAAACTGTGTTGTTTGAGGGCGCAAACCCGCGCCACTCACACGAATGGCAAGTACTGAAAGAACTTGGTGTTCCAGACGGCAAGTTCATTTGCCCTGGAGTTATTGAGCCACAGTCGAACTACATCGAACACCCAGAGCTTGTTGCCCAGCGTCTTGAACAGTGGGCGCAAGTGGTGTCACCAGATCGTTTGTTGGCTGGTGTTGACTGTGGGTTCTCTGTTCACGTAGGAACCACCACCATCGACCCCGACGTTGCGTTTGCAAAGTTGGCTGCATTGTCACAGGGTTGCGAAATCGCGTCCAAGCGCCTGTTCAAATAGGACTAACGATCTAGGGCCCGTTGAGGGCTACCAGAACAGATGTCTTGATGGTTCCGCCCACTTTGAAGTCAAGCGTCATTCCAAACACGTCGCCTTCGCGTAACGGAGTACGCAGCCCATCCAACATGATGTGCATTCCACCTGGAGACAATATGGCCGTCTTGCCTGGTGTCACCACAAGCTTTGATCCGTGCATCGTGACATTGCCTCCTCCACTGTGATGTCCGCCGCCGCTGTGTGAACTGTCTCCCTCGGTCGTATGCACTATTGCTTCGCTTGCAACGGGCGTACTGACGGACACAAGTTCGTCATTTACAGGCGAGACAACGCTGAAATACACGGCGGCAACTGTTGCTGTCTCTGGTGTGGGTCGTGTCCATGCGTTAGTCACTGTGAGTTCTGATACTGAAGTTTCGTCACTACAACCTGTCGCGATAAACAAGAGACCAGCAACAGCAATTGCTGAGAAGGCGAGACCCTTCGTTCTCATCGTTGACCAAACAACGGTCGCAAGCGGCGGTTCTTCTGAATGACGAAATGGTCTAGGGCAAGAATGATGAGCGCACTTGCGCCCCACAATGGATAGACAATTGCCAGCACTACGGCGGTAACCGTGAGACCCTTTCCTATGTTGACCTCTGATGGGCGCCTGGGTAAACCAAGTGAACCTTTACGACGCCTCTTCGCATACATAACGCCTCCTGAGATGATGGACCAGACGGTTAGTAGACACAGCAAGGTCATGAGAATGCGTGAGAAAAGTCCCCATTGCGTACCCATGTGAAGACTGACCGTTGTATCCACCGCGTACGACACACTTCCGTAGCCATAGACATCTTGTTGTGCCAGTTTTTCGCCAGAGAACTGGTTGACGAAGACATCTTTTGCTTCACCCGTTTTCCGCGGCCACGAGTTCGACAACGTGAAACTTCCATACAAAGGAGCACCCGCATCGTCTTCGGCGTTGGCTGGGAAGTACACGGTGTAGTTCGGCTTCATCTTTTCCAGCTTCGCTATTTCAACAACGGAATCAAGCGACAGTGGTTCTGCAACAGTGCCATCAGTTGATGGTACGTATGACGACGGAATCGGTTTGTCACCGGTGTTCCAGTTAATGCTGTTGCCTAGCCGGTCGAGGTCACCCTTCTTGCCAATTGGGCTAGCTGGGGCATCAGTCCAGGAGTTTGGACTGATTTCATTTGCGAGTGCAGTGAAGTTAGGCCCCCAGTATGTGGACCACGGAAGACCCGACACCGCAACGAAAAGAAGCAATGCGAACAACACTGCACCTGGGACTGCATGAAGGTCGCGCCACTTTGCACGGCCTTTCTTCTTCATGCGTAATGACCACATTTTCTTTCCGTTAGTCACTGCTTGACTAGCCCGCGACTTCCGCGGCCAGAACAAGTACAAGCCCGACAATGCGAGAACCACAATCCATGTACCAGACAACTCAAGAATTAAGTCGCCCAATACGTACTTGCGCATCACTGGGCCTTCATCCCACAGGGCAGAAACTGTTGGCAGAGAAACCTGTACCGCTTCGTTGTTCAGATGACCATGTAACGCGTTCGACCAACGCACAATCGTCATCTGTGCTTCGTCTTTTCCCAAGACCTCAGCGGTGTACGGATTGACATAGGCGTTATTTCCGCTTTCCAAACCAAAGATGGTGGAAGCGCCCGAATCTCTCGGTGGTGTCATTGAAACAATCGGATCATCCTTGAAGCGACCTTCAACTGCTTGTGCTTGTTTGTCGTATGAGACCACGGATGATGCAGCGTCTACCCGTCGTAAATCACTCTGAAACGTGTCCTGAATGGGTTGCGTGTACATAATCACGAGGCCAGTGATAGCGAACATCAACAAGAACGGCGCACCAATTGCTCCTGAATAGAAGTGCGCTCGCCACAACTGCCTCCAGCGCTTACTGGATTGGGCTTGGCGGCGCTCAAAAATTTCAATCTCTTCTTCGGTCACGGGGAGTAAGACACCCCTGATGTCAGAAAAGTTCCAAGCGTGTGCAGCAAACCTTTGTCACACAACAGCAAAGTGCCCGACTCTTTCGAGCCGGGCACTTCGTTAGTTCTTTTCGCTGTTGCGAATCGAATT
>Ga0214168_1000717_pt1 | contig 13409 bp, 9 predicted proteins | sample LakMenepilimnion_FD_153002 | JGI IMG/M metagenome (GOLD analysis project Ga0214168, IMG submission 153002) | Freshwater microbial communities from Lake Mendota, WI - Practice 29OCT2010 epilimnion v4 | ecosystem: Environmental > Aquatic > Freshwater > Lake > Epilimnion/Euphotic zone | place: Lake...
TAGAGGCAAAGTGTTGCACAGGCCAGCCAGTTTTTGGATTAAGAATATGTCCGTAGCGTTTACCGTCAATATCAATGCAACGTTCGTAATCACCACTACTCGCCATTGCCCCAGAATGTAATTGCACAACACTTGATACAAAATTTTTATCTTTGGGATCGCGAATGCCAATATGCCAAGGCGAAGAATCCGCATGAGGACCAATAATTTTGATATCCCCCCCTAAATTCACAATACCATTGAAAGTGCCCATACTAGAACACAGCGCTGCAACTCGATCAGCCGCATATTCTTTGACAATACCGCCAAAATCGACTTCCATACCGGCAAGTAAAAAATGTAATACGGTGCCATCCCAAGCAATTTTGTCCCAACCAACAAACGCTAAAATTGCATCAATGTCTTTTTGCTTGGGCAGCGTTGACTTATCCTTATTAAATGTCCAAACCCGTCGCAACGCCCCCGACGTAATATCAAAAAGACCATCACTTTGCTGATAGCAGGTTTGCGCATAATTGAGTAAATGTGCGGTTTCTGCATCTACCTCAATGGATTTCCCCTGTGTAGCGCATTGATTCATTTTCGACAGAAAACTATCCGCACGATAGCGCGAATATTTATCTTCCAATCGCGCTAAATCCTTCACCACGTTTTGAGCAACGTGTTCAAATTGCGTCTGATCTTTCGCATAAAGCTGTAATTCGCATGGTGAACCCATCGAAGTAAAATGAGCTGTAAATAGAGTAAGTGCTGTCAAAATTAAACGCTAAAACTTAAAGTTAATTTTTGCGGTATACATAGAGAACGTGAAATTATCCACACTTGTTCCCGACCCACTATTAAAGCCATAATTATTTTTACGTTCGTAAAAATCAATGCCAAAGCCCAAATTCAATCTTTCGAAAAAATCTTTACTGATTTGCACGCCTCCGCCTATCGCCCCAAATTGAGCCAAACGATAATCGGATGAATAATGGCCGTCTGCACGTTGCTGCGTAAAATAAGGTTGATAAAAATCTGCTGATCCTTGCGTGTAATAACGCACGGTTGGACTCATTTTCCAATCCGCCCAAACAGGTTGAATCCACGTCGCTTCAAACGTGTGAGCATTCACGCCCCAAGTGTCAACGTAATAACGATAATCTAAATGCATCGCAGCAGAGTTTAACGATGAAAAATGGCGTACATAACGTGTTAAGAGTGCAATTTGATTACGACTTGTCGGGCGTGTATCGTGAATGAATGGCCCACCGTAAACAGGATAAGGTTCTGTCGCCCACGGGGCATAAACGGCTTTATAAGGATCTGATAAATAACCCCCATTGTAGGTATACGTTAAATTGGCTTGTACCAGTGAATCTTTATCTAAAATTTGGGTTACCCCTAAAATACCTTGATGCGTGACTTTATCGCCACCTACACCAGGACGTTTATAGGTATTGGGCGTTGATGTCGGTTTTATGCCCATCATTTTCGGCGAACCGATTACCAAACTTTCTAAATCAGAAGAATTTAATAAATCTGGATTATTATTTAAATTTGATGAACCAGATGCCCCTGAAATACAATGCGGAGGACAATAATCAATAGCCCATACTTTATCTGACGAAAAACCGTAACCCGTTTCAAACGTGGTCATTTTTTGATTAAAATCGAGACGTGAATCTATATTAAAGAAATTTGACTCATAATCGTTTTCACTTGATCGCCCCCCACCTAAACTCAATACACCATTATCATGCTTATAACTTACCGTCCCATCAACAGAGTCGCGTTCGTCTTTAATCGATGCGCCCGATAAAATTTGATGAGGTTTACCAGCATATTGAGGTGAATTCGCGACGGGTGACGCCCCCGTGATAATATCCTTCACGCCATTCACTTTAAAATTCAAGCGATCAGTAAAAGGGAGTAATGCCGAGGCTTGATAAATATCAATTTTCATCCGCCCACCGCTCTCTTCGTAGCGACTAAACTGCGAATTAACATCAGCATATTCAGCATCAGCGGCTTGCACTTGTGGTGCGACACTTAAAAGCGCAAGTGCCGCTGCCGTAAAGGTATTTAATAATTTAGAGTGATTAGTTACATCCACAACCACCACCCCCCACACCATATCCACCTGACGCCGCTTCTTTTGAGCTGAACGTATGCAAAGATAAGGCGGATGTCAGCGGATCAACTTCAAGTGCCATCTGCGGTTTTGCTAAATTTCCACGCTCCCACGCATTGACAGTCTGACATCCTGATATCGTGCAAAATAGCGTTAATATCAAAACGCGTCCTATTATTTTTTTAAGTAAACTCATGATTATTCGGCCAATAATTTTTCAACTTTTTGACGAATGTCATTTTTATTTTCACTAAAGAAACCCAACTCGATATAACGCAATTTTCCCTTGCGATCAATAAGATAACTTGACGGCATGGTTTGAACACCAAAAGCCGCTGCACATTGTGCATCAGGATTGGTAACTGTAGAAAAAACAACAGGTACTTTTTCTAAGAATTTCAAACCATCGGCTTTATCGTCATCAACATCAATACCCACTATTTCAAGCCCTTTTGAGCTAAATTGCTCATGAAGTTCATTTAAAAAAGGCATCGACTTCGCGCAAGGTGCACACCAAGATGCCCAGAAATCAACATAGACAACGTTGCCTGTTTTTGAAAGAGAAATCGGCGTATTGTTCGATAAATCAACTAAATTACATTGTGGAACATTAGCCCCTAAATCAATCGCCATCGAAATAGGTGATATAACGCAAAATAAGAGTGCAAGCGTTTTTTTCATTTGAATCATCTGGAAGTAGGAATTGAAAAAGGAATCATTTGGGGTAATTTATCCATAAAATATAAACTAATAAAAATTTTATATTTTCAGGCAAGATTGATCATGCGGTAAATTTAATTGACTGACATCAGTGAAAACACATAGACGTATCATATAGTCACTTATTATAATCTGTGTTTTTTTCAATATGATGAAGGGTGTTAGCAATGGAATTAATTACTGATCTTGATAAAGCCGCAGCGTTAGCAATTACGATTGTGATAGCACTAAAATATGCGTTAAACCCTAAAAAATAAATCTACCGTTACAGACTTTACTAACGTTAAATTAGAAATTAGATTTAAATCCCGCATAAATGGCTGCGCCATAAAAACTAAAATCATTTATCTCAGCAGATTGATTATTTGTGATATTTTCACCGCGCAGATACACCTGTGTTTTAGGTGTTAAATCATATTTTAACAAAGCGTTAATTCGGGGCGCGACATTTGCACGCAAAGAATTTTTTGCATCAAACCAAAATCCATCATGCACATTGAGTTCCATTCGCCATGTCAACGGTGAAAAAATGTGAAGTTCATTCCATAATGTCCCTTGATGTTCTGGGCGACTGGCAATTTGCAGATGCGTGATTGGATTGACAGCATTGAGATAATTATAATTAAAGCCACTTTCCCATTTCGTATTCCAGCGATGCTTGGCTTGCAATTCACTGCCCCACACATCCGCTTCTTGCACATTCGTAGCTCGAATTGCACCCGTAGTTGAATCGAGTTGCAGCGTGATCATATCGTGGTATTTTTGATAATAGCCATTAAGACTGATATCTGACGCAGGTGAAATAGTCCAGCGAACCCCAATTTCCCCTCCCGCACTGCTTTCACCCTGAAGGTTTTTATTACCAAAAACAGGGTGCATTAACTCACTCACGCCAGGTTGGCGAAACCCTGTCCCCCCATTTGCATAAAGATGCATGTCGGTAAAAATAATTCGCTCAACACCAACAGAAAACACATGATGATTGCCATAAGGCTCACCAAAATCAAATCGACCATCCGAAAAAAACGTCCAGTTATCTAGCTCCAGTTCGCCACGCACGTTTGGACTCACGATGGTTTGCTGCGCTGAGAAATTCAAATTTTGTTGATACTGTGTATTGATACCCCAAATGAGTTGGGCTTGATTACTCGATTTTTCATCTAACATCACACGGTGTGTATTCTTCCAATCGAGCATCATCAGCTGATTGCTTATCGTAAATGGCTTAATTCGAGTAGTGACCATATTTTGTCTATCCTGCGTAAAGCCTGCTTGCAGGGAAGTATTCCAATAGGTATTGAGATCATATTCACCTTGCACTTGCGTGACCCATGTTTCGTCAGAGAGTCTGCCAAGCTTATCGTCGACCCAATGCACTGTATTCCCAATCCGCCCAGGTCCATCCATGTCCTCATCAGTGCGAACAAAATATAGCGACGCATTTAAACTCCCTTTCGCAAATTTTTTCACCCAATTACCCGAGGCATGAGCCATTCCAAAATTATCGGGTTCGCTCCCATTTTTTGCCTGACTAAGCCCATTAAAGACATCGGCATGCCCAACCACCGCACTAAAATTTCCAAATTCAGTACGCATGCCTTTACTTACGTTTCCGCGCAATGTGTCATAACTTCCACCTTCAAAACGTAAAAACGATTCATCATTTTGAAATTGACGCGTTTTCAAGTGGATAGCCCCGCCTAGTGTGCGAGATCCATGTCGATCTCCACCTGCACCGCGTGTAATAGAAATTTGATCGATTGCATCAAGTGGATAGTGACTTAGTGAATAAATCCCAGCAAAATTCCCAAACAGCGGCATGCCGTCTAGCGTAATGAGGCCCTGCCCCGCACCACCCGCGCCGCGCAAACTAATGGACGACATCATCTGACCACTACCCTGATTGATCGTTATACCTGATTGATTTCGCAAGACATTACTGATATCTGACTTTTCCGTACTTTCCAACTCATCATGGGTTAACACTGTTTGGGAATTGGCTGTACTGTCGACTAGGTCACTTTGAATGATAAGTGGAGGCAATAAAGATATTTCTTCATTGTCTGCCATCGCATGCAGGGGTAAACAAAGAAACAATATGACAATATTTTTTACATTGATTAATTCTAAACTATCTTTATTCATATCCTATTTTTTAATGAAAGATTGTGTCAGATAACGTCATGTGTCATTTGTCGAAAAATGGGAACGATGTATTCGTCAATATTTTGCCAAATCAATCACTTGATGCTTCGTATTATACTACATAAAATACGAAGCAAAGAGGCAAGCTGAAATTATTACGATATGTTAGATTGCGTTGTTGACAAGTCTTGATAAGGATTTATTGATGCATGGCAATAAGCTCTGATAATGAATTCAAATTAAGCTTGCGCATCACTTCTGATTTGTACTGCTTTGTTGTAGGTAATGAAATATTTAACGTATTGAGTATTTCGGTATTGTTATACCCTTTTACAAGCAAATAAAAGACTTCATACTCACGGGGAGATAACTTTTGTAATTTCGCTTCTAATTCACGTTGTTTTAAGGCATTTTGCTGTGCGTTTTTCTCTATTTCAAATCCTTTTTCAACAGTTTTCATCAATTCATTTAAATTAAAGGGTTTTGTGATAAATTCCAATGCGCCTTGTTTCATCGCTGTGACTGATTGATTAACCGAAGACTCACCGCTAATAAAAATAATAGGCGAAGTACAGCCTTTTTTTGCTAACGCAACCTGCACGTCAATACCAGACATAAGCGGCATATTCATGTCACACAATATTATGCAAGGCGTTAAGTTGTGTGTTGTGTCCAAAAAGTCAACTGCATTACCATACGAATGCACCCTATAACCTAAATTGATCAGCATCAACTCAAGTCCTTGACGCACAGAATCATCGTCATCAATTAAGACAACATGCTGAGTATCTTGTGATATAGAATCATTTAGTGAATGCATTTTTAATTATTCCTTCGCAATTAATATTGCGTTATTTTGACAGAGTGTTTGCAAACTGAACATCATCCTTTAGCATGATAAAAATTACGAAATATTATTTGCGCAATCATGCAACACAGGAAGTTCCATAATAAAAGCGACGCCGCCATGTGATTGATTTTCAAAATATAGAGCACCACCATGACGTTTAACGATATGTCGTGATAACCAAAGACCAATTCCCAAACCCTCGGATTTTGACGTTTCCATTAAATCAAAAATCGAATTACCCATAGTGTCAGGAACGCCTGTGCCATTATCAATAACCATTAAACGCAATGAATTGCTGGTTTGCTCAGTTTGAATACGAATTTTTTTGTCATTGTGATTAACGTTTTCGAGTGCATGAATAGCGTTAGTGCATAAGTTAATAATAACTTGCTGTAATTCACCCACACACAAATCAACCTCATCGGGCGCATTGAGTGAATAATGAATGGTAATTGAATTCATTTTTGCAATAGGCATCACAATGACGCCAATTTTCTCCACTAACTGATCAAGAGATACTTTTTCATATCGACCGCCTGACGAAGTAAATAATTGTTTTAACGATATAATTATGTCTGAAGCACGTTGATTATCTGCAATAATTCTATCTAAAATGGCATCTTTTATTTCTTGACTTTTTGGCTCATGCATTAAAAACTGCAACGATTGCGCATTTAGTTGAATGGCACACAAGGGCTGACTTAATTCATGTGCAATAGACGCGGACAACACGCTCGTTTCTGCCATTTTTTCTGCTTTGACAAGTGACGCGATGAGCAATTCACGCTCATCTAAGAGTTGTTGAACTTCATCTTTCTCATGCGTAACCGTTTTTAATTTCACTATGGTGTCATTTAATTGAGCCACTAAATTTCTTTCGCCAAGCAAAATTTTCTCGGAAACATACCCGCCAACCAGCACAAAAGTGGCTAAATTGATACCCGAAAGCATTAATCTCGCAATTAAACCATACGAACTCTCTTGATAAAAATAGTGAACCGCGGCATCAAAAATATCTTGTGCAGTAATGACGCGAATACAACAGATAATAAGTAAAATATATTTGAGATACAAAAGAGCGTTCAGATGCAACGTCACTTCTTTTTTTAATGCTCGACTGAGTTCTTCTATATGCCACAACGCAAGTAAAATAATCGCGACACTCACTAAATAAAAACGCCAAATGTACGGTGCTTTTAAAAAAAATAAAACGCCAAAGGTAACTGTAAATAAAAAAGCACTCAATTTGATACTTTTAATTAAAATAGGGGTAATAGATCCGTGAAGAACTCTAAAAAACAGACCCATCCAAAAAAAAGAAACTATTAAAAATACGTTTCCTAAAAACAAAAAAGCGTCAAACCCCATAGCGCCCAAGACACAAAAAATATTTGATAACACAAATGACGAAAGTGACCACGCCCAATTCGTTTTCAAATCATGATGAATAATTTGATTATTGAATTCAAAATAAGATTTTATTGCCAGCCCCATCGTAAAAGCGGCAAATATCAAATAGGCTACTTGGTTAATATTTTCCATGCTATTTATAAAGTTCAGTTTCAATCAATCAATCAATCAATCAATCAATCAATCAATCAATCAATTATATTATTTATTTTATTACAATTTATCACATTTAAATTTTCGCAAAAATGACAATTAATTTAACGTATAATCGTAAAGTAGATAATTAATTCCATTATCATCAGACAATTTAAGCCATACGCGCTTGCTGTAAATACGCTTGCTTCTTAGCCATATCGTCGTTTGAGTCAAAAAAGGTGGAAGCGATTTCTTTAAATTTTTCGTGCAACACAACAAACGCTTCAATAATGTGTGGGTCAAAATGCGTCCCTTTTCCGTCAAGAATAATTTGCACTGCTTGCTCATGTGGCATACCTTCTTTATATACACGTCGACTGATGAGCGCATCATACACATCCGCAACAGCCATTAACCGAGCAGAGATAGGAATATCTTCTCCTGACAAGCCTTGAGGATATCCACTACCGTCCCATTTCTCATGGTGTCCATAGGCAATTTCTTTTGCATATTGTAGAAATGGCACATCAATCCCTAATTCACTTTCTGCTTGCAGAATCGTTTTTTGACCCAGTTCAGGATGTGACTTCATGATTTCAAATTCATAAGGCTCAAAACGCCCAGGTTTAAGCAAAATAGCGTCTGGAATACCCACTTTTCCAATATCATGCAGAGGGGCCGATTTAAAAAGTGTTTCAATGACACCATCCATATTGAGGAAATGAGTATAGTTAGGATGAAATTGGAGATGCTGCGCCAATAATTTAACGTAATTTTGTGTACGGCGAATATGATTACCGGTTTCGTTATCTCGCGTTTCCGCTAATGACGCCATGGCGTGAATGGTCACGTCTTGAATTGCCGCAATTTCGTGCGTGCGCTGAGTAACCAATTTTTCTAAATAAACATTTTTATAATATAAATCCAAATGCGTCTTCACTCGCGCCATCACGATAGCGGGCGAAATTGGCTTAGTGATGTAATCTACGGCACCAATCTCAAAGCCTTTTTGCTCGTCAATTGTATTGGTTTTTGCTGTTAAAAATATCACTGGGATATTTTTAGTTTCCTCACTGGATTTTAATATCCTGCAAACTTCATAGCCATCCATTTCGGGCATCATAATATCAAGCAAAACCAAATCAGGTGGACTTGCGGATTGAACAATCTCTAAGGCTTTTTTGCCCGAATTTGCGACTTTGACTCTATAGTCATCCATCAGCAAGTCACCCATTAAATCGAGATTGTCTGGTGTATCATCTACCACGAGAATGGTCGGTTTTTGTGATTTTTCCGTATTCATAATGTATCTCTTGAAAACTCATTTATCCAAACTAAAATCAGCTTATTTCTGATGTATTTTAGCGACTATTTTTTTGCCCAAAAAAACTTTGATGAGAACTGTGAACTAGTTCACGGTTTTTCTAGCAATAATGCGTTAATATTTTCAATTTAAAGTAGTTACTTTGCGTAATAGTTGCAGCGTTGCCTCAAAGTCATACTGTTTAATTTGTTTTTTGACCGTTGAGAAGATTTCGTCACCCAATGCGCTTTGCAGCAATGCACTGTTTTTTTCAAAATATCGCACAGCACTATGATCTTGATCTTCTAAAAGCGAAATCAACCTATTGAAAACATCAGGTGCGCTTGTGATATCAACATTTTGTATGATTTGCGGCGTGGTTGTCGGGAATGCATTTTTAAGCGCTTGGATAAGGCTAGATTGAACTTTCTCAAAGAGACTTAATTTATCTTCCATTTGCGAAATGGGCGTTTTATTGGAAATGCGTGTTTCAAGTTCATACGCCATATCTTGAAGTTGAGTTGCACCAATATTACCGCTCACCCCTTTTGCAGAATGTGCAATAATTTCAGCGCCTACGTAATCTTCCTTTTGCAGTGCATCACGAAGATGTTCAACTGTTTTTTCTTGATTTGTCACATAATTCTGCAGCATATTGATATAAAATTTCTTTTTGCCGGAAATGCGTTTTAAACCCAATTCAACATCAAGTCCTTCAATAAAAGGAATAACGATATCGTCATCCACTGGGATGATAAAATTGCTTTCAAATGTGTCAGTTGAACGATCACTTAAGGAAATCCACTTGATTAACGCCCCAAAAAGCTGATTAAGATCAATAGGTTTTGCAATGTAATCATTCATTCCAGCAACAAGGCATTTTTGTTTATCATGCTCCATCGCATTAGCCGTCATAGCCACAATGGGTAAATGGGTAAATTGCGTATTTTTTCTGATTTCAATCGTTGCGCTCACACCATCCATAATTGGCATTTGCATATCCATTAAAACGATAGCGTAATTTTTTTGAGGTAGCATTCGAATCGCTTCTGCTCCGTTATTTGCCATATCGACGATAAACCCTTCTTCTGTTAATAACTGATAAGCGATTTCTTGATTGAGTTCATTATCTTCAACTACTAAAATCAACGCGCCACGAATAGCATCAAGTGCTTTGGCTAAATCGGGGGATTGCTGATTCTCGGCGTATTCGTCATCATCCATCATCTCGTATGTTTCCCCCAATAGTCGCATCGTCGTATTAAATAAAACTGACGCACTAATGGGCTCAACAAGGATATTTTCCACGCCCGCTAATTCTATTTCAGCAATAATTTCTTCTCTCCCGCAAGCCGTTACCATCACAATATGCGGTGAATACCCAAGCGACATACTTTGAATTTCACGCATAATCTCAAGTGAATTCATTTCATCAGAAATAACCCAATTTAAAAAAATGATTTCATAATGAATGCCAAATGCAGCATCAACCTGCAAAAGCCTTAATGCCCCTTTGCCCGAAGATACTTTTTCAACATCAAGTGCCAGACTCGACAAGAGATTACCTAACACGTGAAGAGAGATTTGATTGTGATCTATAACTAATACGTGCTTTCCTTTTAAATTTTGGACTGTCAGCGGATTAATTAATTTTCTATTCGATTTTTTTAAGTGAACGGTAAACCAAAAATTACTCCCTTTTCCAAGTTCACTTTCAACGCCCACTTGCCCTGCCATCAATTCAACTAGATGCTTAGAAATTGCAAGCCCCAAACCCGAACCACCATATTTTCGACTCGTTGACATATCCGCTTGATTAAAGGCTTCAAATAACTGAGCTTTACCTGCTGTTGTGATGCCAATACCCGTATCTTTCACACTAAAATGTAAATAAACCTCCGTTTCATGCTCCTCTACCATTTTGATAGAAATAGTAATACTTCCCGTTTCAGTGAACTTGACCGCATTATTGGCATAATTAATTAAAATTTGCCCGAGTCGAAGGGGATCCCCATTCAGGTAGAGCGGGATTTTTTCATCAATATTAAATATTAAGGTGAGACCTTTGTCTTTTACTTTATCTGAAATCAAATTGACAATGGTGTTGAGTACATTTTCAATTCTAAAGTCGATTTCTTCAAAAAAGACTTTTCCTGCTTCAATTTTTGAAATATCTAAAATATCGTTGATGATACCTAGTAAGTGCTGACTGGAACTTTGAATTTTTCTGAGATAATTATGCTGCGTACTGGAAAGTGGCGTTTTGGAAATCAAATGCGACATGCCAATAATCACATTCATTGGCGTTCGAATTTCATGACTCATATTGGCTAAAAAATTGGCCTTGGATTGCGCTAACTCTTCAGCTGCTTTTTTTTCATCAAATGCCGTAAGAAGTGCTTTTGTTTGCAACTCCTTTTCTGTCACATCTTCAATTTCAGCCACAGCGCCTAAACGCTTACCTGATTCGTCAACAACAGGACTTGCTTGAATAAATAATTTTACGTTGCCCAGTTGGATGTATGAACCAACTGTTTGCGTTAAATTTTCAATCAGATTTTTCTGATGCTCAGGATGCTTGTGAAATACATCAATATTTTTTCCTAAAATACGAGATACATTAAATGTTGGATATGTTTTTCGAATTTCGGATTCTGCTTCTCCTAAAATTGTGCTCGCTGCGGCATTGATATAAACAATAAATCTATTGACATCAACAATAATCACCCCAGTACTAAGGCAATCAAGCCCAGTTGTTAATCGCAAAACCTTGTTATTAACCCGTTTATTTTCAGCCTTTTGAAAGGTGAAATTTGCCGCCATTAAACGTAAAGACTCCATAACAACCCCCGTTTCATTATTTGGGGGTTGTGTAATATTGATGGCGTAATTTTGCTCACTGACTGCTTTGATAACGTATCGAATACGATTCAACTCTTTTAAGATACCATCAACAATCAATTTAAAAAATGAAACCAACAATAGAATCAATAAATTAGAGGTAAAAAATTTAAATAATTCATATTCTTTGAATTGCTTTGATGTTAATTTGGTATTAATAATATAATTTTTTAGTTGACCTTCCAATTTGCTCGCATTTTCCTCCAATGCTACTTTATTGGCCTTATCTTCATTCAGATACGAATCGATTTCCATCGTTCGAATGCGATGCGATAAATTTTCAATATTTTTTAATTCGTCACCCGTTTGAGAAAATGAATTTAAATTTAAATATTCAATATTAAATACCGCGACCGGCAATATAAAACTTAAGACCATAACTGTCTTCAGTCGTTTTCTAATTGGGATGCTATCAAACTTCCTCTTTATTTTATGAATTAAATCCGTTGATAGTTCTTCACCATAGCTAACTTCACCTTGAACGCCTAATGCGATATTTTTGTAAAGCGCCTGTGCTTTTTGAATATCTTCCAAATGATGCGGTTTTGATTGCAGATATTGATATCCTGTAATCTGCTGTTTATCTTCACTGAAATACGGAAATACTTTGACGTGTGACCAATACCACCCCCCTTTTTTCGTTTTGTTTTTTATGAGTCCATTCCAGTAATCCTTTTTTTTCAGTGTTTTCAGTAAATCATCGGAAATAACTTTCGGAAGTGTGGCATTTTGAAGCAAGTTATGTGAACCGTTAATCAACTCCTCTCGAGAAAACCCACTAATGCGAATAAAATCCTCATTGACATGTGTAATGATGCCATCTTTATTTAAAATAGCGGCCATAACATCTTGATTAGTTAATAATTCCTCATGCATTGAGCACGTCCACAAATAACGTTAATAATAAAAAACCGACTACTTATAAAAGATTAGGTGTGTTTTGCAGAGTAGACTTAACCCCAAAGTTGTGCCGACCATCAGCAAAATAACCTTTTTAAAGTTTCTTGAATTTATCGCACGTAAATTTGAGATACAACGAAAAAATAGTAAAAATGTGACACACCGCACGGTTTTGAAAAATATATTTTTGAGTATTTTTTTTATAGTATTATTAACCTATAAGGGATTAATAAATATCCCATGTGGAGTAAATATAGATTGAAAACGTATAGGCATGAATGATGACGAATCAAACGGATAGGAAGAATCAAGATTTACATGAAACACCGCAAAACCACTATTTACATCACCATAATTTCGTCATAGAGCGTCGCGGTAAAGAATGTAAACAAGGCGCTATTTTAGAACTCAATATCAATTTAGACGAATTTGTCTCATTTAATAATGAAGTCATCGATGACCTAGATGGACTTCTACAAGAAGTTGCTGATCGCATTCATCATCGAATCCGTGAAAGTGATGTGGTTTTACCGATGGGGGACGAAAAATTTATAATTTTACTTGAGAATATAAGATCGTTGGAAAGTGCCGATGCTCTCGCGCATGAGCTCGTCGATATTCTCAAAAACCCCTTTGATTTAACGCTAAGTCAACATGTTGAAATTGGCACATCCATTGGCATTAGTTTCTTTTCAGAGCAAGAACTTGAATTAGTGTGTTTTCCTCGAAATAAAAAAAGAAAAAACGTTGATTTTCAGCAACATCTTCACAAACTCACTGAAACTCATTAGACTTGAAGTTTAATCAAACTATTTTAGAGTGTATCACCTAAAATTGAGAAAAAATGGATGGATTTTTATGAAACTCAATAAAAATGAGATTGAAGTTGGATTTCTGTATCAAACCAGTGATCAACAATATCGTGCAGTGCT
>Ga0214168_1000718_pt1 | contig 13408 bp, 10 predicted proteins | sample LakMenepilimnion_FD_153002 | JGI IMG/M metagenome (GOLD analysis project Ga0214168, IMG submission 153002) | Freshwater microbial communities from Lake Mendota, WI - Practice 29OCT2010 epilimnion v4 | ecosystem: Environmental > Aquatic > Freshwater > Lake > Epilimnion/Euphotic zone | place: Lake...
GTAGTCTCTGAAAGAAATAACGCCCATCCATAAAATAGGCAAACAATTCAGAATGAGCCAAGCAAACAAGGCTAAGTACAAGGCAAATTTAGACAGATTGAATTGATGAGGCATGTTCAATTTAACGAGCATTTCGCTGCTCATTCCAAGTTCTTTTAAGCAAGGGTGCCAATAAGAAACCGATTCCAACCAGAGTCAACACAGAAGCTGCACTGGCTTTGTAAGGATTACTTTCATCTAGCAAAATTGAATAGGTTAAAAATTGCACACTGGTAGTGAACACCCCTTGAGTCAAGACAAGAATCGGTTCAAAAACACGATAAGAGTCCATGAGATGAATGAGTGTGATGAAAATAGTCAAGGGTGCTAAGTGTGGCAAGGTGACAAACCAAAGGACCTGCAATTTAGACGCGCCGTCTAGCCTGGCAGCCTCTATAGAGTCTTGTGGCACCCCCTGTAGACCTGCATACAAGACAATAAAGGCAAAGGGTGACACGTGCCAGACACCATAAAAAATAACAAGCAATTTGGCCGACCACGCCTCAGACATCCAATAAATCTGAACGCCCACATGGCTTAGCAAGTTGAACACAAGACCATCGTCTCGAAACAGCCACTTGATGGCCAGAGCGCCCACTACGGGTGTGATGATGAAAGGCAAAAGCGCCATTGAAATGACCAAACCTTTAAAGCGGTCACTGATCTTTTGCGTTACCAAGGCAAGCACCAACCCGATTAACAAGATAAATGGCGTGGTAACGGCTGTGTAAAGCAAGGTAAATGAGAGCGCATTCAGAAACTCATTGTGCCCATCGGTTGGAAGTTTTTGATCAACAGGGCCCGCAGTACTGCTTGATTGGATGCCCAGAATATTTTTGTAAAAATCTAATCCAACAAACTGACAGCTTTTGAGAGCTTGCCCATTGGCGTCCACTTTGAACCGCTGCGCTGTCACCACGTGAGATCCAAAGGGCCCTGTTTGCTCTGTTTTCTGCAGTTCAAGCACAGGACTGCAATTGACAACAGAGAGCCAAATGGTCATCAGCAAAGGAAGGGCAAGCAATACCGCCATTGTGACGGCGGAAGGCAATGTGAATTTCAAAAAGGTAGCGAGCTTCATGCCAAGTCTCGCTTTAAAAACGACTTCTCAATAGCAGTCTGCTTGTAAGCTTCAGCGGCACCAGCCAGTGCTTGCGCCGGATCACGCAATCCTTTCACAGCATCTGCCAGAACTTTGCCTAATTGAAGGTGCGCCAAATTGAAAAAAGGCTCTGCTGGCCAAATCTTTGCGCCCGCCTCCACGGCCAACTTAACGCCTGTTGAAGCTCTGCCTGGTTTGAAATTGCTGCGAACCCAAATGGCCAAATCGTTGCCCGATTCAACAGAGCTTTCCGATAACATTTCCATCAAGACCGCGAAAGTTGCATCACGTTGGTTGGGTCCATTTCGTGGCATGACAACGCCATCCCACCATAAATGTGCGGCTGTGCCACCCCCAACTCTGGCAGCAGGTGCAGGTGCAAAATCAATCAGGCCAACCACTTTGGACGCTGTGGGGTCGTCCATTCTGCTTGCGCGACTTGCCCACAGCACACCCATGGCCGCACGCCCCTGCTGCAATTGGTTCATGACATCGTCTGCATTGGAAGCCAAAGCATTGGGTGACATGTAGGGCAACATTTGGCGCATTAACTCAATGGCCTGAACGCCTTGTTCGCTGTTAAATGCAGGCAATGCTGTGCCTTCTTGGAAAAAACGACCGCCTAAACTTGAAATGACGTTTGTAAACTCGGTGGCCAAATCCCAACCTTTGGAAAAACACTGAGCAATCGGATTGGCGATAGCGGGGTCAAGCTTTTTAATGATGGCGGCGGTTGCAAACATTTCGTCGTAAGTTTTGGGAACCGATAAACCCAATCTTTTAAAAATATCTCGACGGTAGTAAAGAACTTGTGTGTTTTGCATAAATGCAATGGCCATCGGCTCACCATTCATTCGGACAATCATTTTTTCTTCAATTTTGTGAGGGTCTTTGAATTTATTGACCAATCCTTTTAAAGAATACAGTTGGTTTTTTGAATAGAGATCGTTGAAAACACTTGCGGACACAACCGCCGCGTCAAATGGCGATTTTCCTGAAGAAGAAAATGCAATTTCTACTTCGTTCTGAACTTTCGAAGTTAACTTCACATTCACTTTGAGGCTGTCTGAGGCGCAGCTTTTGGCTACCTTGGCTAGATGCTGTATGACTGGAAAAGAATTTGCAACGATGTTGACATCTGCACGGTATTTGGATTCACGACAAATTGAACCCGCAAATACTGCAGGATTGACAACCAAGGGCAGCGCAAAACCAATTAGTTTTCTTCTTTGCATGTCAATCTTGGAATCGAATTCGATTTGTAGTGATTGAATCGAACAAATAACAAAAATTAAAATCTGCGGTTAAGAAAACACTGCTGTTGATTGTGAGACGCAGGTCTTTGGGCGTTCTGACAGAAATTAAATCGGTACCAATTGTCAGTGTTGTCAAGGTGCTGTCGCCAATCAACTCAAAGCTGAATACTTTGCCGCTGAGATTGAATGTGTCTTGGGTAGTGATAAAGAGGTCTTCAGAACGAACACCAAGCACAACATCATCTTGCGTCAAATTTCCAAAACCAGGAATTTGAACGCCAGACGCTAAAAACACACCCGCTTGTAGTTTTCCCTTGATCAAATTCATGGGTGGTGAACCTACGAAACCTGCAACGAATAAATTGGCTGGATCGCTGTATATTTTTTCAGGTGTGTCAATTTGCTGAATAAGTGAATTGCTCATGACAACAACTCGGTCGGCTAAAGTCATGGCCTCGATCTGATCGTGAGTTACGTAAACAGTGGTAATGCCAAGTTCACTGTGCAAATTTTTCAAGTGTGCACGCATCGACACTCGAAGCTTTGCATCTAAGTTAGAAAGCGGCTCGTCCATCAAAAAAACTTGGGGTTGCCTGACAATGGCACGCGCAAGAGCCACTCGTTGCCGTTGCCCACCAGACAATTCTTTGGGCTTCCTGTTCAAAAAATCTAGGAGCTCAACGCGTCCAGCCGCTTTTCTAACTGACTCCTCAATTTTTGCTAAAGGCTCACCCCGAATTTTCAAAGGAAATGCTATGTTTTCCTGAACGGTCATGTTTGGGTACAAACCATAACTTTGAAACACCATGGCAATGTTTCGGTCTTTGGGCTCAAGGTGATTGACACACTGCCCATTGATGAATATTTCGCCTTCCGTGGGCTCTTCTAAACCAGCAATCATTCGCATGGTTGTAGATTTTCCACAGCCAGAAGGACCCAACAGAACTACAAATTCACCATCTTCAATGTCTAAATTCATAGACTGGACCGCCACAGAGCTGGCCCATTTTTTAGAGATATTTTTTAATTGAACGCGGGCCACGATTACTTCCTTGGACTCAAAAGCTGCATCCAAATTGCAACATCGTCAATTAAGTGCCACTCTCGAACCACCCGGTCATCTTGGAACTCAACGTGGGTAATGCCTAAAATTTCGAGTGGGCGGCCTGTTGGCTGGCCATAACGTCCAGAAAAACCATGAATGCCTTTGGCGCGCCATCTAACTGCAACAGCAGTGGGTCTGCCTTCACGCTCATTAGCGACTGAGTGTTCTACTTGAAAAGAACTCAGTTCGAGTGATCCAGCCAAACTTTGCCAAAACTGCATGATCTGGTTTTGACCAACGGCAGACTCTCCGCCTGGCAAGGCTGAAATGATTTGTTGTGCGTAAAAATGGTCTGCATTGATCTTTTGAAAAGATCTGAAAATTTGCTCTAGGAAGTCTGCATATTTTGCAGCATGGCCTTTTTGTTCAATGTGAGAAAGGTAGTAACTTGGAGCTGCAGGCATTGGGGCTTTGAAATACCCGCCGCTTGCATCGAGCCATTTTTGTGCAAGCTCTTTTTCATTCGAACCGATCTGTCTTGCGATAGCCGCTTGATCTCGCACCAACCATTCATGAACAATTTTATTGTTGATGCACACACAATCTGCAATGGTTCGTGCATAAATTGTTCGGTGACTAGGTGTACCAAAAACACCTGCACCGGCATGTGTCATAGGACTAAAAATTCGATGCGAAGACAAATAAGCACCTTCGCTACTGCCTGAAATGACAATGTCCTCTGCCAACAACCTTCTGTCGGGAAAAGCATTCAATGTAGCGATGGTTCCATCGATGACAGCCTTTGCCCCAACGCTGACGCTGGAAGGCGTTTCAACAGCACAATCGGATGAATAGTAACGATTGATATCGTCAATTCGACGCCCCTCCCATATCCGGTCGGTAATGACCCGAATGTAGTGGTCTAAATTGCTAAATTCAGCGTCAAATCCTTTAATCATTCAGCCCTCATGTTCAAGTTTTAATTTTGGGTTTAGGTGTCGACTTAGCAAGGACTTTTTGATCGGGCTTTTCTGGAATGATTTTGACTGACTTGCGAACAATCAATTCGCCAGAAATGACGATGTTTTTACCTGCTGATTTCTCTTTGTCAGACAAACGTTCTTGCAACAAACTGGCAGTTGCTTCAACCATTTGGTCAAGTGGTTGATTAAACGTTGTTAGCTCGTAGGCACCCCACTCAGCCTGCGGCACATTGTCGAAACCGACCACAGAGACATCTTCTGGAATTCGCAAACCAAGCTCAAAGCGCAAAGTGTCCATGACAGAGAATGCCATGTGATCACTGGCTACAAAAATTGCATCGGGATGCTCTTGACCTGGTTTGAACAACTCAAGTGTTGCCAGTCGTGCCTGCGCAAATTCGTAATTTCCAGTTGCCCGGCCCCAAATGTGGGTTCCATTTTCGGAAAGACCTTCGCGAAAACCACGCTCACGCTCTAAGTTTGTAGAAGATTCTTCGTTACCGGCTATGTAGGCAATTCGTTGATGGCCTGACTTGACTAAAAAATTGGCAATTTCTTTACCACCAGATAAATTATCAGACCGCACAGAACTCACAGATTGCAAATTGTTTGAACCAGAATTCCCCATGACCCGATTAAAAAGAACCACTGGAATATTGGCATCAGCGCAATTTCTAGCAAGGTCGGAGGACAGTGTGGTTGCTGCCAAAATAATGCCATCAACGTGGTATTGCAAAATTTCCGTAACAAGTTCATCTGCATTGGATGTCTGATTGATAAACAAAAGCACGTGATAGCCATCTTTTTGCAACCTTTCCGACAGACGCTGTAATGCGGCAGGATAAAAAAGATTTTCAAGATACGACAAGACAAGGCCAATGATGCGAGACTTGCCTGTGATCAAACTGCGAGCATGCGCATTGGGACGGTAGTTAAGCCTGAGCGCAGCCTCTAAGACTTTTGCACGCGTTGCCTCGGCAACACTGGCACCTGGCGTGAAAGTGCGGCTGACAGCAGATTGCGACACTTGTGCCAGTCTAGCAACATCGATAGAGGTAATATTATTTTTCATATCCCCCAATCATGCCAAACTTCATACAGAAGTCCAACCGCCATCTACCATTAATGCACTGCCAGTGACCATGGCGGCGGCATCACTGCACAAAAACACCACGGCACCCATTAAATCTTCTAATTTTCCAATTCGACCTAGCGCAATTCGAGATTCAACGTAATGCTTAAACTCTGGATCAGACAGCATCGGTGCTGTCATCTTGGTTTCAATGAAAGTAGGACAAATCGTATTCACTCGGATGCCATGCGATCCAAGCTCCCAGGCCAAGGCTTTTGTCATGCCCTCCACTGCATGCTTGGAAGCACAATAAACTGACCGTTTGACACCACCAACGTATCCCATTTGTGAGGAAATGGTCACGATGCTGCCACCCTTACCAGCAGACACCATGCCTTTGACCAGCTCTCTGGTGATCAAAAAAGTAGACCGGACATTGAGACTCATGACAGCGTCAAGATCTGCCATGTTTGTTTCAGTCAATAAAGCAGGCTTGTTTGTTCCTGCACTGTTGATGAGTATTTCATAGGGCTCAAGCTTACCTATGGCCGATTGAACAGCTTCAGTGTCCGTAATGTCTAAGCAAACAGTGACCGCATTGACGCCATGTTTTCTAACTGCGGTTGCGACGTCTTCGAGCTCCTGTTGTGATCTGGCCACCAAGGTCAAATCTGCCCCTGCTTCGGCAAGGGCCAAGGCAGAAGCCATACCAATTCCCCTGCCAGCTCCCGTGACCAAGGCACGACGACCATCGAGTCGAAATGAAGGCATTTTGGGATAACTATCGCTGAACATGACCATACCCTTGCTTTAGATTTAGCATACGTATGCATTATTCATAAATTACTCATATCAAAAACTAGTGATAACTCTAGCAGCAGTCAAACTAAGTTAACTCACTATTTATATGCAAGTTTATGCAAAGCCATGCTTTTGTATTGTGGACAAATTCAGGGTAAGTCCTTATCGACAGTTTGTGTCAGGATTTTTACATTGCATACGTATGCGTTCTCTGTTTATTTCGTATTTTTACCCAAAGTTTGGAGGTCATTCATGAAGGTCCCTTTTCATCGCGCACATATTCACATCCATATCGCCGCCGCACTTAGCGTATGGTCATTGGCAACTCCAGGTATAGCTTTTGCCCAGGATACTGCTGCCGGTAGCGCTGAAATCCAAAATATCAACGTGACGGCCAATCGCAGATCAGAAAACTTGCAAAACGTGAACGTGTCGGTCACGGCTATTTCTAGCGCCACCTTGGCTGAGCGCAATTTGACTGACTTGTCTCAACTTGAGACTATTTCAGCCGGTTTTACATTCAGCCGATCTGGTGCTGATGCCCGCCCCTCTATCCGAGGTGTGCGTACTGAAAACGTGGCAGTGAACGCAGATACAACCATTGGATACTTTGTAGACGGCATTTACAAATCGCGAGCACAGCAGGCCATGCTTGGATTTGTTGACTTGAATCGGGTTGAAGTGCTGCGTGGACCTCAGGGTACTTTGTTCGGCCGAAATACTTTTGGTGGAACCGTATCAATTTCTACCAACGAACCCTCATTGAAAGAATCTGAAAAAACTGCAAATTTTGAACTTGGCAGTTTTGGCAAGAAAAGATTTGACGGTGCCATCAATGTACCGTTGAACGATACTGCAGCCTTCAGATTAGCGGGTATGTTTGAAAAGGCAGACCCTTGGGTCAAAAATGATTTCAATCCTGCAGCAGGCCTGTTTGACAAAGATCAGAAGTACTTACGCGCATCTCTCAGACTTGAACCCTCCAAAGATTTGAAGGCGGTTTTCCGCGCTGACGTCTCGGAACAAGGTGGAAACGGTGGTTCAGCGTTTGGTTACAAATTAGCTGGTAGCTATCTGCACACTCCCTCATGTCAACAACTGTTCAACTCAAGTCTGTTCATTTTGAACACTCGGGGTGGCAACAGAGATAACGTAAACGATTGCACGCGAACAGTGGGCGCCGGATCAGGCACAGGCGGCAATGCCATTGGCGGTGGTATTGACTTGGGCATACCACTTCACAAAGCAACAGAACTGAATCGAATCAACAACGATTACAGATCGTTTTTATCCTTACGTGATAGAAACTTTTCGTCTGACATTTCTTACCGTGTTAACGATTTGACCTTCAAGTCAATTACTGGCTACGCTGACTTCAAAGCAGCTAGATCACAAGATACAGACTTTTCAGCTTCGACCATTGGTATAGATTATCAAAATACAGCTGCTAAAACGATGTCGCAAGAGTTTCAAATTCTTTCAGATGACACCAAGCAACTTAGCTATGTTGCAGGTGTCTATCTGTTCAAAGACGATTTGACTGGGCTTTTCATCAATGAGCAACTGCCAAGAACCATTCGCTCTACAGCGGTAGCCAATCCTATCAACTTAGCTCAAAACGGCGGCGGTTTCTATGACCTGCAGTTGCCCTCCACCAGCTCTACTGCGCTTTACGGACAATTGAAATTCAAAGCCACAGACAAGATGAACTTGACTGCTGGTGCTCGCACAACTCGCGATAAAAAATCATTCCAATTCGCTAACGCAAATTCAATTCTGCCTTTGAATGCTTCGGGTGCACCAGATGGCACATTGATTACCTTAAACACACAGCTGCCAAGCGCAGGGGCTTTTGGTATGCAGGGTAAGAGTAATTGCACAGGCAGCAACAACACGCCAGGCTTTAACTGTCTACCAGGCACCAATACGGTAACAGGTGCAACTTATGATGATGCAACTTTCAGTAAAGCCACTGGTAAATTGGCGATCGACTACGAACTGAACAAGTCACAAATGGTTTATTCAAGCCTGTCAAATGGCTTCCGCTCAGGTGGTTTCAATTCGGGTCAAGCTATTGGATCACTCAGAACTTTCAAGCCTGAGGAAGTGACAGCCATTGAATTTGGTTCAAAAAATCGATTCCTTGACAACAAAATGCAGTTGAACTTAGCCGTCTTTAACAACGACTACACAAACCTGCAAGAGCAAAGACAAGTTGCCGTAGGTACAACCACTGTGTCAACCATCTTTAATGCGGCAAAGGCCAAGTCAAAGGGCATTGAGGCAGAATTGGAATGGCGCGCCTCTAAGCAAACTTCAATTGGCGGTGCGCTGTCGTTGTTGGATGCAAAATACGGTAGCTTTCCTGATGTTGCCCTGCCCTTTGGAACATCCATCTTGGTCAGTGACCCCACTAGCACAGCAGCACAAACTGATTCCAATGGTATCGTGATTGCACCAGCAGGACAAAAGAGAATGTTTGCGCCTGGCTACAACTGCAGAGTTGTGCCAGGAACCGGTGGCGCTGGTCAGGCTGCTGCTGCGTTTGGTTGCGATTTGAGCGGAAAACGAATTCCTTATGCACCAACAATTCAAGGCTCTGTTTATGTGAAGCACAGCATGCGCTTGGCGAACGGAAGCTTGTTGACACCCATGTTGATTACCAGTTTCTCAAGCGGCTTCTTTGGTCAACCTTCCAATGCTGACATTGAAAAGCAAGGCTCGTATGTCAAGGCTGACCTTAAAGTCAACTGGCGCTACAGCGATACATTGTCCTTCATGGGCTATGTCGACAATATTACTGACAAGCAAACAATCAACCGCTTTGTTTGGGGCGGTGGCGGTGCATTGCAAGTCAGTGCCGCACCTCCAAGAACAATTGGCATTCGCATGTCATACAGCAACTTCTAAAGTCTAGGTTTTTTTCAATTCGGCACTGTTGATTCAATTCAACAGTGCTTTTTTTATCTTGTGGCAAAAAATGATTTCTTTTAAATTTTCATCTGTTCGAACTCTATTCAGCCTTGCAACCTCAGCTGTTGTTCTGTGCGCTACCAATTCTTTTGCACAATCAGTGGCATCACTTGGCCCTAATGGCTATCCAAACGCTGGACGAGTCTCTATTGTTGTACCCTTCGCTCCTGGGGGCGCGACAGATATCATTGCCAGACTTTTGGCAGATGAGTTGAGTAAAAAATGGGGTGCTGCAGTGATTGTTGAAAATAAAGCGGGCGCAGGTGGCGGCATAGGTACCGAATTTGTTGCTCGCGCCAAAGCAGATGGCTATACATTGCTTTTGGGAACGCAAACTGCTTTGTCAGTTAACCCTAATCTGATTAAAAAATTGAGTTACAACGTTGACAAAGACTTCGCGCCTGTTACACAACTTGCAGACACACCACTGGTTCTGTTAGCGAGTAACAAATCAGGGGCAAAAAATGTTCAGGAATTGATTAGCATTATCAAATCGAAACCTGATGCGGTTTCGTATGGCACCAGTGGCATGGGAACGTCTCAGCATTTGACAACACTCATGATGCTGAATCGCATCAACGGTAAAGCAGTTCATGTGCCATACAAAGGCAGCAGTCAGTCGCTTGCTGATCTAGCAGGCAATCAAATTGACATGCAATTTGACAATGCTGCTACGGCATTTGCAATTTCGAACAATGGCCAAGCAAAAGCACTGGCCGTGACAGGCCAAACAAGGTCAAAACTCAGACCAGAGTTGCCGACACTGTCCGAGTCTGGAATTCCTGGCTTTGAAGCACTTACGTGGCTAGGTCTGTTGGCACCAGCAGGAACACCCCCAAACATAGTGAGTTTTATCAACAAAGAAGTCGTGAGCGTTTTGGATTCACCGAATGTGAAGCTGAAGCTTGCAGTCCAGGAGTTCTCGCCCAAGCCAACAAGCCCAGAGGCATTTCGCAAATTCATTCAAGATGAGACTCAGAAATTCGCAGAACTCATTAAAACAAATGGGTTAACGATAGATTAAAGCGTTTACTTATCTAAAGTCTTGCTAACAGTGACCTGCAATTCCAGTAAATAATCTCACTGATTACGCATCAGATAGCGTCCAGACTCTGGACACCCTATAACCGTCCAGAGCAACTCAAGCGTCCAGAGCACCCGAACCGTCCAGACTCTGGACGCTCACGTTGTCTGCCCCAAGTCCTTCCAAGGCATCGGGTCGCCATATCGCGGTTGCCCAAGCCTGCGGTCTGAAACTAAATTTGTGTCACAAGAACTCATTGCTGCGACTGCTTAGGCAAGGGCTATCGCGTGCCTTTCTAACAAGTGTGTTGTTGCAAATTTACCTAAGCCACTTTGAGCACTTGCAAGAATTTTTCATCTACCTAGACGCTTTAAGGCCGCTTCAATTTCTGTGCGAATTTCAAATTCGCTATTTAGCGGCTCGGTAGGATTTGGCATTGGCTCGATTTCATTAGTCAATGAGTTCCAATTTACAGGACCGTAAATTGCGGGCTTGCCCGTATTCGAAAGGTATTGATCGTAGGCATCGCCACTTGAAAAATGCCAAAACTCCCATGGGTATGATACAAAACCGTGCTTTAGCATGATGGCTGCTATCTCATCTCGATTCTTTTGGGCTTCTGATGAAATATAAGGCGATTTCATCGGCGTTCGCTCAGACATTTCAATGTAAGGTCCACCTCTATCAACCTCAACTGTCACGTCGTCAAGAAGCATCACAGATATATCGATCGCACTGCCGGACATATGAGTAGCAAATTTAGGAACAGTTGCGACCAATCCAGTACAACGTTGAAACATTAACTCCGGCTCTGGAGTTTTGCCATTGAGTTCCCAGATAACTTTTTGGAGAATTGCGTCGAAAACTTTAGGTTCGCGGCCTAGAAATTTTTGCATTTCTCTGGTTCGAAAGCCATCCTCAACACGTATAGCCCAACCACGTAAGTTCATTTCTTTTGCTGCTTCAAGAAAGCCAGGGATCTGACCTTTTCGCAGATAAAAAAGACGCTCAAGATTGTTCACATGCTGCTGATCTGAAAAGAGAACAGTGACCTTTGCTTGAGCACTGGCCTCACGAAGTGAAACAAAAGGCTCATTGCTTTCAACTACAGGGTACGGAAGTATTTTCTTCATCATAAAGTCGCAGGCCTGCTCGGATTGCTCAATCCAGAATGCCCGACGATCTTCTTCAGTCGCTTTCATAAACAGACCCCTTTAGGTTTTAGGCTGAAAATTCGTTGTTTTGACATTGCTTTGAATTTCTCTTTAGTCAACTTTTAAATCAACACAGATAGAGCCCCGAGTACGGAGTCGAACCTTTGAGCAAAGGATTATGAGCAGCTTCAATAAAAAATAACCAATATGAATCAATAGGTTACAGGCGGTCTGCGGCAGTGTGGAAGCAAATGTGGAAGCCGCATTAATTCACTACGTCTAAGTTGGCGCCTGTTGAATCAGAGGCTTTCTTCAAATCTAGGGTTAACCAGAGTCAGTCTCGGTTAATCAATAATCCTATGATAGATTGAATCATCCCCTTCCCCCTTGACGAATAATTTTCACAAAAATATCCTAGGCAATGGTCAAAGCCGATAGACACTCATGCAAAAAATGATCAACGCTTTTTTCAAACTGCTAGAGTTTCTGGTGGTGGCCTGTCTGGTGGCCATGGTCATCATGGTGTTTGGCAACGTGGTGCTGCGCTATGGATTTAACTCGGGCATTTCGATCTCTGACGAGATGTCGCGCTACTGCTTCATCTGGCTGACTTACATTGGAGCCATGGTGGCCATGCGCGAAAAAGGCCATTTAGGTGTGGACACGCTGGTGCGCCGCTTGCCCCTTGGCGGTAAAAAGCTGTGCTTTTTATTCAGTGAAGCGATGATGCTCGGCTGCAACGTTCTTTTCTTTTGGGGCACCTGGAAAATGCACGACTTGCAGGTGACCAACATCTCTGTGGTGGTGGGTATCCCAATGATCTGGATTTATGGCATTGGCTATGTGACGGCCTTCGTCATGGGCATCATGAACCTGCACAAGTTGTTCCAATTGTTGACTGGGCAACTGGCTGAGGCGGATCTGGTGCTGGTGGTTGACTCGGAAGACAAAGTGGTCCTTGCCGAGATGGAGCCTGAATTGCGAGGCCGCGTATGACCATCGCCGTTTTTGTTTTCAGCTTGCTGGGTGCCATGGCACTGGGCATGCCCATTGCCTACGCCTTGTTGGTGTGTGGTTTGAGCCTCATGGCCTACATGGCCAGCAACGGCATGATCAACGCTTTCGACAGCCAAATTTTGGCGCAGCGTTTTGTGGACGGGGCAGACAACTTCCCGTTGTTGGCCGTGCCGTTTTTCTTGTTGGCTGGTGAGTTTATGAACGCGGGTGGTTTGAGCCGCCGCATCGTGAACCTGGCCATGGCCTGGGTCGGGCATTTCCGTGGGGGCTTGGGTTACGTGGCAGTGATGGCGGCGGTCATCATGGCCTCTCTTTCAGGCTCTGCGGTGGCAGATACCGCAGCCTTGGCCGCCTTGTTGATCCCCATGATGAAGCGAGCCGGCTATAACGTGGGACGCTCGGCCGGCTTGATCGCCTCCGGCGGTATCATCGCGCCGGTAATCCCTCCTTCGATAGGCTTCATTATCTTTGGTGTGGCGGCCAATGTGTCCATCACCAAATTATTCTTGGCGGGTATTGTGCCGGGCCTGTTGATGGGGGTCGCGATTGGCTTGACGTGGTGGTGGGTCGCCAAGCGTGAAAGCGTGCAGCCGGGACCTCGCATGAAACTTGCCGAAAAATTGCAGGCTACGCGTCAAGGTATTTTGGCACTGGGTTTGCCGGTCTTCATCATCGGCGGCATGAAATTCGGTGTATTCACCCCGACCGAGGCGGCCGTGGTGGCCGCGGTTTACAGCTTTGTGGTGGGCGCTTTCATTTACCGCGAATTGCAATGGTCCAAGCTCTACAGCCTGATTTTGGCAGCCGGCAAGACCACATCGGTGATCATGTTTTTGGTGGCTGCAGCCATGGTCAGCGCTTGGCTCATCACCGTGGCCAACATCCCGGCCGAAGTGGCCCGCATGATGGAGCCGCTGATGGGCAACAAGACTTTGCTCATGG
>Ga0214168_1000719_pt1 | contig 13376 bp, 15 predicted proteins | sample LakMenepilimnion_FD_153002 | JGI IMG/M metagenome (GOLD analysis project Ga0214168, IMG submission 153002) | Freshwater microbial communities from Lake Mendota, WI - Practice 29OCT2010 epilimnion v4 | ecosystem: Environmental > Aquatic > Freshwater > Lake > Epilimnion/Euphotic zone | place: Lake...
CCGCACCGTCGCAGAACAAACCGTGGGGTTTCACCTCGGCATTCGCGCCTAGGACGAAAGCCAGGCCAGAAAGCAATAAGGCCAGCGGCTGGAGGGCGGGAAAATGGGGAGCGATCAATGTTCTCATTTGATCGCCTCCTTGAGTTCCATCAGCGCCTTCACGTGATATTCCGGGATGCGGCCGGTGCGGTCGGGCGGGACATTGAGCAGCAGGTTGCCGCCGGCAGCGTGGATGTCTCGACGGTTGATGCTTTGATTTACATCATCCATTCGAGCGAGGCCCTCCGGATTACTCCGCCTTCGGCTTGGCGGCGCGGCGGACCGCACCAAAGCGCTTCTGGAACTTGTCGATGCGGCCTTCGGTGTCGACGAACTGCTTCTGTCCGGTGAAGAACGGATGCGAGTCGGAGGTGATACCGATCGAGATCAGGCTGTGCTCGACGCCGTCGATGACTTCCTTCTTGTCGGAGCTCTTGGTCGAGCGGCTGACGAAGCGGGCGCCGGTGGTCATGTCGACAAACACGACCGGATTGTACTTGGGATGGATATCCTTTTTCATGGGAACTTGGTGGCCCAGCACGTTTCCGACGCGCCGGGAGGGCGGAGAATGGCGGGAAACCGCCCGCTGTCAAGCTGCCATGAAGGAATTTTTTGGGTTTTTGGGGGGCTTGAAATGGTCCGAGGACCGTGATATTTCAGCCTTCCAAAGTTAATTGGGGTTTTTTTGAGTCGCATTTGTTCCAAACCCGTGTAGGGTGGTCGCGTTATGGCAATCACTACTAAGCGCACTAGATTCTCCCGACGGCTTCCGGACCATGTGACCGACGAATTGGTCACCGTGCTCTCCGAGAAGAAGGTATTTGGATTCAACGATTTGTTCGAGCGGGTTTTCGCAAACCTGAAGGTCCGCAATGCGGTCAGCGGCGGCGAGGAAATGCTGCGCCTGCGCGCATACGAGAAGCTTCAGAACCTCGTGACCCGTGGCCTCGTCGAGAAGATCGGCAAGGAGTACAAGGGCACCGCTCGCGTGCATGAGGCGTCCAGCGCCTACGCAGCTGCCCAAGAGGCAGCCGCCGAGCAGGAATGATTTTTCATTGTTGTTGTACTTGCTTCCCCAAACCCGCGACCGGTATCGGCCGCGGGTTTTTTTTTCTATCCAAACCCAGCGCTCACGGGCTATCACCCACCCGTCCGCATCATCAACCATGCCCGAAAATTATCTTCCCGTTTTGCTCCAGGTGCTCGTCGCGCTCGGATTTGCAGTCACCGTCCTGCTGGCCAGCGTCGTTTTCGGCCGCTCGGCGAGGACCAATGCGACCAAGGACAGCGCCTACGAATGCGGCATGGTTCCGATCGGTGAGGGCGCGCCGCGCTTTTCGGTAAAGTTTTACCTCGTCGCGATGCTCTTCGTGCTTTTCGACATCGAGGTCGTCTTCATGTACCCTTGGGCCGTGCAGTTCCGCGACCTCGTCGCGCAGGGACCTGCGGCTTTGGTCAGCATGGCAGGATTTGCCGGCATCCTCGTGATCGCTTACGCGTACGCTCTCAAAAAGGGCGCGCTCAACTGGAAGTCCTGAGCGGCCTCGCGAGCTTGACTCAGCGGCGTCGGCCTTGCTCTTCGAGGAAAATTTCGGCCAGTCGGAAGCACCGCCGCGAAAGTTCGCGCGCGTCATTGTCGCCCACCAACGCCACGCCTTCCTCGCTCACTTCGGCGAGAAAGATCTTCCAGGCAAACTTCGCGAGTTGCTCGGAATCGATTGTCGCGCGCGGGGGCTGATTCTGCCTCGCTTGCTGTGGTGCGGGCGGCGTGACGGCTGCGCTTACTGCTTCGGATGATGGATCGGGCGACTCATTGTCCGCGCTTGCGTTGGCTTGCGATTGACCGCCGCCCTTGCCCTTTTTCCGGCGGCGTTTGCGTTTGGGGTTTTCCTGGGCTGATCCGGCACCGGATGATGCGGGTTCGGGTTCTGGCCAGCCGCTGGTATTGGCGGACTCGGCGGGGGCTTCGTTGGCGGCCGATGGAAACTCGGGAAACTTCGCGCGCGGCGCGGCCTCGGTTTTGGCTTCGCTCTTGGTTTCAGCCTTGGTGGCCTTGGCCGATTTTTTTGGACGAGGGTTGGAAATCCGGCGCGAGCGCGGCTCGGCCTTGTTGGTGGAGCCCTTGGCGGGGGTGGAAGATGCTTCGCTCATGAACTTTTCCCGAAACAAGCCCTGTCGATGCGCGAGCGTCGAGCACAATCCGACGACAAATGTGCCGAAAACGCGTGGGGCAAGTTTGCCTCAGCTTAGAAGTTGCGGATATCGTCCTTGTTCTCGTCGATCGTCATGGCCGGGCTCGTCGCGTTGGTCTTGCCGTCCTTGCCGATCGACCAGAGATCGAAGTCGGGGTTCTGGGCATCGTTGCCTTTTCGGTAGCGATAGCCGTTGCCCCAAGGGTCGGTAATCTCAAGCCTGTCACTGGGGGTCTCGCTCAACTTCATTTTGGTCACCCACCCCATCTTGTTGTTACGGGGATCCAGTTCGGCGATGTAAATTTTGGTCGCCTTGTCCCATGTGGCCGAGGGGGATGCGGATTCCGTGTAATCGTACCCATCCTTGAACAAGGCTTGATAGATCTGCTCCGAAACCTTGCCGTCTATCGGCGTGTCATCGAGGTCGCCCGGATAAGCGCCCATGTCCGCTTTGTATTCTTCGATTCCCTTGCTCAGCAGCGCGATTTGCACCTTTGCCTTTTCGCTGGCTTGGCGCTGCTTGGCAAATTCCATGCCGACCACCACCAGACCTGCGAGGATGGCGATGATGGTCATGACCACCAACACTTCGACGAGCGTGAAGGCGGGGCGGGCGCGGCGGATGTGAGTTTTCATGGTGGGGATTTTAAATTGCCACGGATGTCGGAGTTTTCACGAAGGAAATGGGCAAGTCCAAACGGCTTACTGGTTGCCCATGGTCGAGATCATCTTGATGAGCGGCAGGAAGAGCGCGAACACCACCGAGCCGACGATCAATGCGAGAATCACGATCATGATGGGTTCCAGAATCGAGGTGAGCGCGGTCACGGCGTTGTCGACTTCGTCGTCATAGACATCGGCCACCTTGAGAAGCATTTCCGGCAACTGACCAGTTTCTTCGCCGACATCGACCATCGAGATGACCATGTTGGGAAATACGCCGGAGGCTTGGAGCGGAGTGACGATGGTTTCGCCCTCCTTGACGGCCTCGTGGACTTTTTCGATGGCGCTTGAGATGACCACATTGCCGGCGGTGTCGCGGGTGATGTTGAGGGCTTGGAGGATCGGTACGCCTGAGGTCACGAGGGTGCCAAGGGTGCGCGAGAAGCGCGAGACGGCGCTTTTGCGCTGGATGTCGCCGAGGATCGGCATGCGCAGCTTGATCTTGTCGATGGCGTTGCGGCCGCCGTTGGTTTTGCCCCAAATGTTGAAGAGGACGACGATGATGCCGAAGACGACGAAGAGGAAGAAGACATTGGGCAGGAAAAGCGGCCGAGCGAGGAAGAACTCGGAGGTGCCGAACACGATCTGAGAAATGAGGGGCAGCTCCTGATCGGTGCTGGTGAACATCTCCTTGAACTTCGGCACGATGAAGATCATCAGGAACACAAGAATGGCGACGGCGATGAACATCACGATCACCGGATAGACCATGGCCGAGACAATCTTGTTTTTGAGCTTCTGGGCCTTTTCCTGATATTCCGCAAGGCGGTTGAGGACGACTTCGAGCACACCGCCAAGTTCGCCGGCCTTGACCATGTTGACGTAGAGCTTGTTGAAAATTTTCGGGTGCTGAGCGAGTGATTCGGAAAAGGTTGAGCCGCCTTGCACGTTTTCGGCGAGAACAGCGACGGTGGCGCGGAGCACCGGATGGGGTTCCTGTTTCTCGAGCACGGTGAGGCTGCGCAGCAGGGGCAGGCCGGAGTCGATGAGAGTTGCAAGCTGGCGGGTGAAGATCGTGAGGTTCTTCGGCTTCACGCTGCCGCCGACCTTGCCCGCGGGTTTGGCTTTGCCCTTGGCCTTGGCCTTTTGCGCGATGGCGGCTTTGGCTTTTTTGGTCCCCTTGCCCTCTTGCTGAATCTGGGTCGGATAAAGCCCGTTGCCGCGCAGCTGCTGGATGGCATCGCTTTCGGAGTTGGCGCTGATGACTCCGGTCTTCTCCTCGCCTTTGGCGTCGAGAGCGCTATAGATGAAGTTGGGCATGGTGTTGGTTTAGAGCGGAATGAAGCGCAAAGCCGCCGTCATGGCGATGGAAAAGTCGGGGAGGGCTGAGGGTTTTTGCGGCTCGCAAAGTGATGTGCTGCGCCGGCATCAAGTGTACTTCAGCACTTCCTCGATGGATGTGTTGCCAAGGTAGATGTTGCGCAGGCCGTCCTCGCGCAGCGTGTTCATGCCGAGTTCGACGGCTTTCTGTTTGATCACCACCGTGGGTGCGCGGGCGGTGATCAGCTCGCGGATCGGATCGGTGATGTTGAGAAGTTCGTAAAGCCCGCGGCGGCCCTTGTAGCCCGTCTGGCCGCAGACATCGCAACCGGCGCCGGTGAAGAATTGTTTGTCGCCGAGCTCATGGGCGGAGATGCCGAGTTGGCTGAGGATGGCTTCGTTCGGCTCGTAGGGGGATTTGCATTCCTTGCAGATCGTGCGGACGAGGCGTTGGGCAAGTACGCCTTCGAGCGAAGCGCCGACGAGGAAAGGTTCGCAGCCCATGTCGACGAGACGGGTCACCGCGCCGGGTGCGTCGTTGGTGTGCAGGGTCGATAGCACCAAGTGACCGGTGAGCGCGGCCTGGATGCCGATGGTAGCGGTTTCCTTGTCGCGCATTTCCCCAATCATGATGCGGTCCGGGTCCTGACGCAGGAAGGCGCGCAGCACCCGCGGGAAGTCGAGGCCGATGGCTTCGTTGATCGGGATCTGCACGATGCCGTCGATGTCGTATTCGACCGGATCCTCGGCCGTGAGGAGCTTGGCATCGATAGTGTTGATGCGGCGCAGCGCGGCGTAGAGCGTGGTCGTCTTGCCGGCACCGGTGGGACCGGTGACAATGAAAATCCCGTTGGGTTTTTCGATGGTCTCGGTGATGTAATCGTAAATGTATTCGGGCAGCCCGAGGTTCTCGAGCGAGAGGTTCACCGACGAGCGGTCGAGCACCCGGAGCACGATCGATTCGCCGTGGTGGGTTGGCAGCGAGGAGACCCGCATGTCGACCTGTCTTTCACCGATCTGCTTGACGATGCGCCCGTCCTGCGGAACGCGCCTTTCGGCGATGTTCATGTTCGACATCACCTTGACGCGCGAAAGGATGGGCAGCGCAAGGTGGATGGGCGGCGGAGCCATTTCGTAGAGCGCGCCATCGACCCGGTAGCGGATTTTGAATTCGTCTTCGAAGGGCTCGAAGTGGATGTCGGATGCTTTCTCTTTGATCGCTTGGTAGAGGACCAGATCGACATAGCGGATGATCGGCGCGGAGTTGGCCTCCGATTCGAGATCGGCTTCGCTGCGTCCTTCGCCACCGATTTCCAGCTGGCTGAGGATGTCCTCCATGGCCTTGCCTTCGCCGCCATAGCATTCGTTGATTTTAGCCTCGACCAAGTAATCCGGCGCGACCACCAGCACAATTTCGCGACCAATCGAGAATCGGAGGTCCTCGACAGTTTGCGGGTTGAGCGGGTCGACCAACGCGACATGAAGTCCGGCTTCGTCGAATTGGATGGGCAGGGCGCCGTGGAGGCGTGCGGTGCCGGCAGGCACCAGCGCGAGAATCGCCTCCGGTGGAGTCCAATCACGCAGATCAACCATTTGGGCGCCCAACTCGGAGGCCACGACCGGCCAGACATCGTCGCGGCTGCTGATGATCTGGAAATCCGTGAGGATTTCGGCGATCTCCTTTCCGCTCTGGTTTACCTCGGCGAGGATGTCCTGGGCGAGGCTGGTGTCGATGAGCCCGCGGGCTTGGAAGAGTTCGACAATTTGTGTGTGGTCCATGAGACAGGCGGAGAGTGAGTGCTTTGCGAAGGATCAGTCGGCGTCGGACATGGTGGTGTGGACGACTTCGCCGCCGGAGGTGAGGCCGGCCAACACCTTGCGGATGCCGTCTTCGCGCAGTGTGCGCATGCCGAGCTCGCGCGCGCGCCGGCGCAGCTGGGTGGAGGTGAGGCCGCTGTTGATCATCTGGCGCACTTCGTCATCGACGAGGAACAGCTCGAAGATTCCCATCCGGCCCTTGAATCCGCCGCCGCGGCATTTTTCGCATCCGACCGGGCCATAGATTGAGGCATCTGCCATGCGCGAGGCGTCGAGCGAAAGCGCGCGCATTTCCTTTTCGGTGAGCTCCGACGGGGCTTTGCAAACCGGGCAGAGTTTGCGCACCAGGCGTTGGGCGAGCACGCCGCGCACGGCCGAGGCGATGAGGAACTGCTTCACGCCGATGTCGGCAAGACGGGCAACGGCCGAGGGGGCATCGTTGGTGTGGAGGGTGGAGAAAACCAAGTGACCGGTGAGCGAGGCATTGATCGCGATGTTGGCGGTTTCGGCATCGCGGATTTCCCCGATCATGATGATGTTGGGGGCTTGCCGGAGCATCGCGCGCAGCGCGGCGGCAAAGGTCATGCCGATGTCGGTTTTGACCATCACCTGGTTGATGCCCGAGAGTTCGTATTCGACCGGGTCTTCTACCGTGATGATTTTTTTGTCGGGGCGGTTGATGACATTGAGGCAGGCGTAGAGCGTGGTGGTTTTTCCTGAGCCGGTCGGGCCGGTGACCAGCAGGATGCCGTCGGGCAAACCGAGGAGCTGCTCGAAGGTGGTTTGGTCGTCGGAGAAAAAGCCGAGTTCCGGGAGGCCCAGCACCAGTGCCGATTTGTCGAGGATCCGCATGACCATCGACTCGCCGTGATTGGAAGGCACGGAGGAAACCCGGAGGTCGACTTGCTTGTCGCCGAGCTTGAGCTGGATGCGTCCATCCTGGGGAAGGCGTTTTTCGGCGATCGACATCGAGCCGCTCATGACCTTCAGGCGCGCGATCATGGCGGGGAGAAGTTTTTTCGGGTGGCTGTCGACGTGTACGAGCTTGCCGTCGAGGCGGTAGCGGACGCGCACCGATGTTTCGAGCGGCTCGACATGGATGTCGGAAGCGCGCAGGCGGAAGGCCTCGGTAAGCAGCTGAATGACCAGGCGGATGATGGGCGCATCGCCACCTTCCTCGCCGGCTTCGGAATCGCCGGTGGTGATTTGCATGCCGTTGGCGTCGGTAGTCGCGGGGCCGTCTTGCGATTGGTAAAACTGTCGCAGGTGGTCCCGAATGTCCTGATGGGCGGCGCAGACCAGATTCAACTCGCGGCCGATGACGTGGGGCAATGAATCGAGCGTTTCGAAGTCAAGCGGGTCGGCGACCGCGACGGTGAGCGTGAGTCCGTCGTCCTCGACGGGGATGACGCGGTAACGCCTGGCGGTTTCCTCGCTGATCGTCTCGGTGATGCCCGGGTGGAAATTGACATCCGAGAGCCGCACGAAAGCGATCGCTGCATTCGCGGCCAGCGCCTGGGCGATTTGCTCTTGGGTCAGAGCAGTCTGCGCGAGAATTTGTTCGATGAGCGATGCGCCGCCGGAGATTTTCCCTTGCGCCGCGGCCACTTCATCCGCACTCACCAGGCCAGCCTCGACAAGCAATTCTGTAAGATATTCTTCGTTGGAAAACACGGGGTGAAAAGGCGTCTGGTGGTAAATTTTGAAGAGGATGAGCGTAGCATCTGAAATGATGCGGCGCAACATTTCCAGAGTGGTTCCTCGGGCCCCTGCTTGTCAACTGGCCAGATTTGCGCCCGTCAGGTTTTTTTACCGCATCGATGCGGCGCCCTTTCCGCTTGCCACCATGTAGTTTCCCGCTTCTTTCTGGACCCGTTCCGCCGTGCGAACCGGTGTTGTGATGCGATCATGAATGACCCAAACACGCCACCTGTTTCCGGATGCCCGCTGCATGGCCATCACGCCAAGCGTTGGGATCTCGTCGAATCAGCCGAGTTGCTCAAATCCACCGGCGCGTCGGATGTCTCGCTGGAGCAGGCCGGTCGTGAGGCATGGCGCAATGCCGTGCGCTGCATCGGTCGGCTGCATTGGAAATTGCTGGAGGTGATCGATGCCCGCCAGCTCGCGACGACCGATGAAATTTTTGAGGCCGCCTGCGAGCATTTGAAACGCGCGACAGGCGATGGGCGGATCACGCCGTTGATGACGGTGATGCCGCCATGGCGCGGCGCGGAAAATGAGATCCGCATTTGGAACCACCAGCTCGTCCGATACGCCGCGCACGAATCGGCGGATGGCAGCATTCTCGGTGACCCGATGAACCTCGAGCTCACGCGGGTGGCGTTGGCGCTCGGTTGGCGGCCGCCGCCGAGCCCGACGCGATTTGATCTTTTGCCATTGATCATTCAGTGCGGCGAGGCCTTGCGATTCTACGAATTGCCGCCGCAGTCCGTGCGTGAGGTGACGATTCGCCATCCACGTCACGAGTGGTTTGGCGAGCTGGGTCTCAAGTGGTACGCGGTGCCGGCGATTTCCGACATGATCTTTGCGACCGGCGCGGAAGTTTACCCCTGCGCACCATTCAACGGTTGGTACATGGGCACGGAAATTGGCGCCCGCGACCTTGGCGATGTGGGGCGCTACAACCAGTTGCCGGTAATAGCCGAAAAGCTTGGCCTCGATACCCGCCAGACGCGAAATTTGTGGCGCGACCATGCGCTCGTCGAACTCAACGAAGCGGTGCTGTGGTCGTTCCAGCAGGAGGGCGTGCGGCTCGTCGATCATCATCAGGCATCGCGCGAGTTCATCGAATTTTGCGAAAGCGAGCAACGCGCCGGCCGCGAGGCGCAGGCCGAATGGCCGTGGATCGTGCCGCCGATTTCCGCCTCGGCAACGCCGGTCTTCCACCGCAGCTACCCCTTGCAGCCGGAATTCCCCAACTACCTATTGCAAGCCAATCCGTGGCAAACCGCGCGTGGCTGCGAGCTGCTGCAAAAGCATCGGCGGTGACGCGTGATTGACAGCGCCCGCGCGAGGCGTTCCATTTCGGTTTCGTTGAAAGACCATACGGAAACACTGATCGATCTCGCGCTCGCTGAAGACCTTGGCGATGGCGATGTCACTTCGCAGTATTTCATACCGACCGACCGCCGTGCGCGGGCCTTCATCACGGCGCGCCGCGATGGAGTCGTCTCAGGCATTGAGCTCGCTGCGCGTGTCTTTGAAAAAGTTGATCCCACGCTGTCGGTCGAAATCCTGATCGAAGATGGTAGCCGCGTGAGCGAGGGAGCATTGCTGTTGCGTGTCGAAGGGACGGCGCGTTCGATCCTCGGCGCTGAACGCACGGCGCTCAATTTTGCGCAACGCCTCAGCGGCGTTGCCACGCTCACCTCGCGCTATGTCGATGCGATCAAGGGCACTGGCGCGCGCATCCTCGACACGCGCAAAACCACACCGGGCTATCGATTGCTTGAAAAAAAAGCGGTAGTCGACGGCGGCGGTCACAACCACCGCATGAACCTCCACGACCGCGCGATGGTGAAGGACAACCACCTCGTCACCGAAGGTGGCGTTGCGGCAATTCAGGCGGCGATTCTGCATTTGAAAAACGACAAGCCCAGCATCGAAGTCGAGCTTGAGGCCGATCGCCTCGATCAGGTGCGTGATTTTCTTGCGCTCGATGGCGTCGATCACATCCTGCTCGATAACATGAGCCTCGACGATCTGCGCGAAGCGGTGGCGATGCGCGGCGAACGGACGACGCCGATGTTTGAGGCGAGCGGTGGCGTGACGCTCGAAACGATCCGCGACATTGCCGCGACTGGGGTTGATTTCATTTCCGTCGGCGCGCTCACGCATTCGGCGCCGGCGCTCGACATCGGCCTCGATTTCACGCCCTTGGAAATTCCCTGACCCATGGCTCACGACCTCACAGGTGCCGCGGCGGAGTTTCCCGATCCCTTCCATCTGAAGGTGCTCGAGTCGGCCGGATCGACCAACGACGAGTTGCGCGTGCTTGCCGAAGCCTCGGCACCCGAGGGCCTCGTGTTGCTTGCGCTGGAACAAAGCGCCGGTCGCGGCCGCCGCGGCGCGCAGTGGTTTGCGCCACCCGGCGAGTCGCTCACTTTTTCCATCCTGCTGCGGCCTGCAGCCCCCAAAGCACTTTGGCCGCGACTCGCGCTCGCTGCCGGACTTGCGGTCGCCGAAGCGGTCGAGTCCTTCGGCCCCGCCGCCGGCATCAAGTGGCCCAACGATGTCTGGATCGGCACTCGCAAGGTCGCGGGCATTCTCGTCGAAGCGGGCGCGGACTTCGCCATCGTCGGCATCGGCCTGAATGTGAACACCACGCGCTTCCCCGATGAGGTGGCGCAAATTGCCAGCTCGCTCGAATTGGAAACCGGCATGCCCCATTCGCGCGGCGATGTGCTCGGCGCGATCATCCGCCGCTTCGCCATCCGTCAGCGCCAGATCGACGCGGAGTTCGCCGCGCTCATGGATCAGGTCCGCCAGCGCTGTGCGCTCAGCGGCAAAACCGTGCAGCTCGTCACCTCGAGCGGTCCGCGTGTCGGCGTGGTCGATGGCCTCTCGCAGGCCGGCGAGCTGATCCTCCTCGGTCCAAACGGACGCGAACACCTCATCCAGGCCGATGAGATCCGCATCCTTTCGCAATCCGCACAAAATTCCGTTTCGCCATCGCTAAACGAATTGCCCACGCCATGATGAAACGAGCTGTCATCTTTGGACTCGCCTGCCTTGCATGGGTTTCCTGCGCAACCAAGGAGCCCGAGGAAAAACCCAAGGCCGAGCCGCCGCGCCTCGTCGGCCGCATCGCTTCGATCCCGCCCGACAGGCGCTTTGTGCTGATCCAAAGTTTCGGCAAATGGACCGCCGAGCCAGGCACCATCCTCACCACCCGCGGGGCCGACCAACGTAGCGCCAACCTGCTCGTCACCGGCGAGGCCCTCGGCCAGTTCGCCGCCGCCGACCTGCAGTCGGGTCAGGTCGAGCTCGGCGACGCGGTTTATTCACAACATATTCCCAAGCCGCCGTCCGTCAGTGAGCCCGCAGCGGAGCCCCCGGCAACGGAAATTCCAGCGGTCGAGGATGCAAAAAATCCTCAAAAATCCTCAAATTAGCCGGTTTTTTTGAAAAATATTTCGCTTTTGTGGAATTATTTTCTTCCAAGACCTCTCGGAAAGGCGTAATTTTCAAAAGTTCCCACGACGCGTGGGGTCCCCGCCGCACTCCTTGTCCCGAAGGAGCAGGCCGATACCAAACCGCCCCGGCATCATGCCTGGCGCTTGGTCTCCGCCGCGCAGTGCCATGCGTCACTTTGTCCCAACCATGAACCCAACAACCAGCCAACATGAAATCTACGAACGCCACGGGCGCTTCGGTCAAAGCCGATGCCGACCGTCTCGCTGACTTTGTCCTATTCACGCAGCGCAGCTGCATTTTGAACCTGTCGACCGAGCTGAACAAAGGAAACATCTCGTTTTCGCAGTTCTTTCTCCTGACCTATCTCTCGAGCGAGGAGTACCTGACGATGTCAGACATCGCCAAGAAGATGGGTCACTCGACGGCAGCCGCGACCGGTCTTGTCGACCGTCTCGAAAAGCTCGCCTATGTCGAGCGCTCGCACGCCGCCGAAGATCGCCGGAAGATCATGGTGCGCATCACCCGCAAGGGCACCGAGCTCGTCTCGAAGATGCGTTCGGAAATCGCCAGCGACCTCGCCAACATCCTTGCCGATCTCGATGAGGATCAGGCCGAAGCGGTCGAGCACACCAAGCGCGCGATCAAGGGCCGCTCGATGCATTGAGTTGGCGCATGAATCCCGCCTCGCCCGGCACACAATGCCGCTTGGCGAAGCGCCATCACCTCCCTTACCCTGATGCGGTGACGGAGGTGTTTTCGTTTTTGGATCCGATCCATGCGATCCCCGGCATTCGTGCTGCGTGGGTTGAGCGCGTTCCGGGGCTTGAGCTTGCTTGCGATCGCGATGAGGCGATGAGGCGATTGCATCCGCTGCATGAGGCGGCTTTGCGCGAGTTTGCCGGCGATGATGTCGTGTGGTGGCGTGCCGAGCAAGTTCATGGCAATGCCGTCGCAGTGGTGCCCGAATGCGCGGAGGCAGTCATCACGAATGGCTCGCCCATTGCTCTTGGAGTCGATGGCTTGCTGACGAATCAAGCTGGGGTGGTGCTTGCGATCTATGTCGCCGATTGCGGCGCGATCTGGCTCGCCGACCGCCGCACCGGCGGCATCGGCTTGCTGCATTCGGGCAAGAAAGGCACCGAGCAAAACATTCTTGGCGTCGCGCTCGAACGCATGGCGCAGAGCTTTGGCACGCGCGCGGAAGACGTCACCGCAGTGCTCAGCCCCTGCATTCGCCCGCCCGATTACGAAATCGATTTTGCCGCGCAAATTGCCGCGCAGGCGAGTGCGCTTGGCCTTGGAAATTTCATCGACTGCGGGCTCAACACCGCGGCAGATTTGCGCCGCTATTACAGCTATCGCAAAGAGCTCGGAAAAACCGGGCGCATGATGGCACTCATCGTCAGGGACCCATCGCCATGAGCTCGACCCATCGCATACAAGCACCGGCCAAACTCAATCTTTCGCTGCGCGTGCTCGGCCGCCGCGATGATGGCTTTCACGACATCGAGAGCCTGATGGTGCGCTTGCCCAAGCTTGCCGACGAACTCGAATTTTCCGAAGCCGCGAAATTTTCATTTTCCTGCGACGACCCGACCGTGCCCGGCGACGAAGGCAATTTGGTGATCAAAGCACTGCGCGCTTACGAGGCCGCAGCGCAAACCGAATGCCGCGTCGCAATTCATTTGAAAAAATCCATCCCGCACGGTGCCGGCCTCGGTGGTGGCAGCAGCGATGCCGCGGCGACCTTGCTCGCGCTCGATCAACTGCACGATGGCAAGCTCGGCACCAACCGACTCATCGAACTTGCCGCCGGCATCGGTTCGGATGTGCCATTCTTTCTTGGCGATGCGGCTGTGCGAGTCAGTGGTCGCGGCGAACGCCTCGAGTCGGTCGAGCCGCCACCCGCCTTGCCGGTTCTTTTGCTCAAGCCATCCTTCGGCGTGCCGACGCCTGAGGCCTATCGGCATTGGCTCGATTCGCAGGAAATCCCCGGCATCCGTTACGCGCCGCAAATCATCGATGGGCTGGAACTGGTCAATGACCTCGAGCGGCCGGTCTTTGCCAAGCACCGCTTCCTTGCGGAGCTCAAGCAATGGCTGCTGCGCCGCGAGGAAGTTCGCGCCGCGTTGCTTTGCGGGTCGGGCTCGACGATCTTTGCCGTGCTCCAAGCCGGTGCCGATGCGG